>Ga0307517_10012794_pt1 | contig 11472 bp, 11 predicted proteins | sample 23_EM_MG_FD_194515 | JGI IMG/M metagenome (GOLD analysis project Ga0307517, IMG submission 194515) | Populus trichocarpa ectomycorrhiza microbial communities from riparian zone in the Pacific Northwest, United States - 23_EM | ecosystem: Host-associated > Plants > Roots > Unclassified | place... | reverse complement strand
TTTATCTTATTTATTCCAATCTTCTCTCTTTGATGCATAATTGACCGAAAGCATGGCTTTAAGGAACCAAGAGTTCCTTCACTCTTTTCATGCTAATTTCATTAAATTCACACAAAACCAATTTTGACAACAATTTCAATCAACCATAAATAACAAACAAATAATATTCTACACAATCCATACGGTCAAGTTATAATGAATTATTATGAGTATTACATATCCAAATATCAACTTCATCAAATGGTGAAATTTCCAGAAATATGGGTTTAACCAAACTGACCTCAAACTTGCAGACCTACTGTGTGAGAAGCACAACTTCTATACCGAGTGTTAGTTTCTGAACTCCACCATTCAAAATCTAGACAGCTTCAGGAAGAACAACATATCCAAATTATAGACTGATCCGACGGTGTCCGAAGGAGAAAACAGTCGGCGACGAAGACTGTCCAGAAGTTTATTTTCCTAGAAATTTTCCTCCTGCAATATCTCTCAAACGGGGACAGATATAGAAGATCCCTCCGGTAAAACTGTACACGACATGGAGGAGAACAATATATCTAAATATTGTTCTAATCCTACAGTAAAAGGTGGAGTTATAGCTGTTGGATTTTCTGCCATCAATATGTCTTCTCTCCAGCCTCTCTTTCAACTCTCTCTTGCTCTTACAAGTACTCCAAGAGAAAAAATAGAATGATATTTATAATGCTATCATCTTGTTAATTGCACATTTATCCCCACCCTTTTTTATCATTTGTACATAAACTCCTAACCTTCTGTTATTTGAATATTGACCTCTCTTGGTCTTACGTATTCATTTTGTCCCCACAACTATTTTTCTTTTCAACAATTTAGTACTATATTCACTTTTCATTTCATTAATTTCACTATTTTTATCTTGATTTAGGTTTCTTTAATTTAATTTAACTCATTTTACTATTGGTTAAATTTCTCATATTTTAATAACCTAGAAAAATTATAACCGGGGGTTTACAGAGCTACCTTCGGAAATACTTTATCTCTAGGAAAAAACTCAAGGGGTCTTCTTTGAATATCTACATACCTTTTCTATCTATCCTGAGCCACCTTCATTCAATCCTTAATGATCCTCTCTTTTTCAGTAGTGATTTGTACTAATTCTGCCCCATACAACTTTTCATCCCCAACTTCTTCCAAACACAAGGGTGTCCTATACTTTATGCCCTAAAGAGCTTCAAATGGGGCCATTCCAATTGTTGTCTGATAACTGTTGTTATACATGAATTCTACTAGCGACAGGTGCTCCTCCCAATTTCCACTAAATTCCATAGCACATCCCCTTAGTAAATCCTCTAAAATCTGAATAACTCTCTCATTGACCATCAGTCTGCGGATGAAAGACAATACTGATATTCAAATTTGTTCCTAAGGCACGTTGTATGCTTGGCCAGAGATGTGAAGAAAACCTTGGGTCTCGGTCTGAAACAATTGATACTGGGACTTCATGAAGCCTCACAACTTCTTTCATATAAATCTTAGCCAACTTGTCAACTGGATCCGTCTTTTTTACTGGTAGGAAAAGGGCAAACTTAGTTAGTCGATCCACAATGACCCAAATTGCATCATTTCCCCTCTTCCCCCTGGGTAGTGCCCACACAAAGTCCATTGTGATCATCTCCCACTTCCATTCAGGGATTAGTAATGGTTGTAACAGCCCTGCCGGCTTTCGGTGCTCCACTTTTACTTGTTGGCAAATACTACATTTTGCCACGTAGTTAGCCATTTCTTTTCTCATATTTGGCCACCAGTAGTACTGTTTTAGATCCTGGTACATCTTAGTATTACCTGGATGTACAGTGAACTTAGACTTATTTTCTCATATTTGGCTACCAGTAGTACTGTTTCAGATCCTGGTACATCTTAGTACTACCTGGATGTACAGTGAAGTTAGACTCGTAGGCCTCTCATGGTAACTTTTGTTTAAGGACTTTGTTTATCAGGCACATACATGCGTCGCCCTAACATCACTATTCCATCATCTCCCATTCGAAAAAGAGTTTCACCCCCCAATTCCAGTTTGATTCTTACTTTTGACACTTCATCATCAAGCTATTGTGCCTCTAATATTTGCTCTCGATATCCTGACTTCACCCTTAGTTGAGCCATTAAGGATCCTTCCAGACTCACATTTAATACTGCCCCCAATCTCTTTAGCTCAGGCATGGTTTTCTCATCCTAAGTTGCTGGGTCCACCCATAATTGCCTTGTCTTTACGGCTGAGAGCATCCGTGACTACATTCGCTTTTCTTGGATGATAATCTATAATACAGTCGTAGTCTTTAATTAATTCTACCCATCTCCGTTGTTGCATGTTCAACTCCTTCTGTGACATCAGATATTTAAGGCTCTTATGATATGTGAAATTTGAACCCGGGATTCGTATAAGTAGTGCCTCAATACTCGTAAGGCAAAAACTACTGCTGCCAATTCTAAGTCATGAAATGAGTAGTTGATTTCATGAGTCTTCAGTTGTCTCGATGCATAGGCAACTACTCTTCCATGCTGCATTATGTCACAACCTAGTCCTTTTTTTGAGGCATCGCTGTAGACTACAAAACCTTCTATTCTGGATGGAAGGATTAGTAGAGGGGCAGTAGTAAGCCTTCTCTTCAATTCATGAAAGCTCTCATCGCACTCCTTTGATCACTCTCATCGCACTCCTTTGACCACTCCCATCTTATATTCTTCCTAGTGAGTCATGTTAATGGAGTTGCTATTATTGAAGACCCTTCGATAAACCTTCTATAATACCCTGCCAATCCAAGAAAACTACGGATTTCAATTACCGTAGTAGGCCTTTCCCATCTCAGAACTGCTTCCACCTTTTGAGGGTCCACAAAAATGCCTTCTGAAGACATTACATACCCTAAAAGGTAACTTCTTTTTACCAGAAGTCATATTTATCCAACTTGGCATACAACTGGCGGCTCCTTAGAGTCTGTAGTGTATGTCTCAGGTGCTGTTCATGCTCTTCATAGGATTTGGAGTAAACCAAGATATCATCGATGAATACGACAACAAACTTATTAAGGTACGGTTGGAATACTCGGTTCATTAAATCCATAAAAAGTGCTAGAGCATTAGTTAATCCAAATGGTAGCACTAAGAACTCAAAGGGTTCTGAAGGCAGTTTTCAGCACATCTTGCCCTTTGATTCGCATATGGTAGTATCCTAATCTTAAATCAATCTTTAAGAACACTTTAGGACCCTTCAACTGATCAAATAAATCATCTATCCGCGGAAGCAGATATCTGTTCTTTAATGTCACTTTATTCAACTAATGGTAATCTATACAAAGCCTCAACGTTCCATCTTCTTCATCACAAATAATACAGGTGCCCCCCAAGGTGAGTTGCTTGGTCGTATGAACCCTTTGTCTAAGAGCTCCTGCAATTGAATTTTTAACTTATCCAATTCCTTAGGGGCCATTCTATACGGCGGTTGGGCTATATGAGACACCCCAGGCAATATGTCGATGGTGACTTCAACTTCTCTTTCTAGGGGTAGTCCCAACAGTTCTTCCGGAAATACATCTGGAAATTCCCTCACAATTGGAATGCCAGACAATCCTATTTTACCCTTTTCTGAATTTATCACATAGGCAAGGTATGCTATACAACCTTTCTTTAGTAGTTTTCTCGCAGCCATAACCGAGATTATATTTCTAAGGTTGGAAATTCTCTCCCCCTTAAAGACCATTGTTTCACCCTTAGCCCCTTGGAAGGTTACTGTTTTTGTAAAACAGTCTAGACGAGCCTTATTTTTTACCCAACCAATTCATGCCTAGGGTTATATCAAAATCACTTAATTCTAGGGGTATTAAATCTGCTTCTAGTTCACACCTATTAATGTTAATTCCCACCCCTTCGAATACAATTTATGTTTCCACAGTTTCACCCAAAGGTGTCCCAATAATAAATCCTTTTTCTACCATTTTTGTTCCTTTATTCAGTTTGGCTACATTTTTATTTGCTATAAAGGAATGGGTGGCACCAGAATCGAACAAAACATGCATTTGATAGGTATTCATTTGCAGCATACCTGCCACCACATCTGATGCTGCTCTGACATCCTCCTGGGTTGTATGAAAAACTCTTCCCTGACCTCTTTCATTTTGCATTCTAGGTCGTCCCTTATTAGAGTTGACTCCTGACTGAGTCGACTTTCCTGGTCTGTTCACCGTGATGGACTGTTGATGACTCTAACTTGGCTGCCTTTGATTATGAGGTTGTTCAGTATTTAACCGGGGGCATTCTCTTTTAAAGTGACCCTTCTCACCACAATGATGACATCCTCTTCCCAAGTACTGGCAGGCTCTCCACCTATGACCTTCTCCTCAGCATATATAGCATCGGCCAGGAGAAACCAAGCAATTCCCAGGGTGTTTTTGTTCGTACTATGAACAAAAAGGGTAGACAATTATGATAATTAGACCCCTCTGAAGCAACAGTCCTGGAGCTGATATTCTGTCGAGAACTAGCTGATGTCCCTTTTCTTTTCTTGAATTGAAAGAACTGTCTGCCTTTACCCTTCTTTGGAAGTGGTGGCTTGCCTGAAAATTCCATATCCTTTCATTTTCGTACACCCCCGTGACTTTGTTAGCCTTCTTCCATACAAGCCTCCAAGGCCTGTGCTGCTTCAATAAGTTCCCTTACTGTCTTGAATTGTAAAGCAATCAACCCCTGCTTCAATTCTTGTCTGAAGCCATCCCTTAACTTTTCTATCATGTGTTGTTCTGATGGGACATAATGTGGTGCGAATAGTGAGAGGTCATGAAATCACCTCTCGTACTCAAGTACTGACATCCCCTATTGTCTCAAGGCTAGGAATTCATGTTCCTTCATCTTTTGATGATATTTGGAGTAATATTGATCCTCAAACTCCGTCTTGAAATCATCCCAGGATAGGGTTTCTGTAGCCCTCCTCAACTAAACTGTGTCCCACCAAGTCATAGCACTGTCTGAGAGTAATTGTGTACCAAAATCTACTCGCAGATCATTTGGTATCTTAATTTGAATCACCGTTTCCTCTACCTTTCTAATCCACCTTCCTGCCACTTTAGCATCCTGTTCACAACCCATTTCTCTCATACTTTTCGCCAATCGAACTAGATGTACCATATTATCAGTAGCTCTAGCTGCTTCTGAAACAGTTTGTATGATGTGTGCAGGTGGGGGTGCTGGCATAGGAGTGGCAACATTAGCCATACCTTCCATTACTGCTTTGACTAGTTGGGCCAAGAGCATCGAATCAACATAAGAAACAGATGGCCCTGCAGGTGTAGTCTGAGGGGGCTCCTCTGCTTGTTCCCGTGGGGCTGACACGGTCGGCCGGACATCCCCAGTTTTCCCTGGTGCCTGTCTGACTTGAGGCCCTGTTGATTCTTCATGCCCTGCTTGAGTCGATATTGCTGGTGCATGTGAAGCAGTATCTTCCAAAGGGCTCTCTTCTTGCCCCTCGTAAAAGTCTATATCTTTGTCCCCCCTCCCTGTAGAGGATAGATCTGTTCTAATCTCTTGACGGGTACGTATCATCCTGCAATAAATTAACAAACATCAACAACCTCTTTTGAATTCTTCCCAGAATCCATACCAGGGCTTTGATACCAACTGTAACAGACCCGATTGTATGATTTGATCAACGCTAAAAGATCCCAACATATGCTCTTAATTTGAGGGTAATTTTTTTTTGTAAAGAATTCTACCAAAATTTCAGTAGAGTTTCATTTGTATTTAGGACATCCCAAGTTATCGACTACTATCAATTTACTCAATCAACCCATCATCAGAAGGTCTCATAATTCTAGACCTTATTTCAATCATCAATATTCAACACCCAATACAATCCACACAACATATATATATATATATATATACCCTACGAATAAGTTCAATATGAACATAGCCCACAAATCATATGATAAAATATAAAAGAAAAAGGGATACTAACATGTAAAGAGAGAATTTAAAACATAATAAGTATTCTTAAACATTTCAAAAGGGTTAATTACAGGATAACTAATATATTATATGCTGAGCTAAGACTTTTATATAAACATCAAGGTTTACACAAAAGCATACTGCATAATCGCGTTAATTCCATTATGCTTAAGTTAAATTTTTATTTCCCTCAAATTCATTCAAGAACCCTAACTTTCCAAATTTCAAAAATTCAATCAATTAAGGACTTTAAGCCATTAAAAATCAGATCAAAAGTCTTTAGAATGCCTTACCAAGCAAGTAATTAAACTCTAAACACTACCCAATTCAAGCTTCCAACTCCTCTTCTTATTTAATCTTGGTCGAACTTCCCTTCTCCTTTTCTATTCACCTTCACTAGATTTTTCTTCCTTCCAATTAATGCTCACTAAGCTTGGTTAATGTTCCCTCAAGATCTCCTCTTAAGATTTTATGTTTCCTTTATCACTTTTTTCTCTCTCACATGTAAATGGTGGTTTCCTCTTTTCTTTTTTTCTCTCTTTTTTCTTCTTGCTCGTGCACACACACATGCACACTTATATTTATTAACTTTTTACCAAATTTCCTCTATATCCCAAATAGTAAATTTCTTGTTCTCGAGATAAAATTCCTGGATCCTGGTATTTGTCTATATAAACTTTTTATCCGGGTGAATTCGAATTTCATTTAGTTACATATTGATAATTTTATTTCCAGGTAACTCACTCTTAGTAATATTTTATTCACTTTTCTGTATTTTTTTTTTGTACTTGGTTTGTTCTAATACTTATTTGGTACTTCTGATAAATCTATTCTATAAGCATTTAGATTGCTTTTCTGCCTAATTTTCAACTGGGGTTTACAAATATAATACACACACACACATGTATAGTATTATTCATTTTATCATTTAATACATGTATACATATTTCAAATATATCTATTACTATTTTATTTTTTGTTGAATATTAAATAACAGTAGAACAATGGATACCAATATGGATATATACTCGAAATCCAATGAATAAAGTATGAATATCTGAATTTTTTACTCGAATAATAATGAGTAGGGTATAGATATAGAAAAACCAAACTCGTAGATATCCATTGCGATCCTTATACATAATTTCAATATATAAAATCAATGCATTAATTCACTTATTTTTATTTTACAAAGATAAAATGATGATAAGTGCAAAATATACATATGTTTTTATTCATTTTACATTATGCTTTTAATGTGTTTTAAGCTTATTTGAGCTCATTGAAAATAATTGTATGAGTTTGGCATGCGTAAGAGACTTGGTGAATTAATTGCTAAAAGATAAGAAATTCTACATTTTATGTTTCGAACCTTGGTTTTTTTGATAGGTTTTTCACCAAGTTGGAGTTACAGAATAAGAACGTGGCTTAATCAAAGTTGAACTACACATATCCAGCTTTTCAGAAAGGTATTATGGGCAGAAATCTAATCTCATTGGAAATGTTAATCAGGTCTGCAAAATCAGGCCAGAATCTTACTTGCAGCAAAATTCTCTACTTTCACATTAGATATTCAAACGGGCATATCTTGAGTTTCAGATATCGATATCAAGAAATTCAAAAGCCCATATTCATCTAAACATCTAGGGATATAACTTTTATAAAGGGCTCCAGGTCAGATAAAATTGTTTTCAAGATGAAAATCTTGATGCAAGCTGGATGACGGGTTTTGTCTCCTAATCTAATGGGAAACTAACAAGATGGGAATCCTATCGTTTAAAGAAAATCTAATAGGATCATATAGATATTGTCTATAGCCTGTAACCTTCTAGTATTTAGCTTTGATATCTTATCATGAAGGCTGCCACTTAAGATTAAAAAAAATAAGGAGATCAACGTGACAAAGCATAGAGGAAAAAAATGTTCTTTTCCACTGAAATTTTCAGAGAGTTCATCTTTGCTATTGGAATTTTCAAAGATCACGAGCAACTAATTGTCAATTTCGATTCAAGGGGAATAAACACCTTCTCCATTATCAAGTTGTGAGAAGTAACATTATCATTGTAATTCTTTGAGACACAAGTACTTATTTTTTCTTATTTCAGAATTATGCTATTGATTTCTGCTCAACATAATTGAATTGTTTTGAGATGACATGTATGCTTTCTATTTCTTTCAATCTATAATTGTTGTTAGAGACTGGATTTAGAAGCAAAAGAATTAATTTGATTGTTGCAGCTCTCATCTTAATTTATCAGGGAAGAATAAGTTAAGTTAAATTGTCAAGCTTTTAAACGGTTGCTTAGTATAAATTTGATAGACTTCACTCTTAAGGTTACTTTTGAAATAATAAGAATTGATTTTCAATATTAAATTTTTTTTATGGTAAGAAATTGATTAGAAAGCTTTGTCTAATTAATTTACTAATAGTCTCCTCGATTCCACTTAGCTTTAAGAGATATCAAATTTATTTGCATGACTTGAAAGAACATTTACTTTTATTTTGATGATCAACAAATTTATAAGAACGAATGTATGGACCTTTTGAATTGAGTTAACAACATATCAATTTTTCAATTTTATTTCTAGAATTTCATTTCTTTAATTATTCAAATCCCCTCATTTTATTTATTTTAGTTTCTTGTAGGAAGATTAAACAAAATTTTCCAAATAAAAACATGCAAAGTGTGTGAGATATTTGTTTTCGGAAGTTAGTTGAATGAATATTATAAGATGGTTGAATAGAACATAAAATTTGAAATTTGAGAATTTTTAGATCATTGTGAAAAATCTTGCAATGAATATTATATGTACCAATCATTTTTATAAAAATAACGATTGACTAATAAACCCGAGATTGTATAGTCTAACCTTAGGCTTTGTCTTTCGGATATTGATTAATAAAGAAAAATAAAAATAAAAATAAAATTATCCTTGTATTAATTGTTCCTATCAATTGATTAATTAATCCAAGATAGAATGGTCTTATACCAGGTCCTGTCTTTCAGGTGTCGTTTATCGAGTAACAGGATCAATTAATATTTGATTGATGAATTAATTGTTTCTATCAATTACTAAGTGACTCATGATGATATGATCTAATATTGGGCTATGTTCTCTTGGTGTCGATAAGTGAATAATAGTACCAATTAATACATGATTTCTAGGATATTAACCAATAAAATTAAGTAGCCCAAGATGGAATGGTTCAATAGGGCCCTATTCTTTGGATGCTATGTAATGAATAATATGAATTTAATTTTCAACCTGCAATAAGCCTCATATATAGATGTGCTCATCATTTCCAAATAACCGCGGATTGAAAGGTCAATAGTATAACTTGTTCTTTAAATCTTGTTTAATAAATAATAAGAACAATACATCGAATAACATATATAACATTTTAGGTGAACCACAAAAAAACACATTTATCATTGAAAACAAACAACAATGCAGCCTACCTTAAGTATGATGTATAGAGTTATGTCTATCTTATCTATTACATAACCAACTCCTTACCAAAACCTCTAAAGACCTGTTAGGGTTTCTAGTTACCATAAATCTAGGTAGCGATTCATTTTTCTTGTTTTACCTTTTTTTCACATAGCTCGCCCCGATGTCCACATGCAATACAAGTTTGACCAAGTGAACCGGGTTGCAAGTTGACCTTTTAAGTCACTCGGGTTTGACTGGATCATTGTCCACTTCTGTTCAAAAGAAAATCAAACCAAAACAAGGTTTTGGGTTAGCAAATCACGAACGCATCCTGTTGGACTAGACCAAGTTTAATGACTATGACTTACATAACCTCTCATAGAAATTGCACTTGGATCTGAGTTTTTTGAGGTAATTGTTTTTTATAAAAATAGCACAATTAATTAGTTGCATTGTTAGTAACGACTCAACCATATAAATTACGTTATTCTCAACAATACAATTCAGTATGTTACACTGTTAAGAATATCATAAACCTATTGAAATATATATTTTTTATTTTAATTTAGAATTTAAATAATTTTTTCCTCTGCAAATCAAAATAACTAATTTATTGATGTCATTTTATTCTCAATAATTATGATAATTATTAATGAAAATGATTGGTTATAATCAATTTATATTTCAATAGGATTCCTTAACTTATAATTAATTAATAATTATGATAATTATCAATGAAAATGATCGGTTGTGGTCAATTTAAATTTCAACAAGATTTCTTAATAGGTTAGTTGTAGTCAAATTAAATTTCAATAGAATTCTTTAACTTTGTAGGTTAATTAATAATTATCAATGAAAATAATTAGTTGTAGTTGATATAAATTTTCTTAACTTGGTTAATTAATAATAATCATAATTATCACACCGTGACGAATGCGAGACTCTTCAAAATTAAAGGAAAACAATAATGAAGTCACCACCTAGTAATAAAAAAAACTAGGAATCCTAAAATAGACACTGGTCAAAGATTTAGATATTGAGTTAGTTATGCCTAAGGAAAGATCGATGTCACCCTTACCGTATCCTTTCAAACAAAAGGTTACCTCCATAATGTTTTTTTCCAAATTTATTCTATGCATGCTATTAATTATCTAAATCTATTTCTATTTGTGATTTATATTAATAAAAAATTGACGTTCCCTCAAAAAATTAACCTCCATAATTTTTTTCTTGGTGATGTTCCCTCACAAATACCAAGAGTTTTATCCTAATTCTCAAAAGATTACAAGAATGATTTTACTCGCAACAAAACTCTCTCAAAGAGTAGATAATACAATTTAAACTCTAGTATCTCCATAGCTCACTTAATAGATAGATGATTTGAAAGTGTTTAATGTAGTGAGTATAAGAACAAATACTCTAGTGCTAGAATATGAAGGCTCAATTTAACACAACCTTGGAGTATGATAGGATTGATGATTTTTTGTTGGTTTTTTCTTAAAACAACTTTTATAATATGTATATTTGGAATCCTCTTTTACTTTAACTAGAATGAGAGTTATTTAAAAGTTTCCAAAACAAACTAGCCATTTCTAGCCATTGTAACTCCATTGACAGCTAAAGCGATCGACTGATTTAGATTGGTCAAGCCAATTGGTCGTCTAGTTCCTATAGATTCTTAGATGTTCATCACGAATAAACAAGTGGTACACCAGTTCACTTGGTATTACCAAGTGGTCGACTGGTTCAACTTAAATACTAGATTTTGACAATTTGAACCTGATGAATTTTGAACCGATACTAATCCTATATATATGCAGAGTGATGTGTTTAAGTTAATTTTAATTGTGCTATTAAGCTAAGATATAAAGATTTATATAATCACTAAAATGAACAATTAATTATTGGATTCTCAAATGTTCTTCACTTGCTTTGGTGGCTAGGTTTCAAAGAAAAAGAAGACTAAGAAATGAACAATTAATAATTAAAATGAACAATTAATTATTAGATTCTCGGCCCAACCAGGGTGGGTTCAACCCACATCATTAGGCTGGGCCCAAC
>Ga0307517_10012793_pt1 | contig 11473 bp, 9 predicted proteins | sample 23_EM_MG_FD_194515 | JGI IMG/M metagenome (GOLD analysis project Ga0307517, IMG submission 194515) | Populus trichocarpa ectomycorrhiza microbial communities from riparian zone in the Pacific Northwest, United States - 23_EM | ecosystem: Host-associated > Plants > Roots > Unclassified | place... | reverse complement strand
TTCCCAGCATATGGGGTCCTAAATGAGCTGATCGGAGTGGTAAATTTTATCAAGTTTTTTTGCCTGGGAGGAGAGATGGATCCAGAGGACACTTAATTCCCGAGCGTTTGAGCTGAAATCGTTGGTTAAAGGTAGGTGAAATCCATCGTTGGTCATAGATTCCATATGACGTGTTTCAGCTCGACTGAATTCGATCTTGCTTTACCTCCTGTGGACTTGTGCGCCAATCTTGGTTTCGGTCATCGCTTTTTTTACATATGTCATGTCGGGGCACGAACTCACAGTCAGCTTTGCTTCCACAGTGTTCTTTTTCTGATTTCATAATACTCAAATTCTGACCTCATAGGCGCTTATACTGTTTAATATGATACGGTACGCTGGACTGTTCGTTTTGGGCTGTAACACATCAATATGTCCACTAGCTTACCACTCAATATAATCCCAAACTTTATTGTACAGCTCATGCAGGTGAATTTCGCACTTGTTTTAATGCCGGCTTATCTGACGTTCTCTTCAGGTTGGAGTATCCTTGAACCGTATCGCAGTCTTCCTGGACGAAGAAGAAGTAACGGATCAAGTATCATCTCTGAAGAAGGACAACACCCTACCTTATCTTCCAGGTGCCGATCATGAAGGTCTTGGACTCAAAAACGCTACATTAAGGTGGAATGCTGTTCCAGAGACAAGAATGAGACCAAGCCCACGACCCCAGACCAGTAAACTCCAGTCAACTCCAATCTCCGTGTCAAGAACCGAAGATCTCACGGAAACTTCAATTTCGAGCGGTGAAGACCGCAATTTTGAGTTGATAGCATGGCCATCTGCATCCCTTATGAGCAAATTAATGAACAATACAATGCTGAATAACCTTACTAAGAGGCCGTCTTACCCGACGTCGTAGGGCCAGTGACGACAGTCAGCTGTCACTCGAGCATCCACCGTCCCCAGTTTCGCTGAGTACAAACGCGACGAAGTTCAAGCCTTTGGATACGACGAGCAGCTGAAGCCTTTTTGGGGAACAGGACTTTTAAAACTTCTTGAGAGTTGAAACATCTTTCGCCAGTGCACGGAATGCAGCACAGTGGAAGAGAAAGTCAGAAAGAAGGGTAGCGGAAAGGGCAGCGAAAGAAGGCTCTAAAGGCAATGGAAAAGTGGCGCAGACGATGTAGAGGGTAATACATACCAGCAAATCCACCGTAAAAACTTCGATCGGGTGGTAGCTTGTGTCTTATTTCAAGGCGGCCTTGACCTTTGAAAAGACCTTCTTCGAAAATTGGAACTTTGTGTTCGCTGGTGACTTTCTTGTCGAGATGTACTCGATAAGACCAGCAGTGATTGCGTCCACATCGAAGAAACGTCTTCGGGACTAGAGATGGGCATTAGCGTCAAATATTCGATCCATGGAATTCAGTGTAAGTGAAAATTTGTATATACAATGTATTCAGCCCAAAATCTTTTGCAGAAAGGAAATACTACACAATCTGCGGGAAGGATTTCGAAGACATTTTGGAGCCAAATATTTGTTGTTGGCAACTGAACGGGCCGGAACTTCCTGATCCTGATTCTCGCAGTGTGCGCCGAGTAACTCTACGGGCAGTCGATCAACATCAACCACTATAAGTCGGTCTCGCCAGCTCAAATACCCAAGCAACGATACGGAAATTTGGCCGTGATGCCACGATTGGCGTCCTATCTGTATCCAAGTTCCCTATTGTCGACATTTTTCAAGCTTGCTTCTCACACCGTCAAAGTCACAATTGTGTTGTCGTTTCTTGTTAATGTTGCCATCCTACATTGGTTTTTGTGAAGACAATACATAATATGCAAATGTCCCTTCAAGTTGGTCATGGCCCCCGCTACTCGTTCCCCCTTCTTCATAAGTGCAGCGTTGCTATCCCGGAAGCCGTCCGGCTCACCTCGTTCCTTGAAGAGAGGCCGTTCTCCAAGCCCTGACGACGAAGCGAAACCTACCGTCGCGCGACGTGAAAAAAAGAAACTCAAATTGTTGACAATTGGGAAACCATCTGCAAACCGACAGCGCCTCCTTCAGTTGTTGCACAGGCAGAAAAAAGTGTTGGCAGCACCATTGAGTAAGGTGGACGCTTCATTTGGTTTCCATTGCTGACCTTGTCATTCAGGAAATGCTTTCAGAAAACAAGTTTTGAATGTCGTTCCATCGTCTTTTCCAAGTGAAGGCAGTGACCCCGTTCCTAACTCATCTGCCAAGACTGCAGAAGAAACATTTAGTCTGGACTTCTTCACCCCTGCCCAAGAAACATCTATCACGGAGGTCCAAAAAGGTAGGTATTCTTGATTTTCCAACAAGATTCCGATGTCACCGTTCTGCAGGTTGCCAAAGTCCCACTGCTGCTACTGCCAATCTAATCCTGCCATCGTTTGACACCGACATTCCAGCGACCACACGAATTGCCAATTCCGGTCAGCTAGAGAAGTCTGGAACAGTTCCAATACCAAGCTCTTCGGTCAATTCTTCGTCCAAATCGGATGTTCCTTTGCCACTTCTCGGAAACCTTGGGGGTAACCCTCATGAGATCTCGCGGGGTAAGCTGTCGTTCTTAGCCATTAGCTTACATTCATAACATTTCTCAGACGTTCGATCTCATGCTAAGATGGTCGTAAGAGCAGGATTGACTAAATCGAACAACAAGGGTTGGCACCCTTATCCAACTGACAACAGAGGTGTTAAAAAATCACAGTTTTCATCCAAGAATAAATTTAAAAGGAGGGCTCTCGTCCAAGGGCAAAAGGCGTCTTCTGGACCAATGGTACATTTGGGAAAGATCGAACTGATGGGGTCTGTAGACACACAGCCTTCTGCTCAACCACGCAGTTCTGAGGAGACTAAGCCAACGGACTCTACCTTGCCTGCGGATCCACCCAAATCAATTGGTCAAGTACATCTAAGAGAACCAACGGTCGGCAATAGATCCTCTGGAGAGTGCGAGTCCGATGGTTCGTGCCTTCATCACCAACATCCGGGCGCAATCAACCTTGGTCAACAATCAGAGATGTACACCGTCGACGCAGGCTTCAGCGAGCCTGTTATACTCTGTGACACCAATAAAACCTTGAAGTCAATCACGCCTTCCGTCGACAATTCACCTGTGGAATTTCAAAATGGCGGCGTTATTGACGAAAGCTCGCAGTCAGCTACATCTTCATCCGACTTACCTTTGCAACTCCAAATCGGCGATTTATTATCACCTTGCACAGACTCAGGTGCTGACTGCCCCCTTTCCGACGAGAACCGCATTCCATCCAGCAGCACAGTCCACAACCCCGACTTGGCACTCTCTCCCAAGTACCTAGGTGACAATATGAGACCTCATTACCACGGTGCTACAGAAGTCGTGATTTCTGATAGTCACTCCCCCATATCTTTAAATGTCGGTCCAATCCTTACGCCAATTCCGCATCTCGGCAATGCCAATGACGATGCGACCTTTGGGGAAGTGGCCCAGATGATCGCTATCACGGACGTTGTTCCTATTAATGCGACACAAGTTCTTTCTAACGAATCCGACATTGCCAGTTTCTCTTCCCATCTTCAGCCTGTCGGCGCTATTGTCCAAACGGGAAATTCAGAAATCATATTTCCAAACTTTCTTGTCGATAATCAAAATCTTGACCTCGACACTCTCAACTCCGCCGTTGATGTGGTATCTGGCCTGGCCTTAAACAAAGGCGGCATAGATATTACTCCGTCGTTTCTTTCCAACGGTCTGACACCATCCCCCCCAATAAATTCCCCTCCAGTCCACGCAGTTGACCTACCTGCTACCACAAAGGCGTCGCATAGTGCTGCCACCTCAGAGGCTCAGGGCTCACTAACTTCTCCTGCGTCCATCCCTCTCCCAGTAACCTCCAACTTTGTTGCATCAGTGGATCAAAACAGCACTTCCGATTCAATCTCCTTTGCGCATAAATCCCAGGAGTTGGACTCGCAACAAATGACCGGTCCCCAAGTGGCTGTGATTCAACCAACGGAGCGCAGGGATGTGCCCCATCAGACATATGAAACCGCTCGAGTGATAGATATTTCTCGATCAACAGGTATACCTATGGTAACGGATGTACCCCGACCTGGACATGGATATCCAACAGATGCTCGAACAGTGGACTCACCTCAGACGCCGCAATGTATGGATGTCGATATGCTATATGTCAACAGCAGTGACTCTGATGGGTACACGAGTGACTTGGACGGCAATCAGGAGTCAAGCCAAGTCCTGAAATCGGCTACCTATCGCCGTCTCAAAGCTGAGCCAGTAAGTTGACATTATCAACCTTGTTTCCACCCTAATACTCTTTGAATATCTAGTATGCCCAATGCTGCAATGGCACTCTGGCAAAGATGGTGGAGATGTTGGCGAAAACAAAGCCCTCAAAACATCGCTTACCAAAGAGTCTGAGAGAACGAGGTCAACCCCGGGAGTATGATGTCACTAGAGAAAACAACCAACTAAATGTGAATCAATTTCTACTCCATTTTCCCTTCCAACGAATGTTAATATTGCCTGCAGACCTGTGTGAGGGAGTATTCACACCACCTTCTAGGCCAGATGCCTTGGGATGTCCCATCGGAAGGTGAACTCCTGGCATTTGAGAATGGACGATGTACTGGACCAACCCCTATGTCGTTCCGACTTGATCTGGCGTCTCCCGGTCTGGCGAGTAAATGGAATGCTCAAGCAGTGGAAATTTTCACTGATTCCTTTCTCAATGAGGATGAATTGGCGAGGGAGTATTCTGATAGGGAGGCAATCATGTCAGCCTTTACTGTCCATCTTATCACCCTTCAAAAATGCCACCGCCAGCCTATCCTACGTGCAAAGATGACAGAGGCCGAACTCAATGGTGAACGTGACAAGCAGAAGGAGAGAGCACGGGAACAACGAAGGCGAGGGGTTAGTACTTTCATTTGCGAGTGCTATCTTTCATATTCAAATTGTGCAGCTATTTCGCAGGCGAATCAATGCAACCAAAGATTATAGTGCCGACCCCCTGCTAAAGGCTCTGGTCACTTCATTCTGGCTTTACTGCACACCTGAGGTTATGAGTGAGGATGAGACAGATTCGGAATATGATGGCCCAGCTGACCGAGTAGGACACTTCATCAAGATAATGAACTGGCGCAATCCAGATGTCGTGAATTTCTTCCGTGTTTTGGATGCACTCTACTTTTCCACACGTTTCAAAGGGAACAAGTGGAGTCCAGGTCGATTTCCACACACGAGGATACCCTCTGTCCGTCTGACAGAGTGCGACGCCGTACCAGGCCTCCCGGTCAACTTTTATCGACCGCAATGGCTGTTGCAGTTGAATGACATGGAACGAAGAAAGCTCAAGACCAGACCAGCCATTGACCTTGACTTTTCTCAGGAAATTCTTCGGTGTGTAAATGCCATATCGCTTATGCAACCCCTAACAGCGACTTCAGAATTTCTGCACGTTTTTTGCATATCCGGCATAGAAAACAACTCCCAATACCTCGTGACCATCCTGCACTACAAGTCATCACTAGGTCTACCTTTCCATCTGGTTTTCCTTTGGAAAACATTTTAGAAAACCAAGAAGAGGTGTTTATGACTCGGATCACAAGCACACCCCAACACCCCTGCATTCCATCTGCAACTGTCCCTGGTGCGATACAGCAAATGGACACCACGGCCTGTTTATCTCAACAACCGGTATTTGTACCTCGACTTACGGGTCCCACCTCAATGCATGCATCTCCCCCTACAATGCCAGCATTCGCACGGTTGCCTATCCATAATTCGTCCAACTCTTCCTCTGAGGCGAACAATATGCTTGTAACCCCAGTGATGGTTGTCGGTTCGCCTGAAGAAAATACCAGCAGACCACAAATTCATTTGGTAAACCAATCGCTAGACCGGCCGCCCGCGGGAGCTTCCTACATGGTTGCAAATCCCTCAGGCTACGGTAGTCGGGATGTGCCAATGCAATCTGGACATTTTGTGGTTCCTCAGTCTTCGAACGGCGCTCCCTGGGGACATTCAACTCCAACACACATCAACCAAAAGCAGATTGATCGCTTCACCCTTACCAAACATTCACGGCGTTTTATCAAGAAATCCATCAAAGGAAAGGAGAAGGCTGTTTGATTATTCTTGGACTTTTTTCTGTATTTTCTGATGGGTCGCCAATGAATATACTGACAAAGTGGTGTTAGTGGTGTTGTTGGTGTTGTTGGGTAAGGACTGGAGACGTGAGCGAGCATGAAGAAGGGCTATTGCTGCAGAATAAAATTATTTATGGGCGTTTGAAGGTGTGATCCGAAACGTAGAGTCACGGAAAATCATGCAAACATCGGCCAGCACCTTTGGCCACCCTCTATTTTTTTCCTACAACTCAATCCTCTTAATAATTCAGGGCTCACCAATGCAGTCTGTCGGAGTATATTTTATATAAGTACAGAAAGTGAAGTAGTAGAGGTCTCTAATTTTGGCTACATATCAGTGATTGGTGTGACTGCCAGTGGATGCGATGTGTGGGCCCATTTGTGACTGCTTTCCTGCAGCCCAGCAGCAAGTGCCAACGCTGAAACATGCGAAGATCCAGTGCGCGCCTGAATCGGTCTCGCAACCCTGAACAGAAGTCGGGCACTGGTACTGCAGCTAAGACACCCAGGATCTTACAGACCAAGTCAGCCGATCCGTCTACAATACCAATCTTCGCCAAAGATTTTCCCCGCCCCTCTGGCAGACCAATTATTAGCGGATGATATCAAGTTCCCCGTCCCCCAAGTTCAGAGTACTAGTGAATCTTTTGCCGCATTCCCCCATGATCCTGTCTTTCACAGTACTCAGAACCGGGCGTCACAACTTAGCTTTCGAATTCAACGAGTAATTCCTGATTTACTGAAAAGGTATGAAACATTGATTAATCCTAGTCCCGAATTTGGCTGAATCCCTCACAGTATATCCAATGCAGCAGTTGGGCTCCTTGTCCTGTATATGATGGTCTTGCTCTTCCTGACCCTCTGGAAAGACGTTGAATGGGAACATGCTCGAGAATCATATAGTAGGTAATATTGCCACATAAGAGTGTCTGTTTGTGATTTTTTCTTTAGTAGCGGCCCAAGGTGTGGCGGAATGTGCAGAGCAATTTCATGCCAACAAGTGCTCCTCTGCAATTCCCTTTCTTAAAGACGAGTGTCGATTCTGGGAGCTTTGTATGAATTCTGATCCAAAGCACGTCAGAACAACGAGGATAATTGCTCGTTTACTGGCAGAGCTTTTAGGCGAATTCTTTGAGGGTTTCTTCGACCGACTCAGTCCTAAAGCGTGTGTCAGTCACACTAGTAATAAGCTCTTGAGAAATTTTCTAATCTATCGCCTTTTAGACCCTTCTTCTAATTCTGTTCGCGCTACGAAACATTGCATAGCATGCTGCAGTATATTACATAAATGACACTGAAATACACAGTCGGTGTGTATTCGAGAGGTAAAGTAAAAATACTTGACATTTCCAACGAATATATATTGGTTTTCCGTTCACTCAATGCCCGAAATTTCAGTATCAAAGGTGGAGTTGAGTCACACGAGACCAAAAAATACGACAGCCAGGCCTTCCGCAGTGTTATTAACTGGCTATCGATGCACAGATAATGATGAAAAGTCCTTGGTTCCCCTCCTAACGCGTCATGTGAATCAAGCACCAGTACTAGTGCACTTGGCCGGTTCTCCAAACAAAGCACGATTACGAAGTTGTTGCGAACAGACACCTTGTGTGTATCGTAAGCATCGAAGTATAGGAAGCAAACATTTTTTTTGCCCAATCTGACTTCAGATTCGGACTTGGAATGGCAAAAGACGTCAAAAAATATTTTTTCATAATTTTCCCACGAGGTTTTACGACCGTTTCAACAAATCTTATCTATAAATCACGAAGATAAGATGGCATCGTGGCCGTCTGAGAGATAGTCCGATGACCCTTCTGCTTGCGCACCGCCCATGCGGCAGCTTTCCCTTTGAGTCCACCTCCATAAATCTCCAGGAACGATTCATAAACCAACGGATAACATCAGTGGGGCATTTTAAGGGCAGCCTTTTTTGCAATCCAGACCGTCAATGTGTGACAGAAAGTTTATCAAGGCCATTTAGACAAAACAATGTAAATGCTGGCCAGAGCCGCCAGACATCCGAATCCTATCGATAAGTATCATACGTCAGGCTCGAAGTTTCTACTTCTTCCTAGCTGTCAGGGGGATGGATACCAACCGTGCTGATCACTTCCATTTAAGCGAAACGGGTCTGCGTGACGACGTTGAGATGGTTCGGTCAGAATTACAGCGTACCCAAGCAACTCTCACGAAATCTATCTCTGAAACCGTGGCAGCTGTGGACAACTTGGAGGCAAAGCATAATACATTTGAAAGTCAATTGGATGGAAACCTTTACTTGATACAGTCGAAACTCGAAAAGCTTTCGCGTGGACAGGTCCAGCAGGTCAGTAAGGATACTACAATCTTGAACATAATATTAATTTACTTTTAATCGTATAGGATCGACGGCTTGAGCAATATGTATGTCTTTTCTTTGACCACATCGAATTCAGTTCATCATTATTGCAAGGATGAACAAATTGCAAGAATGCAGTCGATCGCTACTTTGGTTCGGTCTCAACTCGATGACAATGAAAAACCTTTTCGGATCCGAATCAAGGAAGAATCTGGATGCCAATTTATGTTTGACCATCTGCAAGAAGAGTTAGGACAGGTACAACGTGCATTCGAGAAGCAGCAGCAAAAGACGGGACAGACCTTGCGGTCAATCCAGAATGAATGCGCAGTCTCACATGCTGGATTGGCTTATAGGGTAGATCAAATGGAGGATGAAAGGGATATTTTGAGGGGGGATCTTGTGCTGATCAAGAATGATGTAAATTGTGAGTCAACAGCCTGACGTGAAGCTTTTTCTTATCATTTTCACCTTCTTGTAGCACTCTTCGAGAACGTTCAATCTTCTATAGATCATGACGTTGAGCACAGCCTGGATACCTTTTCCTCGGCCGTGCTTTCTGATGAGCTACGGAGGGCTGAAACCGTTTCTGGAGCAGTCTGGCGAACACTCAAGGCTATTTGGAAGCCAGCCGGTCACCTTCGTATTTTCCTGGCCAATCTCAGGGTTCTCCTTGGGATTTGTACTCTTCAAATTCCCTCTTCGAGACACTTAACCATTTTTTGTCTTCGTACATTCATTTCTACAAAAGACTTCTGTACCCGTCTCCAACAACTGCGGTCAAGCTTTCATGCTATGTTCCCAATGGTCAACATTTTCAATGCTTCTCGCATCCTAAAGGCGCGTATCCCAATGCCTCAAAGAATTATGCGACTTCTTCCTCCGATACTCACCACATCACTTTTTCTCTCTCTCTTATTTCTTATTTCCCCGCTGGCTAGAAGAGAAGGACTAGAGCCACATATGGTACCAAGGAGACTACGTCGACTACAAAGAAATGTCCGCTATCATTTGGACAATGATCTGTAGTCGTACAACTTATTCCAAAACCCATTACACGGTTACCTCGCATTCTGCTAGCAAATCTCTGTTTTCCAAACTGTGCATGTGCGACCGCTTGCAGTTGCGATCATAAATTCACTCTCGGTCTCGTTTTGAAATGCCTGCACAATCAAGTATGAGTTTCAGCAGTCATAAATCCATCAAGAAACAAACCGAAGTGGCAACAACTTCGTCTTTTGTGGACCAAGAGTCTTTGGAATTTGAATTCAATAATATGTAACAGAGGGTACATGGACGGTAGACGAACCTTCACACAGAACTTGAGTAACGAGGGCTAGTGGAATATCAATAAGTTGTGCCTTCCCACTACTTCCAGCAACAAACCCAGTATTTCGGTGAATTGAACTAACAGAAATTACTCCTTCGAGCCTGGGCAACAACCATCGGCAACCAAGACCAAGATGATATAATATAACCCTCTGTTCGTCATTAATGGCTACGAATGTTTCTGATGTAAAGCACAATGTTCCACAGCGGCTGCAAAATCGAGGAAAGTTTATGGGAATCCAAGGTAAGAAATTATCGTACATTATATCGCCACTGTTGAATATTTTCAAAACAGAAAGTGTGCTGGTGTCCCATATGCTGGGAAGTTAAATTTCAACCACTGACAGCATGCAGAGAATAATCCTACCTCACACCATGGGATTTGTAGGCTATTAGCAATTCCCTTTCGCTTTCTGGCATCCACGCCAAGGCCACAATCTGAACCGAACCATTCTGAGCAAGCTGTGGATTTGGAATTCGACTTTCATGCTCCCAGCCCAATGTATCTGTTTGCAATTAGTGACGGACTCTGAGATGCAATATTGCCTACCTTTGAAAAGAACGCGAGCTGATTTTGGACTCCCTACAGCCAGCCGACCAATCGAGGGATGATAAGAAAGGCCAATAATTTCTGACTCGGTAACTTGCTTCTTGTGAAATTTAACCTGCTAGTAAGCACATTTAATTTTAATGACGGCAACAGTGGACAGTCAGTCGTCCTCTCACCAAACTTTTTTCCGAGATACCTTCCCGGAGAATCTCGCAGGTTCCAACAGACCCATCTGAAAGCCCACAAACAAAACACCTGTTATCGAGCCAGACTGATGCAGATCTTCCTTGACAACCCGAGGTGAGAGTGGGGTGATAGCGGTTCCCTGTTGACGAATCCCACAAGCTGATTTCTCCCTCGAGATCCAAAATGGCTAGAATTCTCCCACACAGAGAAAAACCCAAACTCGAGACGGCTCCTGTCTTTATGGTCAAAGATGGCACGTATTTGAGTAGCATTAGCTGAATGGATATGCGGCGAGAGTTCAAGGGATACCCGGCCCGACCTCTACCGAATCCCGGATTTACACCGTGACTGTTACACTTCAAGTTGAAGCTTGAAGCTCTTAATCAATGTCCCCTCTTGGTCCCCTCCCCTCCATCGTGCCAGGTGCCACTTTGAACCCTTTATCAAAGCTCGACAGTCTTTAGTATGTCCTGACCCAAAGGTAAATATTCTACTTACATTTTCGGCATAGGAAAAGCATCTAGAAATCCTCTGCTATACCAAATGATCTTCAGCAATCAACTTGCAATCAACGAAGACTATTTCTCAATTCGGTGGATGGAAATAACGCAGTACATAACACAGGACTTCTCCGCTCCTCTTCATGATAACACAACGCGCAAGTCATTGGCACACCGCTTTAGTTTGGTCAGCAACATTAATTTGTCATGAATCCTGCCTGTTATCCTGCCACTGGTTCCGCCCAACCTCCTTCGACAAGTTCGACTGCGGGCTCTTCAGTCTCGTCAGATTGCCAACCAGAGCCAAGTCTAGGAACCAACCTCCGGGGTCACGAAATTTCAAGCTTAATCCCGACCCGCTCCGAACATCGCAGCGGCCGCACCTGACCACAAGTCAGGAATCC
>Ga0307517_10012792_pt1 | contig 11474 bp, 5 predicted proteins | sample 23_EM_MG_FD_194515 | JGI IMG/M metagenome (GOLD analysis project Ga0307517, IMG submission 194515) | Populus trichocarpa ectomycorrhiza microbial communities from riparian zone in the Pacific Northwest, United States - 23_EM | ecosystem: Host-associated > Plants > Roots > Unclassified | place... | reverse complement strand
AAATCTGGCTCTCTTCACTATCACTCGAAGAATCCAATTCCATAAAAGTCCTTGTCTTTTTAGGTTCAGGTGAATCATCAGTAACATCTATGTAGGTTCTCGAGTTGTCATCATCATTTGCTTTATTGTTGTTCTTTTCAACATGTTCCTCAAACATGTTAGTTAAAGTTCCACAAGCTTCTGATTCAATGATTTGTAAATCATCATCACCCCAGTCCTCAGTGTCTTGCATAGATTCAGCCAGTGCCACAAGAAAATCATCCCCACAGCACTCAACTGTGATAAAATCTTGGCCATCTTCACCTTCACCACCATAAAAAAACAAAGGAAAATGAAAACCATCAGTATATCTAAAAGTAAATAAAAAAAACCGAACAAAACAACACAGCACAAAACCATCATCACATGGTTCAGGTTCTCCAAAAGCAAAGCCTTTGAAGGAGACCATCCAGCCAAGTTCCTAGCTCTAGTAGGAAAAGTGGCAGCGAACATTCTTAGTATCAATCAACTAATCCATTCTGCCAAAAAAAAATTATAACCCCATTTCAAGAATCACCCTTTTTGCACCAGAACAGAAAATCCCAGAACACTAAGCTTAGTTTCAACAAGAATATCAATACCCGTTAATCGCTCTATTTAAAACCAACCCATTTCACAAAAACCAAATTTTCAAAAACCCAATTCTCTGAAACTTCAAAAGAACCTCATCCTGCTTAGTTCACAGGAAAAAAAAAAAAAAACAAAAAACCCAAATCACCTTCTCTAGAAAAAATAAAAAAGTTTGCAACTTTTAAACCAATTCTTTTCCCACTGAGAAAATATCAACAAAACCGATAATGTAAAACATGGGTTTTATCAGAAATTGAGTGAGTGAGTGAATGAGTGGTTGGGTGGGTGAGTTACCATAGAGAGAAATCAAGCGGTCTAGGCATTTGTTTGCAGATTCTTCATCGAAACCAAACTCCAAAGCCAAGCTTAGAAATCGAGCTCTCTCCAACTCCAAATCACGACCTCCCATTTCTTTTGCTTTCGTTTGATTGAGCTTTGTCGGGTTCCAAATTGAGAATTGTGAGTGGGTGGCGGACTGGAGGAGGATTTGAGAGGGATGAAATTCCCGCGCTATTTTTGGCTAGTTTGTGGTGAAGGGATATTATGGCCGGTGTCGTATCAGTTTGGGCTACAGTGTGATAGCAATAATAATATAAATTTCTTTTTTTTAGTATTTTTTCTGATTTACTATAGTATTATTTAAAATATTTATATATACAAAAAAATAACCTAGCATTTGTGTATTTTGTAACTTTTTTTTTAAATGAATTAGATTCAAGTACGACTTTAGTTTTTTTTATTATTCTGGATATATAAATTAAATTTTCAAGCCATCAGATTTTAAGAATAATTATTTATATTATGACAAGCATAATTTGAATATATAAATCGAGATGAGAAATAAAAAAAATAGTCCATTTTTTTAAGGAGATGGATTTATTATAAAGAGAAATTTCTTTGCCAAAGCCACAATTTAGCCTAGCTTGGAAATCATTTCTCCATTCCCACATCATGATTTATCATTTTCTTTATGTTTCTTTTATTTATTATTAGTTTCTTCTCCAACTAATTAATTGGTCTTTTTTTGACAATTCTTCGTTGAATCATATATCTTTGAGTTTTTAATTTAATGATATATATATATAAAAAGAAATTACTGAATTTAAAGTATCGGAGATTGCGGTTATTTCTGTTTTTTTTATGCGCATCAAGAATACATTTCACTAAAAAAATATTAATTTAAAATTTTTAAATATTTTTTAATAGTTCTGATATGCTGATATTAAAAATTAAAAAAAAATTAAAAAAAAATTAATATATTTTCAAATAAAAATTATTTTTTAAAAGTATTTTGCACCATAACAATAAATATAAATCACTTGTAACATCATGCATGAATTAATACAATTCATGATAAAGCTCACTGTATCAAAAATCTCATTTTTTATCTTAAAGTCCTTCCAAAAATATGAGATAAATCAAATTATATGATTTGTATTTTATGATAATAAAAATATTCTCGAGTCAAATTATATATCAATTTACTTTTTTTAATAATGTTTTAGCACGCCCTAGCATCAACCATACAATTATTGTTCATATGCATGAATGAAATTGTCTTTGGTTACATGCATGGTTAATTAGCTAGGAATTCTTTCCTTCAAAGCTACATACAATAGTTGTTTGTTCATATTTTGAATAGTAATTAACACAACATCCAATGCATCCTAATGATTAAGAGAATTAATTGTAGACAATTATCTACCACTTTATGGAGTTTTTAATGCCCAAAATTATAGATAATTACTTGAAAATATTGAAATATTTTATCGTTGAAATCATGTTTTATCAATTAAAAAAAATATTAAATTAATATTTTTTATATAACTGGGTGGATGTAAATCATCTTTTTTTTTCTTTGATATACCTTCTAAGGATGTTTTTTAAACATGCATGACGCTAGCAGCCATGAAGGGGCATGAGCTTTCAATATGTTAATGCTTTTGCCATTTCTCACAAAGCATATGAAAGATTGGAAATGGTATATAAGCAATTAAGATCCAACCAAAAAAAAATGTTGAAGATTGCCCAGAAATCTAGATCTATGCATATCTTTGTTTGTCAACAGTCATGATCACCAGCAACAAAAAGAGAAGGGAAGGGAAGGGAGCTTACAGTTTCTTGTTCATGAAATGATCACATGAAACAGAAATGGTTTATAAATAAAGATTACAAAACCAGACCTTGATTTGAAAATGCATCAATGGTGTTAATTAAAATTGAAATCAAAACACCCTACAAACCTCCATCTCCTTCTTGACTATATGTATCAACGCACAAACCTAGAGAAGGTTTTCTTGACCCAGCGAAACCCTTTCTTTACAGAAGACTTCACTCTTCCTTCCGCGGCATAAAGCTTATATCTTGCAACACGTTTTTTCCTCTTTGTCTCTGGCGAATTCCACCAACTTGAAGATTTCCTTGCAACATCATGATGCTTCCTGGATAAATCGTGGGCTTGATGAGATTTTGCATACCTTGATGATGTTACGTTGATCTCGCCCATCTTGATTGATCTCCCTCCTGCTATGTCTCTCTCTCTGCTGCAACACGAACAAGGGGGTCAATCGAGAGAGACAAAGAGGAGGGAGAGGGGTGTCAATCTTTAGGAGAGAGAGCTATGATAATGTCAAGACAGCTTAATTTGTACTTTGAATTAGTTTGTCATTCTGTTAGTTTCTGTTGGAACAGTGTGGCTTAAATTTAATATTGTTTCCGATCTTTTCTCTCGTGAAATGAAATGGACGTCTTAGTTTTGAAAAAAAAAAAAAATTATTCACAAATTTAAATGAATAGAATATTTTCAGTATATAGAAACCGTTTGGTATTGACCGAAAATTTTTTTTTAATCAAAATTTTTTTTTTACCTGACTCGTATATAATTACATTGTAAATTTTTATTTCGTAGAAGGTAAAATAATTTATTTTTTATTTATAATAACATGTTTTTTTATTTTACATATAAAAAATTATCTCATAATAATTTTAACCAAACAAATATTTTTTAAATCTATTTTTTAAAAATATTTACAACTAAAAATATTTTTTAAATTTTTTTTTCTAATTTATCTATTTTTTTTATTTTTTGTATAGATAAAATTTATTTTTAAAATAAAAAATATTTATTTTCAAATAATATTTCTAATATAACGCCTTACATAATATTTTTTTTCTCTCTTTTATTTATTTAATCAATTTAATATGTATATTTATTTTTATTATCGTTTGATTGAATAAAAAAATTATTTTAATAAATAAGTTTAGTACACACAATCAGGTAAATATCTAGTCTTGTAAAATTAAATATCTTAATCTACACTCATCTCTTGATTTTTCTAATTTTATTTTAAGTTATTTTTTATGATTCCTTTTATTTATTAACAGATATAATTATTAATTTATTTGATTATATACATACAAAAATTGTTTTGATTTTCACTTAAATTTTTTTTTACTATAAAAACATGTCAAAAATACATGTGTGTATAATTTTTTTTGAAAAAAAAAAAATAATCCGTGACGAAACTAAGATGAGGTCAGTAGAGCAGATCAATTTTAGTCCGTGGAGCGGATGAGGTCTCATAAGTTCATAACAATGCATGTTTGCCTAACTAGAAATGTGGATTCCAAGACTGCACCCTTTTTTTAATTGAAAAAAGAAAAGGAAGCGAAACGTTTAACAAATTATATATTTAAGAAGAAATATTCCATGCTGATATTGCTTAGAGAAAAAAAAAATCTTTTTTCCAATATAAAATAAAATAGCCCAACAAATTTGACCAATCAGCGTTTCTTCTCCTAACCAAAATGGATGTATATATACAATGAAACTATTGTTAGACAATTAATGAAAGGAAAAGAAAAACAAGTGCTTAATCACTAATTTGATTGCCCACGCTTCTTGATATCATCTTCCAATTCTCTTTTATTTTTAGACTCCTTTTTTGCTTTCTTGGGGTTATCCATGCGAGAAACCTGTACAGAAATCCGCAGCAAAAGCTAAAAGTTGATACAAAATGTCCAACCATAAACAATTCCACGCACGCTTTCACTTATAGTTTTCTTACAATATGAGACTTCCACTCGATCTTGTCGTGTCCGTCTGGGAAACCAGCAGACTGAGAGTGATTGTGAAAATGATGAAATATGTGAACAAGTACAGCAGCGTCAAGAGCAGCATACTCTAGCTGCAAAATAATATTGCTTTAGTTTTCTTGATGTTTTATTCCAGATGAATGTAAAGATCAAAAGGTTGATAATCTAATATCTTATGCGCATCCACGACCAAGAAGAGGACACAACAAAAACAGACAGACGAATTGATCAGTGTATATGAAAATCAAATCAGAGAACTTTTTGGTTGAAGTGAAGCTGTTATAAAACCGAATCGCTTTGGGCAGTCATAGAAGTTATAGCAGATGGAAAATGTGAATGGTGGCAAACAAAAGTAAAATACCTGGTTGTGACTCAGAGGCCGTAGTTCCCAATTGCTGTTTCGTCTTGTCTTGTTCAAACCAGTTCCCAGTATTTTCTGAATTAATGAAGTGCAAATAACAGTATATAAAGGCAATATAGATAAATCATAAACTGAAATGGATTTAGATTCACTGGGGGATATAGAAAATAGGAACAGGAAGTGATGGTGGTGCCTTCATGTTTAAAATACCTCAGCAAGTCCTGACAAACCACCTCGAGCGTCTTTGAATACATTCTGAATGTCCAATAATTTCTCATAGTTATTGAAACACCGCAACTCTCCATATGAATGAGCTAGCTGCTTTATGTCACATTGGAAGTTATAACCTACAAATCCACATAGAGCATCGTGTTTATTTAAATAGCACTACTTTTTATTTTTATCAATTTCTAGATAAATACGTATACTTAATCATACGTATGTACATAGTATTACATATATACACATGTATATACATAGTTCACTCAAAAGAAGTTCCAAAGGTACTGTGGCAAGTACTGATTTTTGTCTGACAATCAGCGGCATAGATAGCAAGTCTTTTTTTAGGTCAATTGATGAGCTTCAAACAGCCATTGTCAACGCAAGTAAAACTAATATTCCTCTTTTATGAGTTAATTGAAGTCGATTATGAGTGTTCTGATTTCTAAGAGCTGACGATACCTACAAAAGTTATCCCAAAACCTCAAAAAAGTAAAGCTAATAAGAGGACAGCTCTTTCTCTAGGAATAGATCGAATTTTCATTTAAAAGATTTAAGGACTTGTATAATGATGAAAAAACAGCAATGCTCCCCAGATCAATTTGTTTGTATATATCATACCAAGTTTGAGAATTCTAGGAGACTGCAAAATGCGGGATAGGCTGTTGTCTAAGATATCAGGTATGTCTTCAAATAACTTTATCAAGTCAAAGATGAAAACCGTCTTATCAGATGCAATTTGCATGATAGAAACCTGAAACATAAAGAACCCGTTTTCATTATAGAATAAATAGACTCTGGAGAGTTTTTATATAACAACAGCCATGTATTTTTAAGAAGAGTATTAACTATCCATCAGATAATGACGACCAACACCCAAACCACATATACAAGTTCTGGAAATCCTTTTTTGTGTTCAAAGTGCAAATCTGTTATTACCTTGTTTGGTTTGCTGCCTTTTACATAATTGGGTTTCCATTCACAATCAAGGCCAACGACTTTACATCCCTCGATGTGGCTAGTTGCAGCACATAAACCATCAACTTCATCAACCCAAATAATATTTTCAACAGCCAATTCATCAAGATGCAGGTATTTGCTTTGCAGAACACTACCCTCAGATTCTAAACAGCATCAAACAGAAGAAGAGTAAGTGACCTCCAATGACAATTTTAAACATTAATAGCCACATAATATGATCTCATTTCAATATTTCTATTGCTTCAGTGCTCCTTTAACCAATGACATGCATAATGGAAGGATTCAGTGACAATAGTTTCTAGAATGACATGTTTGGCACCTGGCAGGTATCCAAGAATAAAAGGAAAATGAACAATTGGACCACCTAATGGAGCAGGTGACACAAAAGTATGCCAGTCAATCTATTGGGCCTTGCCCAATAGGATCTCAACCCAACTTTTCTCCTTTAGAGTCTATATTGCAAACACATAACAGTGCATGTTATACATGACTGTGTCAAGAGCGGATGCAACAGAAACTTCGAACCAAGCTTAAACTTTGCTAAACTTTAATGAGCATGATCAGAATTTTGCACCAGTCAAGCTTCAATAGGATGCCCAAGGGAGCACCAGAAAACATATACAAACCATACCCTTGACATTCAGAAAACCTTCAAGGGAGTATCGTTCACACAACTCATCAACTTTCTCCGAGTAACCAGCCTCCATTGCCAGGTAAACCTTAAAAGAAAAATCTTCAAGTTTGAGTACCATATTTATAAAGCTAAAAAGGAAAAACCAAAGAAAACACAAAAGATACAGGTTCACCATCATTTTTCCAAATAATAAAAGCAACACAGCTATAAATTTGGTCACCCTTCTTTTCAACAGATTACCAAAAGAAACAATTGGATTCTTCTGAACTTACATGCTTATCCTATCTCATTAACTTTTTTAATTGATTTGATAGCGTTTTTATCACTACCAGACATTGTAATCAATGCTTGTATTGACATGTCTGACATGATACTTTAAGAAAACGAAAGCTAAACTACAGGGAATGCATGTCAAATAGGTGAACATAGTAGACTGTGTATGGCCAACCCAAATATACCTTGTTCAAAGAATTTCAGACGAAAAAGAAGAAAAAAAAACCAGCCGAAAAAACACTACTGAAAGTAAGTTTCAAGATTTGGTGACACAATATTAAGCTGAATATAGTGAAACCATGCATATCCTATATAATAAAGCTCTCATCTGCAGGTAAGTAAACAATTATGCAATGCACAGAAATCATGCATGTCATGATTGATTCAAGAACTCCTTACCAAATATTCAAGAAGTTGTTTATCACCATGCGTCTTTGCCTCAGCAAGATCCCATAATGCCTTTTCTGCTAACTTCTTCAATGAGCTGCCGGTCAGTGCAATGTTCTAGTCACTAAAAAACATAATTTTGAGGGAAAATAAAGTACGCTCTAGGCATTACAAGTCAATCAATAAACCTTTCTTTGCACTTATGATATACATCAGGAAATTCCTGCTTCAAATCGTTTTTCTTTATTGTTTCGTAAGCCTGCTTTAGCATATTCTGATCAGCATACTCCTGAACAAGAGCACATAGCATTGATTTCCCCATAAATGTTGCCCACTTTTCAGCTGCTCTAGATTGTTTGTTCTGCATCATTTTGACGAGAAAAGACTGTCCGGAGTGGCGGATAGAAAAGTGTTCTAATAAACTGGCTGCTGTCATATATGATTGGGAGTCTATCAATTTAAAAATATAATCTTCAACAAGTGTTTTTGCCGTGTCAGGCTTATAATCATCTTGGACATTCAACTGGCATAAGGCTTCGTCGACATCTGCCAACTTGACATCAAAAACTTCTAGTATTTTCACTACTATCCTCTCATCATGGTCAACCAAGCCTCCCACAATATCCAAAAATAACCGGGCCGCTATAACTTTTGCTTTCGAGGTGTCCTCTGAGATGGGAGCTAGATTTAAAAAGCGACGAAGAGCAGATATAATCAAGTGGCTGAAACCTTCACAATGTAATCCAAATATCGGCAGGACATAGAGGCACCAAACAACAAAAGTAGCAGGCCCTGGTTGGGGAGAATTCTCTAGTGCGTGATAGACCTTTTGCTGAAGAATTCTGAATTTATTTGTTGCCTTGCATGTACCTGTCATGTTATAGTTGGGAATCATGGACTAGAAAGCACTCAATTTTACAACTAAAGTGAACCAGAAGGCAATCATTAATAGAAGATGCATTACAAAGCCAGCCAGACAAGATTTGCTTCCAATTCAAATAGAAAAAAAAATTATACAAGCAAATGACTACCCACAACATTAAACTAAACCAATCGAGCAATAACTTCCACAAAGAAAAAGAAAAGATATCTTACCATGAGCATAACATTCTTTCAGAAGGTATAAGAATACTACTGGAGAAGTGTAGGTTAAATCAGAAAACGTATGAACACTTATGGTTAATTTTTGATCAATTTTTCCTTTACCGTCATGTAACTCCACAACTCCCTCCTCTATGCCCATATCAAAGCATATGCCAATAATCCTACACACAAAAAAAAAACACATAAATTGGCGTAACGATAGAAAATGATAAACAAAAACATATAAATTAACTAATCATTTCCATTCACCAAGCCCAATAATGGATCTAAGGTCAAACAATTTATTCATGGCTCAATTATTCTATTCCGAGCATAAAAAATCAAAATGTATCATTTACAATAAAGCTGGGTGAGAAAAAAAAAATGCCTCCTGTACCAAAACTAAATATAGTTACAAATTGGAATTAACATTATTATATTATTTTAAATTTTTCAATTTTCACTTTATAAGTTTTCTAAATTTTCTCAACAAACAAACAAATACTAAATCCATATATATATATATATATATATATATATATATATATATCAGTAAAATCTCAATCAATTCAACAAAGTTTTGAGGCTCATACAACTTAATTAAACTCCAATTTTGAGTCTTTCATCATTCTTTATTTTATATACATGAACACTCAAATTTTATTTATTTTCCTCTTCTTTCTCAGCAACCAAACAGATACCACAAAATAATCAAAACAACAATCACAGCGAAAACCAATAAAAACATCGCATTCAATCAAAATCTGACACTTTCTTCCTCTCTTCACACACTATTAACCTCTTTAATCACCAAAAAGGTAAAAAAATAATACAAAATAACGAAGCCTAACGCCGAGTAATGCAAGAGCCGAAGTTCTCGCTTTCTATAAGAAAACAATTACGAGAAAGGGATTGGAAAAAAATGTTTCCATTTTCCTTCGTTTTCTTTCACTCTCTCTCTCGTTTTCTCCGTAACCAAACAGTGAGCGGGTGAGTGTAGCAGGAAAACAAACTTACCGGTATTCGTGAGATTTCTAGATTTTTCGGCTCTCTCTGTCTGAAATGCGAATCTGTTTTTGCCTCTTTTAGGCGGTCGAGTGTTTGTTATAAAGTCAGAGAGCCTGGGGAGGTAAGAAAAAGTAACGGGCGAAAACAATTTTATTTTTATTTTATTTTATTTATGCAAATCAGGGCGTAACGCTCTAGAAAAATAAATTAAGGTATATTTACTTACTGGAAAATAATTATTTTTTAAAAATTAAATTTTAAAAAATTAAATTTCAGAAAAGTAAATTATTTTTTGATATTTGATAGTATAATGGAAAATAAATTAAAAAATATTTTCCAGTATTTGATTATGTCATGGAAAATGAGCTGGAAAATAACTTATTAATATTTTATTTTTTTCAAATTTATTAAAATAATGAAGAACAAATCTTATAAATTAAAAGGTTGAACGAGAATGAAATTAAAAAATATATATAATTTCATAAATTATCTCAAATAAAATAAATAATAATCAAAATAATAGAGATCAAATCTAAAAAATAAAAAAATTGAAAGATGAAGAAATCAAAATAATAATTAAAATAATTAACATTTCATAAATTATTTTAAATAAAATAAGTAACAATCAAAAGAATGAGGACCAAATTTGATAGATAAAAAATTTCAATTAAAAAATAATAAGGGAAAAGCAAATAACAATTATAAAAATGAGGACCAAAATTAATATAAAAATTAAATTCTAAGAGATGAAATTGAAAAACAAATATTCAAAACAAAATATATCTAGCAATCAAAAGTTTAAGGACCAAATTTGATATAATCAACAAATAATATGACATTTCTAAATTTTTCACAACTTAAAAAAAATGTTTTCCGCTCAAAATAAAAGGAAAACACTTTCCTGGAAACCAAGCCAAATTTTTCTTTGACTGGAAAGTGTTTTTCGTTGATCGGAAAGTGTTTTTCGTTGATCGGAAAGTGTTTTTCGTTGACCAACTTTTCTAATAGCAAACTAACACAGAAAAGTTTGGAAAGTGATTTTCCAAAAATCACTTTTCGAGAAACAAACGCAGCCTAAGCGTGTTAAAATCGACCCAATCATTTATAACACAAAAACAAATATAAAACTATAAAGAGTTCCCTAATAATCTAGTTGCTTCAATCCAGGGTTGTGGTTTTATGATTATTAATTAAAAAGTAGTAAATTAGTTAGGTGATTATTTTGATCGAAGATGCTTTTTTTAATGCTTGGAACATTTAGTTATATATTAATTATATAATCTAACAACTGTGTATCCAATAACTTTTAAGTTAAGTAGATTCGAATTCCAAAAAAAATAATTTATTTAGTTACTATATAGTAAGAAAAAAACAACCTTAATTATATGATCCAAAACTCAACTAATGTCTTCAATGTATGAGAAAAACAAGCAAGGGAAAATGTAGCTATGGCTCGCACGGACCTTGAAGAGCCACACCTTGAATCACAAGTTAACTCATTTTGCGAGGCTAACTTTGAAAAAAGCAAAAAAAACAAAAAAAAGCAATTTGTCGGCTCTTCCTCCCTTTTTTTTTTTTTTAAAAAAAATTGTTTTATTAGAGATCTTTGTAACCTTTTTGGCCAGCAATTTTGTGCTACTTGTCACTATCTCTTCAACTCAGTGGACCATCCCATATTATTTTTCAAACTGGTTTGCAAGTTGCTCCAAAATGATATTATTTTAGTTTTTTTTAATTCTAAATAAAGTTGTTTCAAGTTTTAAAAAAATAAATAAAAGTAAAACAATACAGAGTCGACAATCAACATATAAGCTGACTTGACAA
>Ga0307517_10012791_pt1 | contig 11475 bp, 8 predicted proteins | sample 23_EM_MG_FD_194515 | JGI IMG/M metagenome (GOLD analysis project Ga0307517, IMG submission 194515) | Populus trichocarpa ectomycorrhiza microbial communities from riparian zone in the Pacific Northwest, United States - 23_EM | ecosystem: Host-associated > Plants > Roots > Unclassified | place... | reverse complement strand
ATTGAATTACTTTTTGTATTTTTTTTCTAATTTTATTATCTCCTATACTAAGAGAACCGGGGTAAAACCTCAACTCCTTCATTGTCACTATTAATATAAATAGTGAAAGAATTGACCTTTTTTTTCTTTTTAAATCTCATTTTCATTTTTTTTAGTTGAATATTTTTTTCAGATTTTTTTTTTAATTTTATCCTTTAAAATTTCATTGATTTTAAATTGATCTTTATAATTTATTTCAGTTTATTTTTTATAAGGTTATTGCAATCCCAAACAAACATTTTAATATTGAGTTAATTTTGTAAGCATCTATCTTTGTTATCATATTATTAAGTAAAAAATAAAAATTGTTAAATCCATTAGAGTCTATTATTTGGATCATGGTTTTGGTGGTTTAAGTTTCAAAGCCCAAATTAATCCAACATGTCATAATATTTAATTGATTTTGAATTCTTTTGAAAGATAAACCATATTTTTTATTTGTCATCTAGGTTACTTTTAGACTCACCAAGTCGACTGGTCATGTTGAGACAACTTTCATGCGGGTTAATTTAAACCTATGCTAAGTAAGGAGTTGAGTCGAGAGGTTTCAAGGTTGACATGTTAGGTTGGGCTCTTTGTTTTTTTTTTAAAAAAAACTTCCACCTTTCAGCCTTTTTTTTCTTCTTTTGATTGAATCGTTTTTTACTTTTTTTTTCAACTTCATCTTTTAATATTTGATTGATTTTGAATTGATCTTCATAATTTATTTTGGTTTGCTTTCTATGAGATTATAATGGTTTTAAATAAATATTTTGATATTTAATTGGTGCTTAATTTTATAAGTGTCTATGTTTGTTATCATATGATCAAGTAAAAAGTAGTTTAAAAAACAAAGTTATTAAATCTAGTGGAGTCTATGATCCGGATTGCAGGTTTGATAGGTTAAGCTGTGAAGCCCGAGTTGATCCAATATGTCTCTGTCTTAATATTGAAAAAAAAAGTCATCTTAATTTTTTTAAAGTCAAACCATTCTTTTTTACTGATCATCCAAGTTGCTCCAATATGTCTCCGTTTTAATATTGAAAAAAAAAGTCATCTTAATTTTTTTAAAATCAAACCATTCTTTTTTACTGATTATCCAAGTTGCTTTACGACATATCAAGTTGACTTGGTCATCTTAAAACAACTTTCACTCAAGTTAATTTTTAAACTCGGGTTAGATAAAGAGTCATGTCATGAAGTTTCAAAGTTGAGTTGTAGAGTCAAGTTTAATAACATTGCCAAATAGTTTCCTATGATGAACTTTTTTTTAACGTTATTTTTTTTAATCCGACCCGCAATGTAGTCGCCCCCCCTTATTTTTTTACCTCAGCTTTTGGTTTTCTCTTTCTTTTATTTTCATTTTTTTTACATTTATCCTTTAATATTGGGTTTGTATTCATTTTTTCTTTAAATTTTATCATTCAATATTTTGTTGATTTTGAATTGGTCTTCACAATTTGTTTCAGTTTGCTTTTTATTGCAATCTCAAGCAAACATTCTGATATTTGATTTGTGTTTGATTTTACGAGTTTCTATTTTTGTTATAGTACAATCAAGTAAAAAATAGTTTTTTTTTTTTAAATTATTAAACACAATGGAGTTTATAATCCATGTTACGAGTTTGATAGGTCTCAAGAAGCCCGGGTCGTTCAAATATATTATTAAAAAAAGTGTCATCTTGAATTTCTTTTTAAAGCCACACCATATTTTTTACCATTCATCAGGGTTGTTTTTGACATGTCAAGTTGACCAAGTCATGTCAGGATAATTTTCAAACGATTTAATTTTAAATTCGTGCTAGATGAGAAGATGGGTTGGTAGGTTTCAAAGTTGACATGCTCGAGAAAGTTTAATAGCAATGCTAAATAATTTTTTATTTGCATAAACTATTTTTTATAAGGTGAAAAGAATTTTAATCCAACCAACGTAAACTAGTCTTAAGAAAAAAGAAGAATGCTGGGGAAGTTTTTATATTTCTAATTTGTTAACGAAATTCCTTTCAATTTTGCTGATAGCAGAGAAAGCATCAGACAATTTTTTCGTACGTTGTTGTTATTCCTCCGTGTCTAAAACAAATCTTGTCCGTCCATTAGTGCCAAATAAAAAAGAAAGTACACCATTACTTTTAGTAAATGTGTCACCAAATGAAAACATCGTAAAACAAACTTAACCTAACCTCCAACTCGAGAAAAAGTAAGTGTCAACGACAACCTCTTTAGCGCCATTTTTATTTTATTTTATTTTACACTTTTCACCCATTAAAAAATCCCCTCCTCTTTTTTTCACCCTTCCTCTAATAACCCAACCATCCAATCACACATTGCCAACTCATCTTTTCGTCACGTGGATTACAAATTCTTCACGTCCTGCACTGTAGCGTACACTAGCTATCCTATTAGACAGCTCGACTCCCACACCATGGAAATTTTTATATCTTAAATTAATCAAACGGCGAAACTATGTAACCTGATTCTCTTTCTATGAAATGCGACCGTCAGATCATTGAATTGAAGGAAAAGCGTCAGATTAGAAATAAAACTGAAATCCAACCATTCAATACAAGAAGAAAAATTGAATTTCAAAATCACTTGAGAGAGGGGGGGAGACACACACCAAGGGAGAAGAACGCCAAGCAAACCAAAACCAAAACCAAAACCAAAGCCAAAGCCGAAAAGCCCCCCTTTTGCTACCCTACAGTCCTTTTCTCTCTATCTCTCTTCGTTTTCTGGATCAAAGTTGTTTGTAAATATTTTTTTTATTTGTTCGATTTTTGTTTGAGCTCATTAATCGCTCATTTGATGAGTAATTGTGTGTTTTGGATGATTTATGTTCATTTTCTGGATCTGAAGGTTTGAGAATTGGGGACGAGTCTGTGTAATTATTGAGAGGGAAACTCATTATAATATTTATTTACTTATAAAGAATCTGGACAGGGGTGATTTGGAGATTATTTTGAAAATAGATGGGGGAAAGTGAGGGAAGCGAATTCCCTCCAAAAAAGCTGCAGCAATCGGAGACTGCAGATTTTCCGGCCAAAAAGCTAGCCAGACAGCTAGATTTCACACAGGGTGTCCTTCCTGAATTGCAACCATCGCCTGTGGTGGTTACCCCGGCGTCCGTGCAGTGCCAGCCGCAGCCGCAGCCTCACCCACAACCGCAACCACAGGTGGTTTCGATTCCAGTGGCACCGCAACAGCAAACGCAGCAGCAGCCAGCAGCGAGGGCCGTGTGAGTTAAAGTTTGATATTTTTGAAAAGAAAAAAAAACTGCCTTGTGAGATTGTATATGTGGATTTTACTGGGTAAATTACTGAATCTTGCAAGTTTTCATTTGGAAGAATTGATGTCAAACAAATGGGAAATTTACCATTTTGTGGGCTTGATTGGAGTTTTTGTTTGAAAGTTTTGATTTCGGAGTTGCAAAGTTGTCATCTTTGCGAATTTTTGAGGGTTCTTGTCACTGTTCTTCACTGCTCTTTCTCCCATTAATTCTAAATTTCCTTTTTATTTTTTGCAGAGGTGCAGTTTTTAATTTTTTTTCCCAAAGAGAGTTTGCTTAGTTTTCTTTGATCCAGGGATAATGGGCCTGATGTTTTGTTGAGGTCATCTTCGAATTAGATTATAAGAAAGGAATTCTATTCCCCCCCATTGAGTAGTGAAAGAAATGAAACATTCTTGTAAATGTGATTCCTTGCTATTGCATTTATTTTCTTTTTTCTATCGGTGAAGATATTTCTGTGTATACAGGTCCATACCTTTTCAAATTAGATGCCTTTAGTGAATAAATGCTCTGAAAATGAAGTTGAGAGAAGTTTTGGTAGAGACAGACACACAGTTACTTTGCTACCATTGGTCAAGACACACAATTCGTTTTCCATTATGACTTTCTTTCATTCTTTCACCCATTATTTCTTTCCTAAGAGTCTAAGACTGCTCTTTTCTTTTCTTTTTTCTCCTTATATCCAGGAAACCAGAATCACCAAAATCAAGACCAAGACTGAATGCTGAATTGAAAGATGGCACTCCGAAGAAGCAAAAACAGTGCAACTGTAAACACTCTCGGTGCTTAAAGCTGTAAGTACATCATCATCTTAGTAATGTTTCTTCCATGGGATGATATTCTGTTCTGCTTTAGAGTCAATGTATTGCTGTTTTCTTTTCCGATGAAATTTAAATCAAATATATCTTGGTACTACTTAATTTGGTCGTGGGATTTACTGCTGGCTTGCTTTTCTATTTAAGAATTTGAAAAATGGAGTTACAGGTGTCAACTTGTTATAGAGTCTTATTTCAACAGAAAAAGAAACAATTTTGAACTCGTTTTCCATTCTTATATCCAGAAAGTACACGTTTACGTGCAACACTGGAGGTCTGGTACTACTCATCTCATGCTTTATGCGTGAAATGATTTTCATAAATGTAGAAATATTGCCTAGAACAACACCCAGGCAGCTTGCTTGAATCATTTTTAAATTATGGGGCCTGCTTTCTGTGCTTCAGTCACATGATACCCTAGCAATTTCTGTTTAATGGATTTCGGGTTTGCTAACTTTCCTGGTTTTCTGGTAATGATATTATGTCAATTCTTGTACTGCACTGACTGGCACAAGATATTTACTGATATATAATTTTTTCATGTCCTGAGCAGTTATTGTGAGTGCTTTGCCTCTGGAACATACTGTGATGGGTGCAATTGCGTTAATTGTTATAACAATGTTGAAAATGAGGCTGCCAGGCGAGAAGCTGTCGAAGCAACTTTAGAGCGTAATCCAAATGCATTCAGGCCAAAAATTGCAAGCAGCCCACATGGAACACGGGATAGTCGGGTACGTTGGTTAAACCTACATAGACTACTTTTCAGCTGAATGCTTTTATGAAGTTTATTAACCAAATATTTACTTCAAATGGGAGCCTTTATCATATATAGCCATTCCTTTGTCTTTGCTTCTCCTCATTTCTTGTTGGAACAGGAGCCAGGATACCCCTCTGTATCTCTTTTCCATTTTTTGATGTAATTTAAATGAGATATTTTGTATATGAAGCTATAGTTACATTTTATCTTTGATTGTGAAGGTTTTGAGTGGTGGTTGTCTTTTTACCTTTTGCTTTGTGCATGAAAGTGTTGCACTACTTGAGATGCGACATAATTTGCAACAATAAAAAAAATTGACAATCCTTTTATTATTTCCTTTTTGTCTTGAATGCCATTTTCAGTATGAAATTGCCAAATAATTTTGTCCCAGACAGTGGAATCATATTCGAGGGTTCATTGTCGGAGGGTTCTTATACTCTAGTTCTCTTTGTTTTCCATCCTTTCATTGATGGATGACTTTTCTTTATTTTGTTATTCTGCTCATTTTCATTATTAATAGAACTTCATCTATCAAAATATTCAGTAGATATCAAACCTTTTCCCTATGAATTTTTCACTGAAATAAATCCTCATGTGCTGAACTTTTTAATGTGGAGTTTGTTTCATTTATGTGGAATTTATTCATTAAGAAAATTACAGAACACCATTATGATAGATGCATAGGTAAAAACTCATTGCTTGTTATTGTTGAATTTAAATGAAGTACCTTCGTTTAGAATTCATTGGAGGTGTTTTTATTTATTTTTTATTTTTTATGAGATCCTACTTTTTTCTGGTGTTGTTGGCCATCATATGAAATGGTTGGAAACAATTGCAGGAAGAGACTGGGGAAGGATTGGTGTTTGTAAAGCACAATAAGGGATGTCACTGCAAGAAATCTGGATGTCTCAAAAAGTACTGTGAATGTTTCCAAGCAAACATTCTTTGTTCTGAAAATTGTAAATGCATGGACTGCAAGAATTTTGAAGGAAGCGAAGAGAGACAGGCTCTCTTTCATGGTGACCATGGCAACAACATGGCATATATTCAACAGGCTGCAAATGCTGCAATAACTGGGGCTATTGGATCTTCTGGCTATGCTTCCCTGCCTGTATCTAGGAAGAGAAAAGGTCAGGAGCTTTTCTTTGGGCAGACAGTCAAGGATCCGTCATTTCACAGGCTTGGACATTTTCAACAGGTAAATGTCCTCATAGTATATTTGGTTAATTCTGTATTGAAGAGAATTTTTTATATGCAATGATGATTTTGTAAGAGTTACCTAATCTAAGCAGTTTACAATTTGATGCATAGAATAAGCTATTAGTTTATAGAGACGAACCGGGAAGAAGAAGATAGACATAATCATAAAACTAGCTTCTTCTGTCCCTGAGTTGCAGTTCAAGTTTGCAAATTACATCCTTATTGCTATTTGTTGGATCCTTTGATTTCGTACTGAATAATCATATTTGGGTACTAGTCTATAGCACATGACAGTGTTACTGTGTGTTTTTTGCATTCACAGGCTAGCCACATCAGGCCTGCTGCACCCTCCTCTCCATTGCCTTCTAATCCTGTTGCTCGAGCTGGTAACACTACAACATTGGGCTCATCAAAAATCACTTACAGGTATAGTGGCTGTTTGTCTTCATGAAAACACTACCAATATTCGTGTTCACAAAACTAACTTTCATGTCATGATTGCAGGTCTCTCTTGGCAGACATTATCCAATCACAGGACTTAAAAGAACTTTGCTCAGTTTTAGTGGTTCTGTCAGGAGAAGCTGCCAAGACGCTTTCAGGTGTAACAATGCTCATATATGTTAAATTGTTTTTACTCGTTCAGAATGTTTTTTTTCTTTATAAAAAAACAATGATAGAATTTTCATTTCTTGAAAAATTAACTGGTACAACAAATATACAAAGGCATTGCAAATCCTCCAAAAGGACAGTATAATTACTTGGAAGAGGATTATTGAAAATTTCCCTAACATTTGTATCTCGAATCACTAGCTTAGCAATGATGTCAGCTGCTTTATTTCCAGTTCTATAATCATAGTAGCACCCAGAAACACCAACCAGCTGCCTGAGATGTAAGATGCAAAAAACTATGAGCTCTATATCCCATGAGACTGGTCCGTCGTGATTAATTTCCTTTATGAGATCCAAACAATTGCACTCAATTACCATATTATGCCAACCCTTTTCTATTAACCAGGAAAGAGCTTCCTTAATAGCTAAAGCCTCCATAATCTTTGGATTAGAAACACACTTGCAGAAAATAGGTCCACAGCTACAAAAGAGCCTTGACTATCAAGCAAAACCATTCCCGAACCACCACTGGGTGACTGATTATTCCAAGAGGCATTCACCTTACAAATGAAAAAACCTTGAGCAGGAACACACCAGCTCCTAATTGCAGAAGCAGTCACAGTAGAACTAGCTGATCCCCTGTTAAGCAAGCTACCACTCACAGCTTCAACATATTCAAGCCACTGGTTCAGAATGTTCAAGGACAACATGTTCTTTTATGCTTTATATTGCATTTGTTCATTCGCATGATGTTCCTTTGTGAGTATCAGAATAGCTCAAATTTGTTTTCCATGCTTTATTTATTAGAACTCTTGATTATATTTTCCAACTGCTGACTTGTTCTAACAAGTGTATCCCTTAGTTTGGCTGAGCTGCACGCATTCAGCTTTCTGAGCCTTCTCTAACAAGTCAGCGATAGAATTTCCCAGATCATTTAAAGCTGTCAACCCCCCAAACCCCCCCCCCCCCACCCCAATTCTCATACAGGTTGCTCCATTATTCACCTGCAACAGAAGATATCTTCCATGTCTGCTTTCCACTCGATACTCCATATAACAAGTGTTCTGTTCCCGTGCTGCATCCCTTCTTGGTCTCCAAAAGTTTTATGAGATGCTTGTGGCCATGCATGTCTGCACTTTTTTATATGTTCTTTTCCCTGTCCTTAATATTCTGCTCTTTTCAAGCCGGCAACTTTCTTCTGAATGTGTATTTTCAAAACTGACTAGATTATCTGTGTCCAGTTTGGTTTGCTACTGCTCATCTTTTTGAGCTATGTTCCCAGGGTTAGCTTGTGATGTTTAAACCTCTATGTCTGAGATTTTCAAAAAGTTGGTTTGCTACAGGAGGGGCTGGGACTTGATGTAGTTTATCACATTTCCTCCACCATGTGAGAAGCAGTCAGCTTCATATTTGTTACTATTTGCAAAATTTTTATGGTAAACCAAGCACTCCTAACTAATTAGATATACTAAAAAGTGCAACTACTTGTCCATTGTAAATACTCTGTAGCCTTATTCTATTCTTGAAAAATAAACACTGAATTGTACAGAGCTATAGCTGGTCTGACAAATGGGTGTTCCTTGAGAATGTTGACATGTTATGAAACAAGAAATGCGAGTACTGCAACCAATATCTAATGATTGGGCTTTCCTTTGAAATTCTTGTATGTCCAGACCAAAGAAATTCAATGAAAAAGCGAGTAGAAGATCAAAGAGACACTTTTCTTGCTTCATCTACCCAAGAAAGGTTGCAGAGCCAGAAGGAAATTGATGCTGATAAAATTGTTTCTAATGATTGTTCGAGTGCAAACCATGAAGGAGGCCTTGACGATTCCAGCTTAGATGGTGTTGATATGCCAAAAGGAAGGCCAATGTCTCCTGGGACTATGGCATTGATGTGCGATGAACAAGATACGATCTTTATGGCTGCTGCTTCCCCCAATGGGTTGATGGGCCATGGCTGCGACAGTTCTTCACAACTGCCTTGTGGACAAGGCATGACAGAGGCTCATGCAGAGCAAGAAAGAATTGTTTTAATGAAGTTTCGAGATTGCCTTAATAGGCTCATCACATTCGGGGAAATAAAAGGCAAGTTTCTCTCCTTTTGCCAAATTTTTACACACTAATGGTTCTAGAAAAGGGAAATGCCAGGTCTAGTATTTTTAGATGATATACTCACGTTTAATGACAAGAAACTAGTATGTCCTAATACATATTGCTAAGTTGTCTATTTTATCAAACATTTATCCAAAATAAACATTGCTTTTTAATTCTTATTGTTACTTTGTTAAATTTGAAAATATGTCACCTTAATGGAAGTTACAGATAGTTGTTTTCTCGTAGTGTACAAAAGACAAATAGCCTCTTTGCAATCAGAAAGTTGCATTTACTAGAATTTGTTTCTTACATTAGGAGGCGCATTGGGCCTAGGGTTACAATGGGATAGCCCTCTTCCACCCCTTAAACCATACACATGTTCTCCATTGGCTTTGAAGTTTTGAACTCAGGACCTCCATAGTTGGAGTTGGAAGGTCAAACCTTTAGGGTGTACTCCTGTGGATGTGCAATTAACTACAATCAGCCACTGTAATTACATATGCTACTAGTTATGTAACTTGCCTTTAGGGTGTACTCCTGTGGATGTGCAATTAACTGCAATCAGCTTGTAATTACATATGCCACATGTTATGTAACTTACCTTTTCCGTTAGTCAATTGTGATGGTTTGGGCTTTCTGATTACAAGGGTTGTCTTTAGCTGCACCATTGTAAGGTGCCATGAATTTCAGATTCATAGTTGTGATCTATGTTCTTATAATTAGTGAATTATATCTTTTAATTGCTTCAAATATTGTGAAATTTCAACAGAAACGAAGTGTTCATCATTAGCCAGAACTGAGCTGGGGAATGAAAAAGGTCCACCCAGCACAGGTTTAGCAAATACCAGAACTCGAACAGGGAGTCAACAGGGACCCTTTAGCAATGGGGTTGTTAAAGTTCCAGCAACTGCCAAACCACCCCAGATGGTTACTTCTATAGTTGCCACCTCTAGCAGTGATCTTAAAAAAACTCCTAGCCTCCCACAAAATGGAGATAACAAGCTGAAGTCTTGAAAAGAAATGTAAAGACATTTTAGCTCTGAAGACTGGCCCAAGGTACGCTACAGAACCTCTGCAATACTACTACAATGCTCATTCTGACTTCAATGCTGATGCAGTCTCTAGGTAGTATTTGGGCCTGGTTGTTGGAACTGACCAGGATTGGATTTATTGCCCTCGTAATTAATATATTACATAGTGTTTCTGTTTCAACCATAATTCAAATCCAGTGGTATAAGTTGCCGAGCCTTACAAATGCACAGGATATGGTTTCTATGATTACTTGCAGTTACCATCATAGATTGTATCTTTAGATACTAGGGATTTTCTTGTTCTATTTACATTGTTAAAAGCAAAGAGCAACTTTATGATTTTTAATGGAATATGAAATTTCAAGTTTGATCCTTGAACTAAAAGCAGAAACATTTTTTCCTGTTAGTGTAGTGATCCTGTTCCTACTTGCCGATTGTCTCTGCAGTCTAGTTTCTACATTCAATACTGGTTATTTTTCATAGGATGGGGTTGCCTTTGTCAAAAAGTTAAGGGGTTTGATATCCTTCGCAGTTTCTGGAAACAGAAAACTTGATTGGTTTTGAATACAATCAAGCTTATGAATTCATTGTTATAATTTTTGTCAACCACTTTTGTTTCGAGGTATTTCGACAATGGACTGTTGGTTTTCCACGTCTTTGGAAAAAAAAACCCAACAAGCTTTCTGTTTCTGGTTTTGAATTTGACTTTTAAAAATAGATAAGGGAAATGTTACTAAACTTTCTGGTTACTTTTGGCATGTTTTAAAAATAAACAGCCCTTAGTTGGTGGCCTTTTATGCCTACATTACCAGTAGGTTGTTTCCCGTATGTGATTTTACTTTTAGCAACAGCTGGTATGTAGACGAGATGGAATCAAGGAATTGATCATTAATGTGGTCTTCAAAGTCAGACAGTTATACTGTGAAAAATAAAAAAGATTTTGACCCATTTGGCCTAAACCCACCTTCCCAGCATAACCAAAACAAGTCGAATGTTGCAAAAATGTAGATGGAGAAAGAGAAGGTTGAAAGAGATGAAAATTTCATGAGGGCCGATGGTGAGGAGTATAGAGGTGCATAAAAATTAGATGGCCTGCACTTTTTGTGAAGTTAGTTGGTTTTGTGAATATTAAACTATGAAACAAAGTTATTCAAGAGTATTTAAGATACTGTTGGATAGATCTAGAGTTGTAAATGGATTTATTATTTGAAGATCTGATTTTTTTTTTGTTTTAAATAATTTCTTAAAGGTTGAATTGTCATCAACCACAAGCCGTCCAATTGTCTAGTTTCCAATGGTAATTCACGTGAACTATTCGTGAAAAATCTCCCAAATCTTTAGGAGAGGGATTGTTATGCCTAGAGTGCTAACTTTAATATTGTGTTTATGTAGTTTTTTTGTCTAACAGACAACCATACTAAATAAGAAGTATAATTTACTATTTATAGGAAAATTTGAAAAACCTTATAATTGACAAAATATTAATTTGTCTCCTAAATAATATCCATTTATTAATTTAGGATAATTTTAGAAATCAATTTAATCAAATTCTTACTTGATTTTTTTTAGGTCTAGAAATATAATCATTGTATTAATTATATTTAAGTATTTAATTTCTAAAATATATTTAAATCAAGTTATACTTAATTAAATAATTTCAGTATAAT
>Ga0307517_10012790_pt1 | contig 11475 bp, 9 predicted proteins | sample 23_EM_MG_FD_194515 | JGI IMG/M metagenome (GOLD analysis project Ga0307517, IMG submission 194515) | Populus trichocarpa ectomycorrhiza microbial communities from riparian zone in the Pacific Northwest, United States - 23_EM | ecosystem: Host-associated > Plants > Roots > Unclassified | place... | reverse complement strand
TCATGACGCAAATCTCAGGTTTTACGGGATAACCTGGTTTAAAAGGTTGACCCAATTAATTCAATGTTTTTTTTTCTTCATTAGTTTTTTCCTTCCTGTTGATTTTTTTTCTTTGTTTTTTTTAATTAAACTATTTAATTATCACACTTTTATGACACGACCTTATAGCCAGACCCACATTCAGTATTCTTGGGTCCGGTGTTACAGTCAAACTCACTTAAACTTGGGTCATGTAAGTTTAATTTTATTATTAATATTATAAATATTACTCTTAGATCAGGCGTTGCAGCCAAACCTAAGATTCTTGGGTATAACTTTGCAGAAAAACCCATTATTTTTAAAATTTTAATTTTTTTAATATTTTTTATGCAAAAAAAAAAATGACCCGCGGCATCGCGCGGGTATCAAAGCTAGTTATTGTATATAATGGATAGACTTCTCCTTAACATTGCAAGGAGACTTTCAGCCATTACCCCGTCTGTCAAACTCTTTTACATAGATATTCAAAACAAAAGGTAATCAAATGGATTCACCCTCATTGTCTAAATATCCATCAAGTCGTCATCGTCATCCATTGAAAGGTCGCAACCAAATTTACCATCCCTGTACTCTACTCTCGTATCTTTTGGATTCCTACCCAGCGTGCATAGTCCACCCACCTGCAACATAATACTCACAATCCTTTACCGTCTGAGGAAACACCACGAAATGGACAGGAGAGAGTTTATAATATCTTACATCAATGACCCCAAGAATGTGTTGCCAGTTCGAACAACAAAGCAGATTGCACTCAATATAACCTTTTGCTGGTGTAGCATAGGCTCCAAAAGTCGCTGTTCAATAACTCCAGCAAGGATCTGGTACCTGTTAAACAAAGAATGCGATTGTTGTTAATGTTTCATGATGGCGTGCTGGCCATTCAGACAAGAGACTGCTTTACACACAGATACTTGGTGCACAATTACTGACAAGTTGACAGATTTTGATGGCTAAAACATTCGTGGTTATAGGAAACATACTCGGTCAAGTCTTGCTCTCCTATCCTAGTCATAAGATTCAAAATTGTATTTGGAGCAGCTTCATCTAAATTAAGTTGATGAAGCCCAGTTACCTTTGAGTATGCGTGCACAACCTTTTCTTTTCATTGTGTGCGGGCTTAATGTTATATTATACAAGCAACAGCAAACTTACATTTCATAGCTGCATATCTTTTCTTTCGTCCAAATTAAGATTCTTGAAGTTTAAAGATGTTGATTCGTATCATTATTAGAAGGTTAAAGCATTGTAAGAGAATTAGAATATAAATGCCAAAGATTACCTCAGGTTGCTGGAAACTGCCATATACACACCATAGGCAACACTGGTTGACAATATAGGCACGTCCTCTGCTTCTCCAGCAAAAGATTTATCTAAAGCCTTTCGTGCATTAATCAACGCGTTTGTTATACCTACACCAACCTGTAAAGAGGCTGCTATCAGTCCAATGCACCCAGAACAGAATTGAAGCTACCAATCACACGGCAATAACTTGATATGCAAATCATACATAAATCTACTTAAATCCGCGCGGGGGAGGGGGGGTATTTATGGAAATTCTTGCACTTAACCATATCGTTTGAATTCAATTAATTTCTCAAGAAAATTAGAATGCAGCTCAGTTGCCGTCAGTCAAGAAAATGGAGATTCTGGAATAACAACACACTTGTACAAACATATATTCAGATCAAAATTATGAAGAGAAGAAAATATAGGGTGTCTTCTCAACAAAAGAGAAGAGCATAGCCAAGGCCAACTAGTTTGTCCTATAGGTTTCCCACCACACAGCAAGATCCTTCTTCCAGAAGGACAGAGCAGTAGGTTCCCCCCATGCAGAGGAAAATAAAAATGTAATCAATGCATGCAATACACGAATATATTCATAGATAAATGCGCGCGCAGTTAGAAGTAAAACCCCCATTGGCAAGAAGGAGTTCATATTGCTTGAGAGTTTCTCAATTCAATCAAGCAAATAGATATGAACTGCACTAGCAAAGCTCTGTGCATTCAAAAAAGTGCTAAACCAACATGCAGCACACACATAGGCCATAATATTCTTTGCTTGAGTTGATCTAGTTTTAATTAACTGATCTGTTGCCTCAATCGATGATTTCCGTTCAAGATGCATTCTGTAGATACATATGCTCATGGGCTTATCGAGTGCTCCTGCTACCTTGACATCAAAATATACCAACACTGGTTCTATCATCTGGGTAGTTCTCATGGGTATGATCTTTAATCTTAGAGGAATTGCAATAATTAACCCAATGAAATTGCATCTAATCAAATCTGAAACTATTTGTAGGGACAAGCGTCTCAAAGTTCATTATGATGTTCCTGTCACCAATCTCAAACTTTGAACATTTTGCCTATCTAGTTATGAATTTGAATGTGTAATGATGCTGGCAATGCAGGATCTCCATCATCTTCAGTACTCAAATAGTCAAACTATAAAGACATGAAATGGGCAGTTGAACACAGCAAAAACATATCTTCAGCATGGCACAAATAAAAAGAAACGGTCACTTAAAAATAGCAGGGAAAAGAAAAGGTGTGGTTATTTCTTCAGCTGGAATTTTATGTAAAGAAAGTTTGACAGATAAAGGAAGATTCCTTCCTGCCTCCTGGTAGATGATAAGGCACAACGCTCTCCAATAGCACTAAAAAAATATCCAACTTCCAAACACCACAACTACAATGTCTAGGAACCATATCAAATTCGGATTCTGTAAGGTGATAACTTACTAGAGATGCACCGGTACCGACTGCAAATAGCTTGGCTCCATTACGCTGCAAAACAAATTAACATGATAGAAAATTTGAAATTTCCATAAAAAAGACTTGGTTTGTGTAGTTGATCTGGTACATACCAGTATAGCGCCTATTCTCTGTAAAAATGAATAAGATGTTCCAGCCAAAGCCACCTGCATGCAGGATTTTGCAAGTTCACAATTGGTGAACAAGCTTTAACAGTATCAACAACAACTTGCAGACTAAAATAATTATTAACCTGGAATGCATTATCAGGACAACTGTAGAAGAACTTAGAAACTGGACCAGCACTGAGTGCAAGAGGTGGTCGAAGAGAAACAGTAGGAGCAGGAAGCCAAACGAGCATAAAATCTGCTATTATGGCCATTACCTAAAACAGGAACCATATTGAGTAAAAATATAATAAATTGTAACAGAAGAACAGGAATAGATTGTGCATGGCTTCACTGTAGAATAAAGAAGTACAGCTCTTCTTAGTTCACTTGAAGAAATAAAGCCTATCCAAGCATGGCTGGCTCTGTCTACATGCAAAAAGGCCGAGCCAGGCTAAAGGATTTCAACTGTGATTAGCTAAATTCCGACATAACATTAAATATGTCCTCTATGCACTCTCAGTATTAAGTTGACCAAAAAATTAAATCGTTTGGAAGCAGCTCCACGAAAATTAGGATCACTGGCACTTCTTTTCTTATGAGACCCTAGTGTTCAAGATTCTTGGACAGTTTTCCACTTAATTTTAGATGGGATTGTGTTAGTCCCGCGGTACAAGCTCAAAAGGGTAGCCACCACTCATTTTGAACTTCAACTGATAAAAGTTTTGTGGTACATGAGAAAATTACAGACAGCCATACCACATCGGCAAAAACAAAATCCAGCTCCTTGGTGAAATTTTCTCTGCGCCGTTCCAGCTCTGCAGCGGTCTGAAGAGCAAGAAAAATTGCGAAAGATTATCTAACAATGCTTTACAGATAGAGCTCCAATGCCAATTTGGAACGTGAACAGCCTTGGTTAAAAATTAAAAAAAAATCCCCACAAATCCAGGAGGCATGCTTATAGAGCCAATTAGCATAACTGCTTGATAATCTTAATATTTTGTGGTAAGAATGTCACGTAAATTAAATGTTCTGAGAATCGTGACAAATCATCAGATGATCAGAGATTCTTAAGAAGAAAAAAAGGTCAACCCCACTCTAGTTGACTTGCTAGTTACACATGCAACTACCAATCTAATTGATCTCACCAGCCATTGAAATTTCAACCAGCCCCTCACGAGCAACTTCCATTCTTTCTTGCCAATAGTACAGTATTAAAGAAAATGAATACACACAGTTCTAGTAGTTGATAATGAACTCTGAGATATTTAGATGTACAAACCTTGGTAAAGATCCCAACACCACACTCGATGGCAACTTTAGTCAAGAACAAATCATCAGCAAGCAACCTTTCTTTAAACCCTCCAAATTGAAGCAACCACCTAAACACTGCTGATTTCTCCAGTTCAAAGTACCTGCTAACAATCGACCCTGGCACCCTCCCTGCCTCAATTGCCGCAGCCAAGTCCTTTGGCAAGCTCTCCAACGACCTCCCCACCTAATAATGATCACCAACTGCAAATCATCAAACTCAAAACAACAAACCAAATCATATCACAAATACATCGATCTTTATATTTGTATTGTAAATGTGTACGTACCTCTGCCAATGCAAGAATGGCCTCACTCTTGTTGCGGGATCCAGCATCACCACCATCATCATTCCCACCACCTCCACCACCAGAAATCCCACCACCACCTACGCCACCGTCTCCTCCACCAGAGGAGAGAGCGATGGTTGTTCGAAATCTTTTAAAACGAGAAGTAGTTGTGGTCCAGGAAAGAGGAGTAGCAGAGGGTTTAGAAGTTGGGATGGGAACACAGAGAGAGATTGTGGCAAAGTTGTTGCTGTGATATTGATGGTGGTAGTTCGGTGACTGAAGAGAAAAGGCGCGTGTAGAGAAGGTGGCAAACGCCATTTGAAGAGAGTTTGTGTTATTTTAGGACAGTGGAGGTAAGAAGGATCAGGCTGTTAGAGTTTGGTGGTTGAGAGAGTGTTTTAGCCTTTAGGTACGGGCTGGCGCGATGACTCCACAAATGAAAACAAAACCATACATGCAGTCTTCCATGTCACTGTATGACACGCTCCTCCACAATTATGATTTTTTATATTGATTTTTTTTAAAAAAAAATATAGTACACTAGGTTAAAAGATTTAGCAATACAACAATATTTGAAAAAAATTGATAAAATAATATATTTTTATATGGTTCTCCAGTATATTTAAATGTTATTATTCTAGAATGCAACAAATCATGTAATTTAAATGCCTCTAGATGAAAAAACACATAAACACAACAATTCCTTATTTTTCCATGCAGATCTTCTCAACTTTGATCTTTCTAAAAAAACTCACAAAACACTAGTTTTTTGCCTTTTAAACATTAAAAAAATCAAATCAATCCTAGTCTCTAAGCATAGTTGGATATGTTTTTATGTTCAAAATTCATTGTTGTTGCCGCCACTGTCCTAATCTTTTTTTTAGTCCTACAAGCAAGGTAAACATACTACATTGTTATAAATTTATGTTTGATTTAGTTGAAATGAAATAATTGTTTATGTTTAATTCAGAGTTTAAGGTGAATTTAAAATTTGTTGAATTAATGATAAATTGGTTATGAATATCATCGATAAGAGTTAATTTGATATAGTTGAATATGAAAAAAATTAAATTAATTATGAATTAATTATGCGTTGTGTTTAATTTTGGATAAGTTGTTGAATTAGAAATCTTGTATGGATTATGAGAATATTTAGCTAATAATATAATTAACTACACTTGATAATTTAATGAAACAGAGCATGAATGTGGTAGAATTATGACGAATTACACGTTGCATTGAATTATTGATAAGTTGACTGATTTTATATTTTCTTTTAATTATATTAATTTGCTACTAATTTGGGTTTGATTTAATGTAATTAAACATGAAAATATCAATTAAATTTGGTATCATGAATTATATTTAATTTTGATCAAGTATGTTTTTGCATTAATTTTTAGGAATTTGATTGAATTTGCTATGATTTTTTCCCAATTAAGGTTGGGGTAATGAAAATTAGTTAAAATTATATCTAATTGATCAAAATCTGATTTGTTTTTTTATAGGATGTCTTATAATATATTTATTTTTATGTCATTGTGGTGACATTATTGTTTATTATGTGAACATTAGTATCATATATAATGACGGGAGCAAGTTGTTGTTAAATGATAATTTAGGCATGTCATATGCAAAAATAAAAGAAATTATTTGTCACGAACTTCAATGAAATTATAATGATATTGATGTTGAAATAACTTGGAGGTTTCAAATTGGTAAACACTAGTTATCCTATATCAATCGTGTGTGATGATAGTTTTAAGACAATGATTGATTCTTTCATCCAAAGTGGTTTGAACATGATAATATTGTATGTGGATAGTTGACCAAAATCTATGTTTATCCCAACTTCTTTTGGTCCTTCAAAATCAGTTAATAAAAGTAAAAACAGTTTATTATTGGATGATTTGTTGTAAATGATAAATGATACTATGTTTGACAATCTATTTATTGATCAACATATATTTGACTATTCTAAGCCTATTGACAATAAAGATTATGAGACATTAGAACAAAATGTGACAATAAATGTTGATATTAATGTTGCCAATGATGATGATAAAATGATACCTCCAACTCCTGAATTTGGAGATGCATTTGGATCTAGTTTTGTTGTTTATCATATTTGGGCACTTAGTCATAAACATATGCCATAAGAGTTTGATTTTGAGGCTGGACAAACATTCAACAGTAAAAATGAATTGGTTAATGCAGTTAAACGGTAACATATTACACATTCAGTTGAATATTTAGTCTAATGATCGAACTCTATATTTGTTCAATTATAATGTGTGCAAACACCTAAATACAATTAGTATTTGTGCAATGGATATTATAAAATGTCAGATTCATTTAAGATAGCAAAGTTAAAAGGGTCATACGTATGTATTTCGATCTTTTTCCAAAAAAACCACCATCAGTTTAATGCAAATTTTATTAATGGTGCTATATCAACCCTTATTATGGATAATCTTTCAATGATTATTACAAGCATATGTGATAAAGTAAAATTACATTACAAGTATAAAATATTATATGACAAAGCATGAGTTGCAAAACAAAAAGTATTTGAGCATTTTTTAGTTCACATGAGTAGTTTTTTAAAAATTACCTAGATTGGTTTTGGTAGTAAATGAATCAAATTCTGGAACAGTTGTTGATTGGATATACAAAAGAAATTTTAACTATAGTACAACGGTTTTTGAAAAAGTTTTTTGGTCACTTGGACCTTATAGTGAAGGTGTTAAGTACTATAGATCACTTATCAGTGTTGATGGCATATATTTATACGGGCGTTATGATAGGAAGTTATTTATTGTGGTTGTTTTTTTATGCAAATAATGGGATATTCCCTTTGGCTTTTACAATCATTAACAAATAAAATAATTCTAATTGGAGATGTTTTTTCTTTGTTTGTAGAGATACATTATCGGTGATAAAACAAATATATGTGTAATATCAGATAAATATGTAGGCATAAATAATGGAATAATGAAAATTTAGCGTGAACCTATAGGATATCATCAATATTGTGCCCCATGTTTTATTAGCAACTCCAATAATAAATTCAAAAACCTAGTTATGAAAAAAGATTTGATAAGGATGTGTTATGAACATTTAAGGTGCAAATTTGATTTGCGATATGAAATAAAATGCAAGTTGGACCCATTATATCAAAAATGGCTTGAGCAAGAACCAAAAGAAAAATACGTTTTATGTTACGATGATGATCACTGGTATGGTAATATGACAACTAATCTTTCAAAATCATTTGATCATGTTCTGAAAGGTGTTTATGCAATGCCTGTTTCAACTCTAGTGTAATTGACATTTTACAAGTGCAATAGTTATTGGGCTAAATAGAGACACAAAGCTAATGATTTTATTCAATATGGAATAATTTGGCCTCCAACAATTCAGATTGAATTAACAATGAACAAGGATAGATCAAAAGATCATACTGTAATGTTATTCGACTATGAACAACATGTTTTCTAAGTCAACACCCTTGTTAAATCATATGTTGTAAAATAAGTCAGACAGACAGTCAGATTGAATGATAGAACATGCATATATGGTAAATGACATGCATTTCAATGTTCATATTCACATGTTCTTTTATGTTGTGTCGAGAATCACTTAAACTTTATATAGTTTGTTGGTAATCATTACACGATTTAGAGCTACGGATCAGCATATGACATGTCATTCCGTCTATTTCCAGACGAGTTAGATTAGAGTGATTACACTAAATCTCGAGTTCAAACAGATTCATCTAAATGAAAATCCAGAAGTGGTCAACGAATGTCTACTCATTTGCATAACAAGATGGATGTAAAGGAGGGTTATGCCTATTATAGATATGGCATATATAATGACACAAACCATAAAAGAAAAAATATCATAATCGAAAATGTATGTATGACAAAACATATATTTATTATGATATATTATGATATTTTATAAATTGATTAAATTTAACATCAAACATGAATACTATTATATAGAATGTTATCACTCGAGGTGGTAAATCGTCTCCTCATTCTGAGCTTCCACATTACGACGATGATATTCCAAAAAAAAAAAACATAATGATGACATCCATGAAGAGCATAACTATAATCATAAAGAGTATGCATCACAGTACATGCCTGCCAGATTCGCTAACACTTTTGTCATGCGGCTGCAGGATAGACATCGATTAGAGGATATTTTCCCCGGCATTGTAAGAATATTTAATTTTTATATATTTTTTTATTTACTTTACATTAAATGTATTATATATTCATATACATATATTTTAAATTGTCATGCATGATGAGACCATGATTTATTATTGTACACATGGGTGAATGAGACTACATGAGCAGGTTCAACCATATATGTTACAAACAGGTTTTTTATATGCTAGTTGTTTAGAACACATCAAGATTGACCACAACATAATTCATACATTGATTGAGTGATGGAGACATGAGACACACACATTTCATCTTAGGCATGAGGAAATAACACCGATACTATAGGATGTGATAATTTTGCTTAGACTATCTATTAATGGATGAGAAGTCACATCTACTAGTGTTCATAATTGGATTGCGTTATACAAGTCATCATTTGGATTGACAACTCTTCCTTCTGAATTAAAAGGGTATTATACGTCTTAAATGGATTGAAAAAATATTTACGACACTACTAGATAATGGTAACGATGAGGTCTTGTGAAGGTACCAATTAATTATTATGATTTGAATGTGTTGATTATTTATTAAGTTTGCATGAATTATTATGATAATTTTAATGTGTTATGTAGATATGTTGAGCATGTATATTGTATTTTTTTTGCAGTGTATTATTCACAGACCTTATGGAGAGATATGTGCCTTTTAATTTAATTTATGTTGTAGGATGATTTTGAAATCATTCCCATATATAGTTGGGTATATAGTTGGGGATTTGTTGTTTCAGCATGCTTTTATATATATATAGAGCAAACATCCCCAACATGTTTGCTATTTCTACATGTATGAATTGAAGAATTTAAAATATTTATTTATATTTTAAATGTTTATTGTTAACACGAAATAAACAACTTATTTTTATTTGATAACAATTATGGTCTCAGGAGCATTTTCATGTGGGTCGGCCCTAAATACCCATATTGACCTATGATTGTGTAGATTATGGAGGTTATACTTCAGCTTCCACTAGGATGCAAGTATTGCAAAGTTATTTTATAATTATATGTATTTATATTATCTAATTGTAACTTTAGAAAAATACAATTAAACTCACATATTTATAATGTTAGGTGGTGTGCTAGTAAAGTATTTGATAATAATCCAACACATGTGTTGGTATTTTATCGGAGCGAGCTAGATAGACAACATGCTATCCATATATTTTTTGAACTATTTGTTAAATAAAAAACTTAACTTAACTTCACTGAATTATTGTTGTTTGATATTTAGGAAACTTATACTCTACAAATCATATAGATGTCTTATTCGGATGAAAGATTAGCAGTTGGTATAAAAGTACATATAGGTCCCCAGTCTCTAAAAATAATGCAATTTATACAATTTAGGTTCCTTTAAATTTCAACAAATTAGTTTTGGTATAAAAGTTTATTTGTATATTTTTCAATTCTTGGTTAGAGAAAGGAGAGAGATAGAGGTTGTCAGATTTCGGTGATGGGAAAGAAATTCATTGTTCACACCATTTTTTACCACCAAATTGTTTTTTCTTGGTGTCCATTAGTTTTATGAGATAAGAGAGACTTAATAATGGTTGTTTAAAGTCTTAATATTTTTTGAAAAACAGATTTAAGCCGAGGAAGCCAAACTATCCTGGTTTGATTTTAGTTTTTTGGACTATTTTTTAGGTATTTTGAGTTGATAAACTGGTTTATAGGTGTTCTAAAGGTGTTGATATAGTGTTTTCGGGTTGAAATGATTGAAAAATTGGGTTTTTTAGGCAAAAGAAGCACTGACTAGATTTTTCGGGTACCATAGTGGTGAAGGAAATTTGGGCTTGTATACGACACGTTGTTTGCCTTAGTGGACAATTTGTTACCTACATATTTTTAAAAAGAAAATAAAGGTGGATGATAAGTTGTTCATCCATTTCAAAAAGTTTTTAAAAATAAAACCAACTCCAAGCCTGCAGGTCCGGGCTTAAAGGTTCACCTACACGTGTAGGCTCTTCATTATAGTAGCCTAGGTGTTTTAGGCCATGGGCTCGCAAACCTGAGCTCTTTTTTGGCTTATATATATATATATATATATATATATATATATATATATATAAAATCTAATTTAATCTATGATGACCTGGATTACATGTTTAATGAATTAAGTCAAATACTCGGAATGTTTTTTTTTCTTCTAATATTGCTTTTTTTAATTGATATATTTTCTTGATATGTTTTTTTTTAAATTTTTTTAAACATATATTTCAATTAATATCTCTCATTTGTGATTTTGTTTTTATTGTTTATTTAATTTTTTTTGGATGGAGATTTTTTTAATAGTGTTGTTTGTATTTAATTTTTGAAAAAATTATTTTGATTCATTTATAATTTTTTTTCATTTTTTGTTTAGATAAATTTTATTTTTTAAAATAATCAGATAATATTTTAAAAAATAAATTAAAAAACTATTTAGAAAAACACGACCACACAAACAAACATTGATGAAAATAGTGTTTAAAATTGTGGTATTACTTTTCAAAGTGTCATTTCTTGAAAATATATTAAAATAATATTTTTTTAATTTTTAATTTTTTTAATATTAATATATCAAGATGAATAAGGATTATAAAAAAAATTAATTTGAAGTAGAACGTAAAAGGGCTGAACGAGCGTTACCAAATTTTTTTTTAATTTTTTCTTCTCCTTTTAAAATAAATAAACAATACCATTTTGTTTATCAATGACAATATTATTTGGTGCTAGTGTTTCTGGATAACTC
>Ga0307517_10012789_pt1 | contig 11476 bp, 7 predicted proteins | sample 23_EM_MG_FD_194515 | JGI IMG/M metagenome (GOLD analysis project Ga0307517, IMG submission 194515) | Populus trichocarpa ectomycorrhiza microbial communities from riparian zone in the Pacific Northwest, United States - 23_EM | ecosystem: Host-associated > Plants > Roots > Unclassified | place... | reverse complement strand
GGGTTGATCGACAGACTTGTACAGTGAGGTAAAATGCTAAATCTTTTGGACCCTAGTTTTCAGGAGTCTCCCTGACATTTTGATATCTCCATAGTGTTATTTCATGCATGGGACCTGTAAAAAAAAAAGAAAAAAGAAAAGAAAAGAAGGGAATTTTGAGATTTTTTATGCCACCTTGGATAGTGGTTGTCTAATCGTTAACTGGCAAATTATGTTGTCTTTTAGCTTAGAATGCTTAGGACTAAGGGATTAAATCAAAACTTCTGTTTGGAATTAATTAAATGCTTACGCAAATGATATTGGGGATCACATTCCCATTCAGTTGGGATCTGTTGCTCTTGGAATTTTTTCTGTGATTGTTTCTGAAATGGAGGACGGCACCGATTCTTTTGAGAAATTCATTTCTTCCTGTTTTCTACGGGAAAGGCACTTATTTTATTAGCCTTTTCTTTTCTTTTCGAAAGACTAGTAGAACTATAATAGAAGACGCTCATACGAGCTCTTCAGTGCATTTAAACAGGCCAAAATTCAGTTTGGTCCTTTAATTATAAAATTGTGTACTTGCATTCTTAGTTAATCAAACTGGAAAAAACAAGTGGATATTCCTAATAGTAAAGTTGTATCATCAAATAATAGTCATAACTAGTTATTTGGCTCTTGATTTGTTGTGTGTTAGATATATTTTTTTCTACAAAAAATTTGCATAAGCATGTTTTTTTTAATGCTTTTTGCAGTTAAAAGAATTCCAAGTGAAAATAAAAAAGTTCATGGATATATGTAATTAAATAAATAGAGAACTGTGTTAATAAATAAAAAAAATCATAAACAATAATTTAAAATAAAACTTGAAAAAATAATAGATAAATATAGATCAACATATCTAATTTTGCAAGATAGAGTATTTACTTGATTGTGTTTGCTAAATTTATTTATTAAAATAATTTTTTATTCAATCAAACGATAATAATAGATATACATATTAAATTGATTGAATAAAATAGAAGGAAAAAAAAATACTATGCAAGGCTGCACATATTAAAAAAGTGCAATTATGCAAAAAAAAAAAGTTTAAGGACTAAATAAAAAGAAGAAAAATTTCGAACAATAAATCCATAATAAAATGTGAGAGTGAACAGTGTGGTGTATACACATACATTAAAATAGCCGTCTTTTTTATTTTTAGTAATATTTCTTGTATTTCATCCAAATTTGAATACACCATAACAAAATATAAATTTACTAATTGAAGTATTAAATAAAATTGTTAGTTTAAAAATAGTAAGTGTGAAACAAGGGTATCCTTAAGCTGGCTTTTGTGTTTGCCAAGATTAAGAGACTGTTTGGTAATATAATAGTTTCTGTTTTTTATTCAACCACAAAAAAAAAAAATTGTTTGGTTAGTCAAATAGCTTCTGCCTTTTGTACTGAGCTCACATATAATTGCGTTTTAAATCTTAGTTTTGTAGAAGCTAAAATAGTTTGTTTTTCATTCATGAAAACCTGCTTTTTATTTATTTTGCATGCAAATATTCATCTTATAACAATTTCAACCAAACATATTTTAAATCTATTTTTTTAAAACAATAACTAAAAGAGTTTTTCTTAAATCTATTTTTTTTTAAATACCAAACACATTAAATCTATCATTTTAAAGGTTAGGTTAGTTATAGATCACATCTAATGGACTACAATTGTCAAACTTTCACCAATAGCTCGTGTCTAGTGATACTTAGGCCCCATTTGTTTACTGGAAAGTAGTTTTTTTTTGGAAAGTGAATTCCGGGAAAGTGAATTATTTTTCGATGTTTGGTAGTGTAATGAAAAATAAGTTGGAAAACACTTTCCAGTGTTTGGTTATGTTGTGGAAAATGAGCTGTAAATAACTTATTAATATTTTTTTTTTCAAGTTTATTAAAATAATGAGAAAAAATCTTACAAATTAAAAAGTTGAATGAGAATGAAATTGAAAAAAGATATAATTTCATAAATTATCTCAAATAAAATAAATAATAATCAAAATAATAGAGATCAAATCTAAAAAATAAAAAATTGAAAGATAAAGAAATTAAAATAATAATAATTACCATTTCATAAATTATTTCAAATAAAATAAGTAACAATAAAAGAATGCGGACCAAATTTGATAGATAAAAAATTTCAATTAAAAAATGATAAGGGAAAAGCAAATAACAATTAAAAAAATGAGAATCAAAGTTAATATAAAAATTAAATTCTAAGAGATGAAATTGAAAAACAAATATTCAAAACAAAATATATATAGCAATCAAAAGTTTGAGGATCAAATTTGATATAATCAGCAAATAATATAACATTTCTAAATTTTTCACAACTTCTGGAAAGTGTTTTCCGCCCAAAATAAAAGGAAAACACTTTGCTGGAAACCAAGCCAAATTTTTCTTTGACTGAAAAGTGTTTTTGGTTGACCAACTTTTCTAATGGCAAATAAATATAGAAAAGTTTGGAAAGTGGTTTCCCGGAAACCACTTTCCGGGAAACAAACACACCCTTAAGAAATATAAGAACTCCATGGATATGGTAGGACACGTCATGCACCAATGAGATATGAACTTTTCATGAAAGCTGAAAATGATGAGTTGCTCATGCTTGATGAGTTTACTAACTACATGGAACCAATATCCGATATTGATTCTAAAAAATGGCTTAACGCCATAAAATCTGAAATGGATTCCATATACACCAACAATGTATGAACCTTGATTGATCTGCCTAAAAGGATAAAACCCATTACATATAAGTGTCTTTAAGATTAAGACTGACATGGATAGCAATGTACAAACATACAAAGCTAGACTAGTTATTAAAGGTTACAGAAAAGATAAATAGGTTGACTTTGTTGAAACCTTATTACCGATAACTATGTTAAAATCCATAAGGATTTTATTTGCTATAACTGCATACTATGATTATAATAATTGGCAAATGGATGTCAAAATTGAATTCCTGAATGAGAATCTTCAAGAAGATATATATGTGACATAACCTGAAAATTTTGAATCTAAGAAATTTACCAATAAAGTATACAATTTATAAAAATCCATTTATGGACTTAATTAAACTTCAAGGAGTTGAAATACTTAGTTTGATGAGATAATCAAACAGTTTGATTTTATAAAAAATATGGTTAAATCTTGTGTTTATAAAAATAGTAGTGGGAGTGCAGTTGTTTTCCAAATATTATATATAGATGACATATTATTAATAGGAAACGATATTTCATTACTCTAGTTAGTAAATATTCAGTTGTCCAAGAGTTTCTCGATGAAAGATATAAGAGAGGCAACCTATATACTAGGAATACAGATCTATAGAGGTAAATTTAAAAGGCTGCTTGGATTGTCCCAATTCATGTATATAGATAAGATGCTAGAACACTTTAGCATGAAAGAATGCAATAGATGATAGTTACCGATTTTATATAAGATATGTCTCTCCAAGAATATGTTTCTTAAAACACAAATTAAGAGAGATATGATAAATACTAGATGTATCTTATATTTTGAGCATAATGAGTAAATACCGATCTAATCTAGGTAAAGGTCACTAAAATATAGTTAAAAAAACATTCTTAAGTACTTGAAAAGAACTAAGAATGTTTTTCTGATTTTTAAAGGAGATGAACTAGTAGTTCATGGTTATTTGGATGTTAGTTTTCAATAAGATATTGAAAATATAAAATTTAGTCTGGTTATAATTTACTCTAAATAGTGATGTCGAGTTAGAAGAGTTCTAAATAAGAGATTAATGTAGATTCTACAACTAAAGTTAAGTACACCTTTATATTTAAGGGGATGAAAAAGGTTATTTGGATCAAGAAATTCATCACTGAACTAGGTATAGTTCCTACCATTGTTGATTCAGTAAACTTGTATTGTGTTAACAATGGAGCAATTGTACAAGCAAAGAAACCAATGTCTCATCAATTATTTAAAAATGTACTTAGACAATTCCATTTGATCAAAGAATCATAGAAATGAAAGATGTAAAAATAAAGCAAGTACCCACTGAAAAGATTCTTATAGATCCTCTTCCTAAGCTATTGTCTTAGTAAAAACATTATTATCAAGTAGAGTGATATGATATTTGATGCATGAGTGATTGACTTTAGTGCAAATGAAAGATTGTTGGTGTATATGCCTTGTAGCCAATTGATTGGTTACACGTAGAATTGACTTGTTCATGTACACATATTTAATTTTTAATAAAGGCTTATTTATCTTTAATATTCATCAAATATTTGATTAATAAATATAATATTTGATTAATAAATCTAAAGTGAAGATAAAGTCCTTGAGATAAAAGTGTTAGATTTTTATAAAGTTGTTATAATTATGAGATTTTTATTGCATCAAAGCATTGTTCCTAAATGTTCTTCGTCAATGCTCTATTAAGAGTGGACATTCATTAGTGTTGTTGAGACTAGTACATATTATGTTTTTTTGTTTATAAAAGGAAACAGTTCTTTTCATAAGTTGGGCTATGTAAAATACCTAAAACTAATATGTAGGTGCTTGTTAGATGACATGTACACTAATCTGACTCGCATGATAATTTCATATGGAGAGATCACATATGTCTATCAAAAGGCTCACATAACAGTTGTATAAGTGATCCTTAGACTTAAGATTACTTAGTTATCTTACATAGGGAATTTTATATTTTGATCTTGCTACTTGTTATTCTAATCAAAGGTAACAAACGAGCATATATTTGGTATATCATGAACTATATGAAGGTATTTGAGTGATCAATAAAGGTTTCATCATCCTATGTGAATTAGGGAAAATGTTCCTTATGATCTTAAATACTTTTGATTATAAATTATTGCGTAAGGTAGAATGAGATTTGAAAAGAATTTGAAATCTCGTTTAAATAATCAATGACTATGGTGTTGAAAACAAACATGATTTGATAAAATAGACACATTTCATGCTATAATATCTAAGTTGGAACATTATTACGTCAAATCACTTATGACTTTCTTAATATTTGGGGGATCATGATAGGTTGCTAGACATTGTATTTGATCTTCAAATATAAATCAATAAACTGTTGAATTGATAACAAATTAATTAATTTAATTAATTAAATCTTATTTTATTTGGAATTATGATTTATACTTAGGCCAACTTATTAGGGAACCTAATGGGTTACACACATAAGAACCATTACTCAAAAATTAAATTAGGATGATTAATCAAGTATGACTTGATTGTAAGTAAGTTTTAGAAATTGAAGACTATAATGTAATTTATACAGGGAATTACAATTCTAGACCTAGAAAAATCAAGTAAGGACTTTATTGAATAAATTTCTAAAATTATCGTAAAATAATATACATGATATAATTCAGAGGGCAAATTAATATTCTGGTATTTATAGGGTTTTCAGTTTTTCCTATAAATAGAATATTATGCCTCTTATTTTCTGGACAGTACAGTAATACACAGTACATAATACCTGAAAACAAAAAATAAGGACTCAAATGCATAATAATCCTTCTCTTTTAAAAGGGTTTAAGAGATTTCTCACTAGTGATTCATATAGATGACCATTAGAGGTCCGACACTTTGATGACTTGTGGTTTGCAACAACTAAGCATTGAAACAAATCTTCAAAGCTGAAAAGAACATTTGATCTTCAGGTAATCTTCGTATAAACCCTGAACAACTCTAGATATGTCTAACATAACCTTAGAATTTCTGGAAAAAAATTTAAATTTATCATTTTTGTTGTTTATATTTATTTCAAAAAACTCAATATTCCTCACCTCTAGTTTCAACATAAATTACTTAGTTTTAAGATAACTATTTTTTATTCTATTTCCTCCGAGCTTAAATTTGATCCTTATAGAGAGATAGTTCAGCTATATTTCCTTGAGTTTATTAAATCTTGTTTAAAAGTTCACCTAAATAAGGTGATGTTGTTGGAATTATTAAAGACATATTGAAATCATTTTTTTTTTGTACTAAGAGAAGATTAATCAAGCTTTAAGGATAAATGATCGATGGATCTTTGACAACAATAATTTTTCAATTTGGTTGTATTTCAAGTGCTTCAACAAGTAAGAATCAAATACTAGGTTTATTTAAGTATAAATTCTATAGATATTATTATAATGCATGATAGGATTGTGTTCCAATCTCTTATAAGAGAACTGATTTGATCAGTTGGAGACACCTAACATAAGTAAAGAGAAGATTAGGTCCACAACTTGATCTTGGAGAGAATTCACTCCATTAAATGCATACAATCAGTGTGTGTCAATCTGGTAATATCAATAAAACACCTAAGTGCCTGACCGACAGAGAACCCATCCTGAAACCCAAAATGATTCATGCTTGAAATCTAAGTTGAAACATTTATATGATATTTAGTTTTGATTGCAAGTTTATATATATATATTTGCACTTTAAGCTAAACTTGTATGAACACTAATCTAATTTTGAACAAAAATACAGCTAGTGATAATTACCTAAAAAAACTGAGAGGTTATTCGGCGTTAGGTGTACGCAGGAGCCAGCAGATCAAATGATGTTGGATCCCCCAAAGGGAAATTTACAAGCCAACAACTCTCATGCTATTATCTTTCATATTTCAACTTAACATTAATGTATTCTCAATTGTATTAAAACACTTTCTTTCACTAGAAGGGACACGAAATTTCCTGTAAGAGGTATAAGGTTCAGATTGTAAAATTATTTAGAATTTGTAATGGAGTATCTCAACTGTCTAGCCGAAAGTCCACTGAGCCTCTCACCGGAGAGTAAAAAACAAAATAATTCAATACTGTCAATTCTCAAATTTACTGTTATATCATTCACTAAAACAGAAAATAATTCAATATCAGAATATATTCGATGTCCAATTTACTCTTCCATTGACACCATGCACTGCCTATGAGCAACACGTACTTAGCTTTTGGCCATGAAATGTTAGTGTGTGGAATCAGTGTATTAAAGGTGAGATTAACTCAATCAGGCAAAATACCATTTAATGAATTCCTTTTTCTATATATGAACAAAACCCATCTTTGCTAAATATTCAAAGAGATGCCCAATGTGCAAAAAACTACTGTGGAACTTCAAGACTGGCACTTTCATAATTGTTAAAGCAAACCAGAGTCTGTATAATTATGGAAAGGTTCCGTTTTCGTAATGTGAGACCTGATGCCATGTTTAGTCCAAACCACCTCATGACAAGCCAAGTTAATTCACAACCTCCAAAGGTTTTTACAGCCAGCAAAAGTGCTCGCAGTCAATAATTTCACATCAAATTTCGCAAGGTATATATTTTTTAAGTCTTGTACATGAAACTATGTGGATAAACAAATTCAACAATTTCTTTTTCTTTTTCTCGTACATTGTTAGAGGTAATGTTACCCTTCTTAGTTTAATATGATATATAGCTAATCAGTTGGATAAATGTTGTATTATAATATTAATTTAAATATATATTTATTATTAACAAATGCTTAATTTATCTTTAATATTTGATTAATTAATTTAATATTTGATTTATGAATATAGAGTAAAAATAATATACATATGACAAAAACATTCAGGGTTTGCGTGTTTGCTATTTAGAAACCAGCAACCATCTAGCTATATGGCATTGTCTATTCTGTCCAGGAAGTAATTTTTTTCGTTCTGGCAATACCCGTCAATGTCCTATATATTTGAACGCCACCCCCATTTCATCATTCACATTAAAGACTGGAAACTATTTTCACTGTCTTCTGTTTTCTTCAATTTTCCTGCGTAAACAAAGCCATGGCTGGAACAACATTCTCTCTTCCCATTCTCCCCTTCGTGCTGATGCTTTTGCTCTGCAATGCTGGTATATGTATCTTGTCTCTTATAATCCCATTTAATTTTCAAGCTTCACACCTGTAAATTTCTTGCATTTATATCTGCCTTGTATCTTCTGGTTAAGTATGACCACTACCATATGTTCGAAATATCACTTCTTGGACTGCAATTATAGAATTCCAATAATTTTTCTTCCATTTTTTAAATGCTTCTGTATCAGAATGTTAGTTTATGATTTTCTTGTTTAAATGTGTCCAGGAGGGATGATCAAAACGGCTAACGCACAGGTATAATGAACACTGAAATCTCTATAACCTTTCATCCAGAAGTCTAGACTGGACCTTTAATAGTCAAAAATTAATTTCTTGTGTTGATGCAGGATAAAACCTGGTGTGTTGCAAAGCCATCAGCAACTGATGCTGAACTGTCTGCAAATCTTGAATTTGCTTGTGTTCATGTTGATTGCACGACCATACAACCAAATGGACCCTGCTTCAACCCCAATACCTTCATAAATCATGCATCAGTTGCTATGAATCTTTACTACAGTTTCCATGGCAGAAACCTTTGGAATTGTGACTACCAGAAGTCTGGTCTCATTACTAAAACTGATCCAAGTAAGATCTTTTTTATTTGATTTGTATGAAGAATTCCTATATGTTTGATAATTAATGTAATGATATATTGTGTTTTCAAAGATAATAGATTGTACTGCGAATTTTATATTCCCACTTGGTGTAATCATGTGTTCTTGGTATTTGTCAGGTTATGGGACCTGCCAATATGCTTAGTGGGTGCACAAGGTTCTGAAGAATTTATGAGCATGGTTGTATGATAAGCTGGAGAAGTCTCCTTGCTGCACTTTCCATGAACTTCAGCTTTATCTATAATAATAATAATAATAATAATAATAATAATAAGAAGAAGAAGAAGAAGAAGAAGAAGAAGAAGAAGAAGAATGTTCAAGGTATTTGGCATAGGCTTCTTTAGTCTCAGGATTAACATAATTTTATTCAATTTTCTTTCAAACATTATTGCATCATAAACAGAGTTCCAAATCAAAAATAAAATTAACTACCAATTCAATATGAAACATAAGCAGTGTGGTAATTCGATGCTTTCTGAGAAGGCAACTATGCAACAAGATTTTCAAGAGAATGCATGCACAAATGAAAGATAAATAATGATCTTATTAAAGAACTTCTATGCTCTTTATAGTTTATGCTCTCATTTTGAAAGCAAGTTTCCAGAAACCAAAACAGGCCCTTAAAAAGTATCGAGTAATAATGCTAAAGTAGAATTGCAGAAACCAACCTCTTTGTGTCTTCCTGGGCCTTCTGCTGTTCAGAATTTTGCTGATTTCCATGTTTAATTAGCAGTAAACTTTCAACAATGCAATCATCATAAAAGCAAATAATCTTTCTAAATGCCAAAAATACTTTATGCATCCAAATTAAAAGAAAACTAAGGTAATAACAATGACAATAAATTAAAAATTACTTATATCTATAGAAAAATTAATGTGATAGTTATATAAGTGATTTTTAAACTTGATATCACTATGTTATTTTATATAAGGAGTGTTATATTTTGATTATGACCACACGTTATCCTAATTAAGGGTAACAAACGGGCAGATATTGGGTATAACATAAACTATATGAAGGTATTTGAGTAATCAAGAAAGGATTCATCACCCTATGCTTCTTATGTTTATTTGGCAAAATCTTTGACCCAGTCATGATACTAGGATGATCATGTTTGAAAGAAAATTAAATAAAATTATGAGGTTTAGTGTTTGAATAACTTAATGTTGAAGGATAAAAACGAAAAAAAATAATTAAAAAAAAACAATAAAAAATATGAGTCAATCTAGGTTTACTCGCAAATCCTGTGACCATGGGCACAGAATCAAGATAAACCAACAGAAAGCAAATGAAAATAAAGGTAGGAAGATCAATTTCAAATAAATTAAATGTTGAAAGATAAAAATGAAATAAATCAATTTAAAAAAATACCCAAAACAATAAAAATCAACCCATTGTAGACACAATTTTGAGCACTTAAAATTAAACAAATACACATGTACAAATATTTTATTTTATTAAAATATGTAATTGGATACAATCTGTATTTAAAATATTCTTACAAAATGAATAAACAATCCTTTTTTTCTTCCCTTGGATTTAATATGTGGTAACTTGATCTACTTGTGTAATCAAGCCAAGATTTATGTTTTGTTAGAACACGAATTTAAGGGTGTATTAGAGAGCAAGATTTGATGATTTTATGTTTTGAATGATATCTTTGATTTGTCTTCAAGGTATTGTTAAACTACTCTTATGGGGAATTTAGGCTTGATCCAACATGGTTTTGTTTCTTATAGATTTCAAGCGTAGATAAAGAAGGCTTAAGAGCTTTTGAGATAGCTTTTTTTCTTAAAAATCATGTCTTGAAGAAGATTTTTTATAGCCCTAAGAATTCTTCCCTCCCTTTTTATCTAGGGTAAGGCCCTCAATTTATAAACATTTATAGGGGCTCTTGGGTTCTTTTTCAATGTCATATAATATTATTTTAATGATTTATTTTTATTTGTTAGGTTTTATATTTATGACAAGATATCTTTAAATATCTTATCTCACATGTCAACCTTTTATTAGCTCAAAAAATATAAAAATTATTCATGTCATTTATTTTAATTTTATTTCATTTTTTTATGTAAAAATAAAATAAAAATGACACATAATATAATTTGATTGCTACAAAAATTTTATTTCTATAAATATCCTTTTGAGACAAGTTTATTTACACTTAATAATAAGTGGGCATATCTCAAAACTATAATTGAGAAAACTTTATACTTTTGAATATATTTTTTGACTAAATTTTGATTTGGATTATATTAAATTTTCACAATAAATTAATATAGATATATTTTATCATGAAAATAAAATATAATTATTAAAATTAGAAATTTAAAAATTTGATTGATTTTTATTTCATCGAAGTGGTTACTATGATATCTTGTTTTGCAGTTCTCATCACACTGAATACACCAACTCAATTCGTTTATGATTCTGACTAAAATATATTAATTTTCTCTCTCTCTTGGTTTGGCTTGCGTTCCTCCATGCTTTGTTAATTTCATTCTTCACTGAAAGAATTGCCGAGAGAGAGAGAGAGGGGAAGGAGAGATTTGGTGCTAGTAAATTATAATTCCTTCCTTCCTTAACACGTAGAAATAGGAAAATCCTTGTAAGAAAAAAATTCAATAACCCATCAAACTAGTTTTGGATTTAATGTTATATTGGGGAATACAAGGCCACGACTTTTAATGGCATATTCGATCATGACTCTGTAATTCCAAAATACTAGTCTTGGATTTAGTGGGTATTAATTGATACAGGATTCCAATGCCAGCTGGCCATATTAATTCATACTTCTCAAGCTACATAAGCATTAGGCAAACTGCCAACCTCCGCGTGAGTCACGAATGCACGTCCACTTTGATTGACAGCAGCTAAAGCTTAATTTCAAACTTTGCATTCATTGTTGTGCTTGGATAATGACCCTTTTTTTAAGACTTACTGTGGGACTTTATTTTGCATGGATGTTATTGAACGATC
>Ga0307517_10012788_pt1 | contig 11476 bp, 9 predicted proteins | sample 23_EM_MG_FD_194515 | JGI IMG/M metagenome (GOLD analysis project Ga0307517, IMG submission 194515) | Populus trichocarpa ectomycorrhiza microbial communities from riparian zone in the Pacific Northwest, United States - 23_EM | ecosystem: Host-associated > Plants > Roots > Unclassified | place... | reverse complement strand
TCGGTTTTTCTACTTTAATTTTTTTTTATCATTTTGTCAAAGTTGTTATGAATTTCAATTTTATCCTTTATAGTTTTTGTTTTTTTCAATAATGATAATGATTTCAATTCTGTCCCTTTTCCATTGACTTTTATGGTTTTCATGGTCCTTTTGTCAAAAAAATTATTAAATTCTATCATTCAAATCAAGTTTATGGCTTTTATTTTTTAATAATAATAATAATAAGAAAAAGAAGAAGAATAGTAATGATAGTGATGATAATATTAATAATAATGATAATGATGCTAATAAATAATAGTAATAGTAATGTTAGATACAATAATAATAATAATAATAATAATACAAATAGTAATGAAAATATTAATATTATTGATTGTAAGGACAAAAACAACAACAATTAAATTAATAATTATAATGATGGTGGTGGTGGTGGTAATAATATTATTAATAATAGTAACAAAGATAATAAAAAAAATTAGTGATGATAATAAGAATAATAGTAGTTATAATGGTAGTGACATTGACAATTATACTACCGTTACTGCTAATAATGATAGTAATGGAAATAATAATAGTGATAAAAATAATAATGATATTAGTAGCTATGATAATAATATTGATAATAGTAATAGTTTTGGTGATAATGGTAACAGTAGTAGTAATGTTACTAATAATAATAACAGTAATAATAATGATGATGATATTAAAAGTCGTGATAATAATATTGATGATAGTAATAATTATGGTAATAAAAGTAGTAGTAATTGTGGTGGTGATGACAATAATAGTAATAATAATTTACTACGATAATAACAGTTGTGGTTGTAGTAATAATTGTAATGATAATGGTAATAATAATAAAAATGATGGTTATGCTATTAGCAGTAATAATAATATTAACAATGATGAAGATGAGAATGATAATAATAACAATAATTGTACGTGAGGGAGAAGAAAAATAAGAATAGTATTGATAATAAGAACACTAATAATAATGATGATGATAACAATGATAATAACAATAGTAATAACAATAGTAATAATAGTAGTAGCAGTAACATCAAGAATAATAATAGTGTTAATAATGATAATGTTAATAGTAATGATATTACTTATTAATATTAGTAGTAATAATAATTTTGATCCTCGTTTTTTGAATTGTTATTTTTTTAAAACAAAATTATATGATTGAATTTTTTTTCAATTTATCATTTAATATGTAATTTATTGAGAATCGGACTTTATAGTTTTTCTAGATTGGACGCTTCGGGTGTAATGATTCGGCCTATAAATTTAAAAAGTTAACATATTTTTTTAAGGGTTTTATAATTTTTTTTATTTTTTTATCGGATTATTTCAATCATATAATCTGGATTGCAAGTTTAATAGAATATCTCATGTTGATTTAACTTTAATTAGCGTTGTTATATATTTATATATTTATTGTGATCGGTTTTTAATATATATTTTTTACTGCATTTCAATATTATATTTCTTAAAAAAAATAGTTTGGCTTTGCCGCGCAGCACCGTGACCAAATATAGTTCAAGCTAAATGTCGAACAATCTTTTGCCTATGTAAGTTCACTTTGGTCCCAGATTATTGACATACTTCTTACAGCATTTGGCAACGGATGGCGATGGTCTTTAACGTGTCGACCAAAGCTGTTTGAATGATGGAATATAGGTGCTAAGCGAAGATCCTTTTTGTTGTCGTTCTGTTTCCGAGAAAGTAATGGTGCAGTGCAAGGCGATGGAAGTATCCTATACCTATTCATCCTTACGAAATGGTTTATTCGCAAGGGGGAATGTTTGGAAGTTTGATAAATATTGTTTTTTAAAATATTTTTTATTTAATAATATATTAAAATATTTTTTTTATATTAATACATTAAAATAATTAAAAAATAATAACTTGAAGCTAAAAAAAAATTCAAAAAGTTTAAAAAACATGGTTGAGCCAGCCTAAGTGCTTGTCATGTCTCTAATTAAACCCATAGTTACCCCTCCACATTTGATTTGCAAAATCTCCGTCTAGACAAGCAGTGAAATGCAAGATTGCCCGGAATGGGCACATACAAACGAAGTAGAAAAACACAAAGCACTGTGAAATATCAATAAAAATAATCAATAAATCATGATGGAAAGGAGGACACTGAAAATGAATAGATAAGATTAGAATAGAAAGTGACATTGATAGCCAAACAGGTCCCATCTTTATATACATATTTGTAGGCAAACAAACAAGCTAAGGCTATTTTCCCTTGGCATTTATCTCTCCCAACGTCACAGCGTCCACATAGGAGGAGGAAAATTAGAAAGCAAACATGGAAAAGAAGACAAAGGAGTGAAGAAATAGTGGTTCAAGAAAATAAAATACGACCCCTCAACTGGTCCTGCGGCTTGGCGTCCAGGCAACTTTAATTTGTCCTTGCTACTTTCCTACCTCTCTTTTCCCCTCCTTTCTTTTACATCAAAAGCCCTTTGAAATGATATATGGAAAACATCTCCCTCTTTTCAAGGAAGTTTTTGGCAAGATAGCCAAGTGGAAACATAAAGGGATGAAAGGAGTAAATGGGCTAAGCATAAATTTCTTACTTCTCAAAATGGAGCCGTTGAGGTTCGATAGAGGGTGTGCTTTTTTGGTGGCTGAGCAGGAGCTGCTGCCAAGAACTGTAATCGCAAGTATGCATCACAAATTTAAATGCCATGATGTGATGATCTCTTGCTTTGTGTAAATTTAACGTTCCATATCTGGAAAATAAAAATATATGTGTGTATATATATATATATTAAAAAAAAAAAACATTCCTCTTCTACGGTACTGACCCTTTCTTGCTGCTTTCTAAGCTTGGCATTCTCCTCTCCTAACAGAGCAACTTTAAGTTCCAACTCGGTCGTGTAAGCCTGCAAAAGGGTAAACTAAATAAATAAAACCATTAATGTTATATAATCATTAAATTTCACTAAAACAGTTTTTTAGAAGGAGAGAAAGATTCCTGCTTCCTAGCCCGGGACCGAGCTGCAGATTCTCTGTTCTTGATCATGCGCTCATGCCTCCGATCGCCGCCAGAAACGTCATCGTTTTCTTGAGGCCTTTTTCTGCAAATGGAAGGGAACAATGAAGAAGAACCCAAAGAATCAAAGGGGGGATCGAGAGAAGAATAAAAACTTGGTGTGCCAGCACCGGCATGGCTATGCATTTGTGTGGATTTGACCTCAAAGGGACAGTCCTGCTTTCCAGATATTGAAAATGATCATACCCATAATTCAAATTCAGCATAGTAGCTGGTGGCGGCCCTAAAGAGTTCTTCAAGAAATTGTTGCCCCCACCAGATGAGGGTTCCTTAGAGGCAACCCTTGTTGGTGTGTCTTTATTGGAAGATCTAGCCAAGAGGTCTTGAAACATCATACCATGAAAAACATGGTCGTCGGTGTTGTTGTTGCTGCCTGTGTGACTATTTGGATGTTCATGAAGAGAAGCTAGGTTTATATCATTCCAAACTTCTTCCATTGAGTTTCCAGTCGTTGATTGGTTTGGTATTGGAGAAGGAGACGACAGAGTTGAAGGAGATGAACATGTATAGAGGGATTTTGGCGGAGAATTACTAGAGACTTTATTGGTGCTCATGCTGTTTTTATTTATATTTTGATCTCCTGCCACTGATCACATACTTTTACAAGGAAACACGGATCAGGAGGCCATGCGAGAGGAGATGTGACTCGGAGTGACTGGAGATGAAGAGATACTTCTTCTCCTCTTTCTGGTTGATATGGGGCCGTACGAGAGGAGATTGGACTAGGAGTCACTGTAGATGGAGAGATATTTCGGTTTCTCTTTATATGGGGCCATATTACGTTATATGGTATGTCTTTAAAATCCTCCAAGTTTTAAATTCCAATTACTTTCTTTTCAAGCCATAACAACAACAACAATAATAATAAAAAATAAAAAAGAAAAAGAAGAAAGTATTCAATGTAATCTTCTTCCTGTGTAGCGCTCCTGGTTTGTCACGAATTTATATGGAAAAAATTGATGGAAAGTGAACGAAAGTATTTAATTAAAAATTAAAAATTAATATATTTAAATACAAAAAATATAAATTATTATAATTAATTAAGAAAAAAATATAAATTTCATATATAGATATTACAATTATCCCATTTTCCTGTTAATGCATCTTGAATCCTTAAAATTCTTATTTTATTAACTCGAGCTTTTTCTTACTAAAATTATCATAAGAAACAAAAAAAAAAAATAGAAATCAGCAAAAATTATGTTTTACCGACCTTTAAAATTCATAAAAAGCCAATTATTTGTTTTTTCCTTGACTAGAATAATAACGTGACTATAAATATATGTTGTTTAAGTTGTAGACTTGGACACAAATTTACACAAAGTCTCAATTGGGTAGCCAGCCCAAAAATGGAAGAAGAGGTTAGATAGATCTATACAGGCGTGCACTTCTTGGATCACTTCCGATTCTATAAGGTGTGGGCATCTATCTTATTATGAGAGAGATTAAAAAAAATAAAGGATTTTATTATAACTTCTCTATCAAGAATTTTTTTTTTTGGAAAACCTGAAAAAACAAATGCTACGACCGTTTCTTTCTTTATTTTTTACTAATTTATTATGACAGAAGATTTATTAAATATATTAAAAATTATATTTTTTTTATATATATTTTTTTACATGAATACCATTCATCATCGTCAATTATCAATCTAGAGCTTGAACCGATACGGTTGAAAAAAAATAGAAAAACAATTGAGTAATTCGGTTAAAAACCTTGGTCGACTCGTAATTCTTCTTGCTCCCAATGAAACCTAATAAATCACCATATTGAATTTTTAATTTTTTTATAAATTTTTTTTTAATATATTTATTATATAAAAAAATTAAAAATTAACTCAAGTTGACTTTACTAAATCAAGAACTCATCTCGTCCCAAGTCAATCCCAGAACAGGTTTTATATATGAAAGGAAAGAATAAAGCTCCAAGGATAATGACTAATCACACTCGTGTTACTCAAGTGGCATGTTTTGGGGTATATTGGGCCTCCAGGACCAGGCCTGAAATGAGGCCCACTACTGCACAAGTTCTCTCTGGGCCGTTCTGGTCCGAGTAAACTTTGAAATCCATAATGATCCTGAGCTTGAATCCATCACGGGCCCAGATAAGCGGGGGTGCTCAGGAAACACAGCGCTTCAAGCTGATTGGACGGGCACTGTCTTTCTCCATCGCTCTTTCCTTTGTTTTTCTTGTCTTATATGCCCCCCCAAAAAAAAAAACCCAGCCTGAGCCTACCAAACATCTTTGACTTTTCCAGAAAGGAAAGAAATATAGTTGGAAAAGTGGACGTGATGCAACACCGAGCAACCTTATCCTCTCAAGCAAAGCGTGCAAGTGGCTACCGATCAAAATTAATGTATTAAAATAATGCCATATTAAAAGTGGGCAACGACTGGTCACATCCCGAGCTTGCATAGTACTCACCTAACCCTATTTTGTAAGCATTAGTAATGGGAAATTATTAATATAATTACTGGTTCTGGTCGATAAATCCCAATCTCCAAATATCCTCGTTTTTGCTTAAAAATTAGGATCGTATCAATATAAAAAAATGGTTCATCAGCCACGACAGCTTTGAATATCCTGCCATGTGGTGGTTGTTGATAGTTGATACAAGGAAGTTAATGCTTGAAATTGCCATACAACTACTTTTTTTAAGTATTTATTAATTTAAAACGTACCTTACCTTGCTTGATGATATCTGAGGCTGTTGCCAGGAAATTTCAGCCATTGCCCGGTGAAAACTTTTTTTTTTTTCAAAAAATTATTTGTCAGAAGAGAGAAGCAAAGACATAAAGTGACGAGATATTGTTTCTGGGTAATAAAAATTAATTTCACGGTTTTTGTACTACCTTACTATTTTGGATTCAAAATAAATAAATAAAAAACTCTTGAATTCATTAGGCGTGTATTAACTGTACCTGATAGTCAAGAATACATGTCTATATTATTGATTTTTCGAGCTCAAACTTTAAAATTAATATATAGCGAAATTCATTAAATTATTTTGAAAAATCATTCGAGGTTATTCCTTAAAATCACAAGAAAAAGAATATAATCGAGGATATTCCTTATAGTTAAAAGAAAAATCAGAGAAATTTAGTGGTCATTCAAGCAAATTGATTTTACTACTATTCACTCAACAACCCAAAATCATACCATAACTACGACATAACTAAATATGTGGTAGCCATGCAGTTCAAAGTCCAGATAATGGCATGGTCAAAATGCATATGAATTTCAGTTGATCGATGGGAATAATTTAATCCATTTTGTTAGGAAATTATATATATAAAAAAACAATAATAATATAATCAATCCACCGGTGGTCCTATATGCCTAACCTCAAGGACGCATCATTAAATAGACAGTCCTCCCATAAATAAACATACTCGAGAGAGCATCTTCTTTTCAAGCGACCCATTTTTCCCCTGCCTCTGTCCGAGCAGAGCCTCGAGTCTCAGGTTATGGCTCAAACAACTCCAAACCACACGCAGACCGTTTCTGGCTGGGCAGCCCTCGACTCTTCTGGCAAAGTCGTCCCTTACACTTTCAAAAGAAGGTAATTAGCAGTCAGTTTCATAGATTTTTTACAGTATACTTGTTCCTCATACTATCAAGGAAATCAGCAGTAAACAGTGGACTTGATTTGTGTAATGAACAGGGAGAATGGTGTCAACGATGTGACCATAGAGATTATGTATTGCGGCATATGTCATACTGATCTCCATTTTGCAAAGAACGATTGGGGCATTTCCATGTACCCAGTTGTCCCCGGGTAACAAGTCTTTAAAGTCTAATGCCTGTCGTGCAAATGAGATATCAAGTGCTATGTACATGTGTTTTTCTTGAAAGTTTTAAATGTTTTCGCTGTATGATAGGCATGAAATTACTGGGATAATCACGAAGGTTGGGAGCAACGTGAACAAGTTCAAGTTGGGAGACAGAGTTGGAGTGGGGTGCTTAGCAGCTTCATGTTTGGAGTGTGATTTCTGCAAGAGCTCGCATGAGAATTATTGTGACCAAATACAGTTGACTTACAATGGTATTTTCTGGGATGGTAGCATCACTTATGGTGGCTACTCTAAATTCCTGGTTGCAGATCACAGGTATCGAACAGTCTTAATTATTAATTAATAATCCACTTCAATGTCCTAAACCCCCACCTAACATAAATTTGTCATCTTCTTCATGACTTTCGTGTGGAAAATAAAAGTGAAGTGGGAAAGTGATGAGCTGCAATATTATTTGTTAATAACAGTCGTTTTCTTGTGCGTGAATCCTTTATTTTTAGCAAAACCTCGAATTACCCTCTAACTATTGCTGAGATCTGAATTGAACCCTCAATTATTTTTGAAAAAAGAAGAAGAAAGAGTACAATTTGGATAGAATTTGTTAAAAACATGAATGGAAGGATTCAATCAAGAATTTCTCACAACTTTAGAGACCCAAATGAAACGAGAATTTGTTGGTGGACTCAATCAAGAATTATTATATATATTGGGAACTTATTTGAGGTTCGTCCTTCATTTTTCAATACAAACATTTATGAGAGAAGAGGGGAATCTCTTCCATCCATGTGACCAAATTAAATATATTTGATCTGAAGCAAGTAATTTTTATCTTATCGTAGAACGCACTTCGTTGATTGAAAATTGTTAAGAAAATACATTTTCTTATTTTGCTAAATTTCTACACGAAGGTATGTGGTGCGGATACCAGAAAACCTGCCAATGGATGCAACAGCGCCCCTCCTCTGTGCAGGAATTACTGTATTCAGCGCTTTCAAGGATAGCAACTTGGTCGACACACCAGGAAAAAGGGTAGGGGTGGTTGGTCTCGGAGGTCTAGGACATGTAGCTGTCAAGTTTGGCAAGGCATTTCGTCACCATGTAACTGTGATCAGCACCTCTCCGTCTAAAGAAAAAGAGGCCAGAGAACGCTTGGGAGCTGATGATTTCATTGTCAGCACTAATGCCCAAGAACTTCAGGTATGTTACCCTCTACTTCCAGGTTTCCACCAACCAAATTTTTGTCCCTATATAATTGCTTGTCCCCTTGTAGCTAGAATGGCTGTCGATTTGATCGGTCATTGGCCAACAAAAAGTCAGGTAAGTGGGACGGGCCCTCGGATCTCCATACTGTATGGATCACAAATTGACCAGTAATCTAAACTCTTTTCCGAATTAATTTTTAAGTCCAGTATAATAACGATGTGCTTTCTTTGGTATTCATTGTCCGCCGAGTAATTATAATAAATTAGTTAATCATGTTTGATAATTGGTAGTTACAGAAATTATATTTTAACCTCTGTATTGTAAGATTTATTTACAATTTAGTCCTTTTATCAGTTTCATGTTATTTTTCAATAAGTTTTGTTTTCTAGAAAAAATAAAAGAGGTAAAGAATAAATAAGTAAGAAGATGTATTTTTTGGATGGCAGGCAGCGAGAAGAACTCTAGATTTTATCGTGGATACAGTGTCAGCTAAGCATTCTCTGGGGCCAACACTAGAATTACTCAAAGTAAACGGGACATTGGCAGTGGTATGCGCACCAGACCAGCCGATGGAACTGCCAGCTTTTCCTCTGATATTCGGTAAATTAACGTTTCGAGCTTAGTCGATTCATATGTAATCGAATATGGAACAGTAAAACAAGTGTTCTTCTCTTTTGCTTTCTTGTTTGTGTACACAACGCAGGCAAGAGATCTGTGAGGGGCAGCATGACAGGATCAACGAAAGAGACACAAGAGATGCTGGATGTGTGTGGCAAGCACAACATAACTTGTGACATTGAGCTTGTGAAAACAGACAACATTAATGAGGCTTGGGACCGCCTTGCAAGAAACGATGTCAGATATCGTTTTGTCATTGACATTGCTGGAAAGTCTTCAAATCTTTAGAGATACAGAAGTGCTCCCTCACATAATAGTATTCCTTTTTCTTAATTTCGTGGGCATATTTCTTTTGTTTTCGTGTGTCGCCGGAAATAAACAGTTATTGCAAATTTCGGTTGGATCATTCTTCTTCTTCACGAGAAATGGCAAATTGTCTTAAAATCCCAAGCTTATGAATGATAATTAAGTGACCAGACTTTCATTTTATGGCAATAGAACCTGGTTACTTAGGGTAGAAAATTTTATTGACAACTCCACATGCACAAACCAACCAAAAATCAAATTTCAAAGTTTAATTTAATTATAATAAACCTAAATTTAATATAAAAATCTTAAAAAATAAAAAAAATTATGAGCTCGGGCTATTATATTCAAGTTCAACTTCTACCAGGATGCATAGGCTTAAGCATGATAACCCAAGCTCATGATGGGTGTATATCTGGGCTCAAACATAAAATCCTAAGCCCACCATCTGGGTGTAGATTAAATTGAGCAATTAGCTGATTTTTCCCTTCATTGCACGATACCCTTTTGATCCCTGTCCCCACGCCGGCCGACTTGTAGACCAAAAATCATACACAATTTCTTCTCATTGATAGAAAATAGCAATCATATTATCTTGTACTTCTCTCAACTTTTCCCCATTTAATTTGCTTATGATTGCTGGGTATAGTGAGTAGTTGATCTCAATCACTAGTTTGAATCTTCATACCACAGTTACAAACTCAACAATTATAATTTTATAGTTAAGGAGGTACGCTCTATTCCTTAATTTTTGGGTTCAAGTCTTAAGATTAACACCCAGTAAAATTTATTAAATTTCTTTCAATTTATAGGTCTGATGTGGGAATTCACTCTTAAAATCACATAAAAAAATGTAGTCTCGAATGAACGCATAAAATACGTTGAAAATATCTCTTATCATAAAAAAAAAGATACAAAAAATTTGTTTACTGACTTCTAATTCTCAATATCACGACCCATAATAATTAGGGCATGAATAAATAATGGAAGGTTCCCAAACCCTAGAGAAATCCCAGTTCATAAACCGCCCTTGTTGAGAAGAAATTGCATAGTCAGTTGGAAACAAACAAATATGTGGCCACCTTTTAATATCACATAGTAAAGCTAGCTCAAATCTTAATTCTTTCCGGTTGCAAGATGCCTAGGAGTGGAAGCAAGAATGTCTTGAAGTTTTAAGGCAAATGCCTGCTCCGAAAGCAATCATATCGCGTGCGACTATAGTCGGTCTCGGTAGGTAGATTTAGGCTGGGCTTTATAAATTTTGAGGGGTTAAGATCAAGTTTGCAAACGTCTTTTTGCCCACTAAACGTGAATAACAGGGAGAGAACAATCAGCCGCAGACTTGTGCCTAGTTCAGCAGACGAGTATGCCGACGGCTCATCAAGCTTATCCTATCTCCCTTCTGTTCCCTACTTTTTTAACCCCGAATTGGTGGATTGAGTTTGAGTATGGTAAGTGAAGTAATTACCGAGAAAGTGTTTTTTGCCCTTTTCTTTTATTACATGGAGGGCTTAAATCCTATAAATCGAAACTATTAAACACAATTTAGGAAAATTAATCCCATGAATATCTCGAAGAATGACAGGAACGATTAGGGGATGACGAAGCCATAAATTTAACAGAGAACGGGATTTTTTTTCCCAATAAAGTTCTAAAAAAAGCGTCACGCCACTAGATGTAGTTTGTTTTTTGTTATCTTATATGACATGATTCATAACAAACTACTGTGGACTAAATGGCATTAAAAAAGTGGAAATATCTGACGAGTTCCTTTGCATCTTGGATGATTTGACGGGGGAAATAAGCAAAAGATTAGTATATTTGCAAGTCTATTGTTATTTACAATCACAATGAAAAGTTATTAAATCCAATTTAATTTATGTCTTTATCCAAAACTTGAATAATAAATTGAGTGGGTTTACTCCAATTAATCGAAAATGTTATAATTTTAAAATTTTAAAAAATAATTAAAATAATTTTATTTTAAACTTTTATTAACTTTTAATTAATTTAATTTGAAATCTTACTCAAATTAGATTATAGATAAACAGATTATTATGTTAACCCATCAAATTACAATAAAACTGGGAGGAACAACTAGGTAACAAATATCATTACGCACCCATGTAAATGCTTTTATTTTTGAAAGTGGAGACCGAGTTCATGTCCTTAATTAGCTGGAATGGTTCAACAACGTAGAAAAACAAATAAAAGATCGGTGGCCATTACTTCAAGATACAGTGTAGAATAAATTAAGTAATACAAATTTAATCATCTTAGATCTTTGATGATATACTTATAGGATCGATATTAGCATGCACAATATCACAATATTTTTTGCTCATTTTTCAAATACTCTGGATGGCAGCTGGAAATTACGATTTTTAATTACCAAGCAATTAAGAAAAAGAAGGAAATTAAGTAAAAGGAAAACTCTATATTTTCTAGAAGTATTTTTCCCTGAGGAGTTTCGAGACAA
>Ga0307517_10012787_pt1 | contig 11476 bp, 7 predicted proteins | sample 23_EM_MG_FD_194515 | JGI IMG/M metagenome (GOLD analysis project Ga0307517, IMG submission 194515) | Populus trichocarpa ectomycorrhiza microbial communities from riparian zone in the Pacific Northwest, United States - 23_EM | ecosystem: Host-associated > Plants > Roots > Unclassified | place... | reverse complement strand
CTTGCCTAAACTCCTCTCAAGTGTTCTTGTATTATGCTCTTCTCGGTGTTTTTTTTTTCCCAATGGTTTGCATTGTATTTTCAAAGAAAAATAAACTTAAATAAATAATACTTTTAAGTCCATAAGCAAAAGTATAGCTTTAATTGAAATGATAAAAGGACATTAACTTGTACTTTTAATAAAAAAAAAATTTCATAAAGGATTTTACATTATATTTCTCAAGCTTATGAATATTTAATACAACATATATTAATAAATTATTAAAAAACATAAAACTCAAACTCTAAATCTTCAACACGTAAGAAAACATACGTTGCAAATTTTAATAAACTATAAACAGATCATACCAAGTTACTCATTTAATATTTTTTTTCTATTGTATCAAAATTTCATATTAAAAACAACTAAAATCACTTTGAAAAGTATTGTAGTTTTGAATTCATTGTTACTACTCAGTAGGACAGTGTAATGATATTTTTGTTTCTCCACCCAAAAATATCTAAAACAAGCTTTTAAAGGTATTGAGGTCTTTTCGCATAGCTCATTTGTCATTACCAAATAGAACATGGACATATAAGTATTTTTCAATCTTAATTGCATAGTAAAACGACTCAAATAGCCTTGGAAGCAAATAAAAAAAATAAACCTGGCATTAAAGGGTATTTTTATATTTTTCCAATAGTTTTTTTTGCTATTATAATTGAAGCTGATGAGCGCTTTGGTATTTGCACAAATATAAAAATAATAAAAAATTAAAATGCACTTTAAAAGTATGAAAATACCCTTTAAAAAATTAAGTCTAAGGTCAAGGGGCGTTTTTGGCTATTTACAATAGTTTTTTTTTTTTGTAAATACAAAGTCAGCATACGGGCATTTCTGAGTTTGGCTAAATAATAATAAAAAAGTTGGCGTGTGTGTACGAGACTTGGAAGGGCGTGAGAGGCGCTCACACCTTTCAAACAACGCGTGCAACGCCTCCTGACATCTAAAAATATCCTTCCGTTGTGTCGTTAGAAGAAATGTTGTATCATCTTCCTGTTGGTGTGGTGAACATTGGTGGTCCAGTTTGACACTGGTGAGCTTTTTTCTTCTTCTTCTTCTCTTTCTCCTCCCCTAAAAATTACAGGGGGTTGACATTTCAACTCATCCCTTATTCTTTTGATTTCTAAGTTTTGATTTTGACTCTTTTGTAGAAGTTTTATTTGTTTTCAATTTCATCATTCAATCCCAATTTACCAAATATGATATTCTCCAATGTGGTCCTCATTCTTTGGATTTCTAATTTTTATCCTTGGTCTTTTTGTAAAACTTTTAGTGATTTTTGGAGTTATCGTTCAATTAAAATTGATGGTATTATATTTTCTAATTTACTCCTCATTGTTTTGATTCCTAATTTTTTTTGGCCCTTTTGTAAAGTTTATTATTCTTTTTTATTTCACCCTTTAATTACAACATTATTTTTATTTTTTATGTTAATTTTGATCCTCATTCTTTTAATTGTTATTTCTTAAAAAAAAAATTAATTTTATCCTTCAACATATGATTGATTGAGAATTGAACTTCATAATTTTTCCAGATTAGATGTTTTGAGTATAATGACTCTAGTTACTACTTTTTTAAAAAAAAAAAACTTATAATCCTCTTTATTTTTTTATCAAGTTATTTAAATCTCATGATTTGTGCTAATGGTTTAACAATATATAGAATAAAATAATTTTTTTTTATCTTCATTATGGTGGTTGTACTGATTCCTAGATATCTTAGATTTAGAGGTAAATTTTATAAATTTTAATATGATTGTGCGTGTGTGAAGGTGTGTTTGATCGATTTCTTAAAATTCTTAAAGGTTTATGAAGACTAGAATAGCTTAGTAAGGGTAATTGAGAAGAATTCAAACAAACTTGATGGGGGCATTGAGACAGAACAAAGTTGTTTTAGGGGGGAATTGAAATTTGCCCTAATTAAGATACCCTAAATTAAACTTAACCAACCGAATAACCAGATAAACGGCAACGCTTTTGCCGAAAGGGACCTTCAAATTGGAAAATTTAGAACGACAAAGCGACAGTCTAAAGTAAAGCGGAACAGCAAATTAGGAGGAGCCGCCGGTCTTTCTCTTGAAGCTTTCATTAATGCCAAATCCAACACCTCCTCCTGCTCCTCCTCCAATCCTGCCCTTATAAGTAAGTATGTTAATAATTTTTTTTATTTAAATTAAACGGGTGTGTTTTGTTCTGTATTCTTATTGAAAATGGTTGATTAAGCTCCCAGCTTTAGTGGGTTTGCTTGATTTTTTTTTATATATATTTTTTCTCATTCAGTGATAACTGAGAGAATTTGAAGATGTTGAACTTATACTTGGTAATGGGGTAGCTCATGATTTTCGAATTTTTTTTTTTATGAAATATGAGAGGATTTGCTTCTTCTTTTTTTACATTATTTTTTCTCTGTTTTGTATTAGAGAAGCGAAGGGAGTTTTATGAGAATGCTAAGTACGTGAGCAAGTTTAAGAAGAAGCTGAAGCAGCAAAATCAGCCAAATGAGCTTTCCTCAGCTGTAAGATCCTCAGGTGTGTGAGAATTTCGTTTGTTTGTTTAGCACTCTGCAATTATATTGTTTGTTTAGATGAATACAATTCTTGCAAAATCTGTTGATGAGTATTTCATCTTTGAAACTGTGTTTTTCATATAATATCGCCACATGATTATAGAGCAGCAATCTGGGCTCGTGTCCTATATTGAAAATTGAGATTTATACATTATAAGCTTCTTTTGGCTTTGCGTGGTTTGGTGAGAAATAAGTCTTTGTTGATTAGAAATGCAACCCTAACGGGTTCTGGAAATTGAAATTTTTCTGTCAAGTTTTTGTTGTAGATTTGCATTCAAGATTAACATGAATGTTGAATTTGAACTAGACATTTACAGTTTCAATCGCTGCTTCAGGCTGAGATAGAAAAATGGATAAGGCAGTAAGATGATAAAAAAGAATTAGAGGGGCAAGAACACTTTGAAAGAATTTATGAGAAATGGTCTGAAGAGGAAGAGAAGGCAAGGATTGAAAGAGAGGTGATTCTAAAAGCAAAGAAGGAAGAAAGAGAGAATGCTGAATCCTGTAGAAAAGCTGCGAGGAAGAAGACGTTCAAGAATACCTGTCATGGTCAGCTTGTTTTGAAGTACTGGATTGAGCATCTCTCGCAGACAGTTCAAGGTTCCATTGGAAAATCAATTAACAAAGATTTATAGTTTAGAACCGACATGTATTCCAGTTTTTCCATGGCCACTTGTACCATCCTTGCTCACTTGAGTAAATAACCGGTTAAGTTTCTGAGTAATTGGTGTTATTGCTTGAGATGTTGCATTTTGGATTGTTGAAAGAACTTTGATAGTGTAATGAAAAACAATTTTGATGTTCATACTGGAGGCATGTTAGTAAGATTGTGCCTACTATTTTACAATAAAGTCCACATGTTACAATAAAAATATTACCAGATAGTTTCCATTATAATTAAAACTGGAAGGAAATTTAGATTCTTATGATCGAATCTCAAAGCAAAAATAGTGTCAGAATTCCCATGATTCTTCGTGGTCTAATCTCAAAGAAAGAGTGAAATTGTAGTAAACTAAAGTATATTAGGCATTATTTAGCCATGTACCGGCACTAGAATCCAACATTTATGACATCTTTGATTACAAATTACAGTATAACTAAACTAACCAGATAAGTAGATCCAAAATCTTCAGCCCTCCCCGTGAAAGCAAGATTCAGATGACGAACTCACGCCATAAAAGAATCGAAGAAGACTCAGACTACGAGGAACCTGGCCAAAGATTCAAAGAGAACCTTTTCAAGCGATGCGATGCAACACCAAAGTTCGCCGAGGAGGTTGAAAACAAATGGCCATAAGGGCAAGAGCAATGACCAGTGCCATGACAAGTCCCATGAAATCGAAATCAAGGCCATGGTCTGCATGCAATTCAGTGCAAACAACTTTCCCCATGTTCGACAGTGTGGACACAATCCTGAATCCTATATTCTCAACGCAGATAGAAAGAAACCCAGATGCAAGAAATATACAGTGGCTTTTCCTTTCCTTTTCTTTTTCTATATCATGATAATTGAAAAGTATTGGTCGAGGTTTGTTTTTATTACTATCAAAGTCAAGTCGACGTATAAAACGTTGACAGAAGCTGCCTTTATTCAATGTTAGAAATCTCCAAGAAAATTCGAAGGATGGCCATTAGAGTCCAGCAATTCAAACTGTAACCACCCCCAGCGTATTTTTCAAGCTGAATCATTCAAATGCTTGGTTTAAAATATAAAATGGACCAGATGTTGCAAAATCCTGTCATTTTTTTTATAGCTTTTAATAAATCATGGGATCGGTTTATCTCATATTCGAGTTAACCCAATTCACTGCTTCAAATTAACTCACGAGACAGATTTTTTTTAATTAATTGAAAATTCAATAATAATATTAATATAATATTTGCACATGTATATGTGTGTGAACTATAAAGAACTCGAACCACAAGGATGGCTTATTAGCTTGAGATGTGAGATAATGGATTATAAAACCACGGAGATCACATTGAGCTATTATAGTATTTATGAGATTGCATGTATGTGCGCGCTACTACGAGTTTATAAAATAAATATATTTAATAGTATTATAATTGTGAACCAGTGCTAGATAAGTAATAAAAACTAAAGGTATGATTGAATCAATATTTTATGATAAAAAAAAGTTGTGTTGGAAATCAAAAACTTAGAGACTGAACAAAATGATTTGTAGCAATCCACAGTGTTATGTGAGGAAAGATACAGTGTTTTCCCACATGATTTAGCTTTTCTGTTAATAAAAAGAAAAAAAAAATTATAAAGCTAAATTCTCTACCAACTTAATATTAAAAAAAATCGATAAAGATAATTTTGGAAAGAAAAAAACCTTTAAATTATCAGAGAAAAAATAATATTTCTAACACACATTATTATATTAACACATGTGAATTGCCGTGGACGCATCTAGATCCAACTTGAGGGTGAAAGTGGGCGCGTCCAGCCCACCTTGGGGGTGGGCGTGGACGCGTCCACCCCATCCTCAAGCTGGGCGTGGACGCCTCCACGCCCACCTTGGGGTTGGGTGTGGAGGCATCCACGCCCACCTTGGGTTTGGGTGAACACGCGTCCACGCCCAACTTGGGTGTGGGCGTGGACGCGTCCAGCCCCACTTGGGGTGGGCGTGGACGCCTCCAAGCCCAACGTCGGGTTGGGCATTAACGCGCCCTGACTTTTAATTATAATAAAAATAATTATAACACAAATAATACTATTTGTAATATTAATACTTTTAACCATAATAAAAATAATTATAATTATAACACAAATAATATTTTTTTAATAGTAATAATAGTTTTTTTTCAAATTTATTAATTATTTTATTAATAATATAAATTATAATAACAATAATAATATTTATAACACACTCATGCGCCAGGTGGCGCTAGGGTCTGCTCTTCGCATTGAAGCCTCCCAAGAACCAGGTGGCGCTTGGTTGTGCCCAAGTGCTAGGTGGTGCTCGGGTGAAGCCAATCAGGCCTTTTGCCATGACCCGAGCACCAGGAGGTGCTCGGGTGTGCCCAAGCGCCAGGTGGCGCTCGGTTGTGCCCCAGCGCCGGGTGGAGCTCAGACATAGCTCAAACTAGGCGTGGACGCGTCCAGCCCACCTTGAGATTGGGCGTGGACGCGGCCATCCCCACCTTGGGTGTGGGCGTGGCTATGTCCAGACCCACTTGGGGTTGGGCGTGAACACGCCCGAACTTTTAATTATAATAAAAATAAAAATAATTATAACACAAATAATACTATTTTTAATATTAATACTTTTAATAATAATAAAAATAAAAATAATTGTAACACAAATAATATTTGTTTAATAGTAATAATGTTTTTTTTAATTTTATTAATAATATAAATTATAATAAAAATAATAATATTTATAACACACTCATGCGCCAGCTAGGGTCTGCTCTTTGCATTGAAGCCTCCCAAGCACCAGGTGGCGCTCGGGTGAAGCCAATCAGGCCTTTTGTAATGACCTGAGCACCAGGAGGCGCTCAGATGTTCCCAAGCGCCGGGTGGCGCTCGTTTGTGCCCCAACGCCAGGTGGAGCTCGGACATAGCTCAAGCTAGGCGTGGACGCGTCCAGCCCACCTTAGGGTTAGGCGTGGACGCGGCCATCCCCAACTTGGGTGTGGGTGTGGCTGTGTCGAGACCCACTTGGGGTTGGGCGTGAACGAGCCCGAACTTTTAATTATAATAAAAATAAAAATAATTATAACACAAATAATACTATTTGTAATATTAATACTTTTAATCATAATAAAAATAAAAATAATTATAACACAAATAATATTTTTTTAATAGTAATAATATTTTTTTAAAATTTATTAAATATTTTATTAATATTATAAATTGTAATAAAAAATAATAATATTTATAACACACCCATGCTCCAAGTGGCGCTAAGGTTTGCCCTTCGCATTGGAGTGTGCCCTAGCGCTAGGTGGCGCTCGGTTGTGCCTTATCGCCAGGTGGCACGTTGACATAGCCCAAGTCGGGCGTGGAGACGTCCAGCCCACCTTAGGGTTGGGCGTGGACGCGTCCAGCCCCAACTTGGGTATGGGCGTGGCTATGTCTAGCCCCACTTGGGGTTGAGCGTGGACACGCCCATACTTTTAATTATAATAAAAATAAAAATAATTATAACACAAATAATAATATTTGTAATATTAATACTTTTAACCATAATAAAAATAAAAATAATTATAACACAAATAATATTTTTTTAATAGTAATAATATTTTTTTTCAAATTTATTAAATATTTTATTAATATTATAAATTGTAATAAAAATAATAATATTTAAACACACCCATGTGCCAAGTGGCGCTAAGGTTTGCCCTTCGCATTGGAGTGTGCCCTAGCGCCAGGTGGCGCATGGACATAGCCCAAGCCGGGTGTGAAGACGTCCAGCCCACCTTGGGTTGGGCGTGGACGCGTCCAGCCCCAACTTGGGTGTGGGTGTGGCTGTGTCTAGCCTCACTTGGGGTTGAGCGTGGACACACCCACACTTTTAATTATAATAAAAATAAAAATAATTATAACACAAATAATACTATTTGTAATATTAATACTTTTAACCATGATAAAAATAAAAATAATTATAACTCAAATAATATTTTTTTTCATAGTTATTAATTATTTTATTAATAGTATAAATTATAATAAAAATAATAATATTTATAACACACCCATGCGCCAGGTGGCTCTCGGGCGAAGCCAATCGAGCCTTTTGCCATGACCCAAGCGCCAGGTGGCGCTCGGTTGTGTCCCAGAGCCAAGTGGCGCTGCGGCATAGCCAATTGGGCCTTTTGCCATGACCCAAGCGCTAGGTGGTGCTCAGGTCTGCCCCCGCGCATTGGAGCCACCCAAGCGCCAGGGTTGGGGGTGGGTCCTTTGCTGTCATGAGCCTAGAGAGTTGGGGGATGGGTCTATGGTCGGACCCAATGGGATTGGGGTTTGGGTCCTTCTAGTGTTGGGCCCAGGAGTGTTTGTTTTGGATTTGGGGTTTGCGTCCGGACCCAAGACAGTTGGGTTTCGAGACATGACCTAACAGAAGGGGCTCTTGCCAGCAGACCCTGCTGGCTTGGTTGGGCAGCCAGCTCACGGGTATAGCCCCAGCGCCAGGGCATGACAACCCAAGTGTCAGGTGTCCGCAGCCTGGGGTGCAACCCCTCCCCCTGCAGCCTTGGAACTTTTGTGGCTGGGAATGGACTGCCTTGTGACAGATGTCTATGCCTGGGGCTGCAGCACACAATGCCCCCATAAATTGTGCAATTTACAGTGCAATGATTCTTGATGAACAATGATTTCCCCACATGTTTTAGCTTTATGTATAATTTGATAATGTGGTGTAAAGTGTTTTTTAATTAAAAATATATTAAAATAAGTTTTTTGATTTTTTTATATTAATTCATCAAAATTATCAAAAGCATCTAAAAATCATTAATTTAATATTTTTAAAATAAAAAATAATTTTAAAAACATTTTAAAAAGTAGGTCAAACCACAAAAACAAACACTTCATAAACAACATTTTCTATGTCATAATTTTTATATTAGTTGGGAATATCTTTTTCAAACATCAAGATTCAATTTGTATCATTATTGTTTTTTTCAAGATTGTAATATGATTATAGTTGTATATTTGTATCACTTTTAGTATTAATGAAATATCATTTTTTAATCTTACAAAAAAGTTTAAGTGTTAGGACAATTGATATATTAAAAAGTTTAGTAACTTATTTATGTCTACTGAGCAGCCAATGTTATTAGATAGGAGAAAACTACAATTTACAACAATATTAACATCATTTCGAGAAGAAACCAAGAATTACAAAATAGACATGAATGCGTTGAAAATATTTTTCTTTGAATCACTCCTTAAACAACATTTTGTATGTCATAATTTTTATATTAGGTGGGAATATCTTTTTGAAACATCAAGATTTAACTTATATCTAATGTGAACCTTGTAGATATAGAAATCCAAAATCTCATAACCAAGTAAGACGCTTCCTAAGAAAGCTAAGATTAAGTTTGGAATCAAGCTTAACACAACGATAACTTATACCGAGGTACCAAGACTATAAGTAACCAATCCCAACTCAATGCTTATAATCAAGATGTGAACTAGACGTATAGAAGACACAACGAAACTTAGTTAATTCTTTGACAAGTTAAGATGAACGATACAAAGACAATTGATCTTTGATAAGTTTTTGAAAAAATTCTATGAGAAAAGAGTAGGAGCAAACTATCTCACATAAGTTTTATTTTTGAATAAATAAATCCATCTCTTTTAAAAAAATATATATTAAAATACAAGCTAAATAACCCTATTTATAATAAATAAAAACATCTTAACAAATACTGGAAAAATATAAAAAATCTAAATAAATAGGAAAAAAATCCTAAATCAACTAGGAAACTAATACAAATCTCGCACAATGGTTTTTGGATCTTATCACATGACCTTTCTAATGTCCAATTGACCTAAAATTTTAACCCAATATAAAACTAGGCCTCTAGAATCTTTTGGTTAAATTTTAGTCCAATTCAACAATTGAATCGAAAATTATTCTCATTAACATAAAACTACACATTAGAAAAATAAACTCAATTCGCATGTAAGTAGGAAAATAAGTTAAACTTGCAAGTCTTGTAGTAAATAAGACTCAAATATCTTGAATTAACCCATGAATGTCTCTTTAACCTTTTTGGTTCTTGACCTTGTAATAGGCCTAACCGGAACATGTAATAGATCCTTTCGAGATGCTTGTTGATTCATATCATTCCCCCTCTACTCAAAAGGATATGACCTTGACTAATCATCGTGCTTGGATGTTGACTCGCTTTGAAAAGACATATTGACCATATTTTTGTGATTTTGATCTTTTTTTAAATTGTAAACAACTAGATCACAAATAATCTAGTTATTTTTATATTATGCTATAAGTCTAGATGGAATTACGATAATAATGAATTAACACATAAACTAAAAAATAAAAGGGTATAACCTGATTTTAGAGTCTTACTCTGATACCAACTAATGTGAACCCCTATGATAGCAATCTTGAAACCCACAATGAAGTAGAAATCAAACCAAGAAAGTTGAAATTCAAGTTTGGATAGAAACTTTTACCTAGAGATAACCATGTACCTAAGAACCAAAGGTGTTGGAAAAGAGCTTGGACCTTTTGTTTATAGCGAAATAAAAACCCAAATTATGTAATGATGTCACAAGATCAATTATACATTGATAAGTCAATTGTTGATCTTTGTTCCAACAAAGAAAAAATTATTGCATCATGCAAAACACAAGTTATTCAAAACATCATGGGTGGTGAATTTTACAGGAAAAAAAACAATATATAGTCCTAAATAACCTTAGTGGACCCTTATTGGGTTGCTAACCAATGGGCCTAAGCTAAGAATTAACTAACACAAGTCTAATGCCTAAAACAGTCTTAAAACATTGGTTTTGGGCCAAAACAAACCCGAACTAAAACACAAGTTCTAAACTAAATGTAAATATCCAAATAAAAAAACAAATAAAAATTTAAAGTAATTAAGAGTAATACAAATAAATAATTCATCCTAAAAGTACCCTGTCATTAAACACTTCAATCCTCCTTGCTTGTGTAGCTAAGATAAATAAAGAATTCTTGTAAGAAAAGGATTTTAGAATATTAAGGAATAATTACTACACTTGAAAACTATGTTGTTGCTCATTAAAGATTCCTGAAGAAATAGGAAACTTCCAAAAATAAGCTTTTGAATATCCTTGTATTATTAGAAAAAGAATCTTCTTAAAAGAGGAAGTCCACAAGTGAAAAGGAAAAAATAACAAAATTTGTGTTATATTTACTAACCTGTATTACTAGACCTTTTCGAACTTTGATTGATCTAAAATGTTAATATAATGTAGAAAAATATGTCTTGAAAGTTTTAGTATAATTTCAGTTCGATCCAACGGTTAGAATGAAAGTTATACTCAATAGAGAAAAATTGAACAATAGATATAATTTTTCTAGAATTCGAATTTCCCTGTTCAACCTTTTCTTAGATCGTATAAGTATTATTATAATTATCTTTTTCATTATTGTAATATGGCTATAGTTGAATAAAATATAGTTGTATATTTCATGATTGTATATTTGTACCACTTTTGGTATTATTGAAATATAATTTTTTTATTCTTACAAAAAGGTTTAATTAGATATATAAAAATAAAGTAAGTGTTAGGACTATTAATGTACAAAAAGGTTTAGTAACTTGTCTACTTCCACGTAGCAACCAATGTTATTAGACAGGAGAAAACTACAATTTATAATAGTGGAGGACAAACCTCATACCTATATTCTCTTGTAATTGCCTCACTTCTCTCCCTTTCTCCCTCTTTTTCTATCTCTTATTTTTATAGGCTACACAATTGCTGCCACTCTTGTTTTAGCTTGGCTCTCTCATTCTCTCTTTTTTTGCACTACTATTGTTGCTCATGATTCTGCTCTTAACACAACCTTTTATAGGCTTCAAATGGCCTTTCTTTTCCAGGCAAACTTTTTGCCTTCATTGTCAAACTTAGTGACATGACCAAAGAGTTGATGTCTTCTTCCAAGTGTAGGAGTGTCAAAGTAATAAATAACCCGGCAAGACCGGGGTCGAACCACAGGGAGGTTAACTGTATAAACTACAAATAAAGAAATAGATAATAACAGAACAGGAGTTGAAGATAGCTTTGAGATGTGATATTGATATAAGGATTAAACAAGGATAAAATAATTGTCAAGGTTAGAGGATCCGCTAATGGTATTTCAAACAAGTAGTATAAACTCTTTTTATTACTCAACTGGAAA
>Ga0307517_10012786_pt1 | contig 11477 bp, 7 predicted proteins | sample 23_EM_MG_FD_194515 | JGI IMG/M metagenome (GOLD analysis project Ga0307517, IMG submission 194515) | Populus trichocarpa ectomycorrhiza microbial communities from riparian zone in the Pacific Northwest, United States - 23_EM | ecosystem: Host-associated > Plants > Roots > Unclassified | place... | reverse complement strand
TGTCCGGGCCAGCTTACGCGCACCACGACTATTCCCCACGGTCCACTGGACATCCTGCAAGCCCAGGAGCAGGTAAGGCACCGCGGGGGTGACAGGCGTGCACATAGAGGGTCGAACCCGGGACGGGAGCGGAACAAGTCACACGATTGACCACAACAGCTAGACCCTTAGAGGGTTTACCTTTCTATTTTGGTATGTCCCAGAATTGTTGCCATTATAAAAAATCAAACTATTGATTATTTAATTTTTCTGTTATACCCCTAATTACTGTTCTTTTAAATCTTTTAGTCCAACTAATCTCTCTCCTTCATTTATAGTATTAGATACCCCAAATTTTAATTAACTGTAAAATATTAAATAATGATGTCATATATATATATATGCATTAAGGTTTGAACCCATCACAATTTGTTAATACTAGGTAAACCCCTCACTATTAGGCTAATTTTATTAATTTGATGAATATTTCATTATAAAATAAAGTAACAAGAAAGAATCTAATTGGAAAAAAAATAAAAATTAAAAAAAATATATATTAAGGTGGTTCAATGTTCATATAAATAATAAAACACCTAATGTTTTCCAAATGATATATATTAGTAAATTACTTTATAGAAATTTATGATCACTTAAAAAAGAAAAGGAAATATTATTATTCTAATATTAAAATTTTAATAATTTTGAGTAATGAAATTTAATAAAATCTATAAATAATTAAGTTGGATTAATTAAATGTACTCAAACTTATGAGTAAAGCAATGAAAAGTTTTAATAAAAAAGAGGTTACTCTATAATCAGTAGAACAAAATGACTAGTGGAGCCCCTCAAGTATTTCAGTTGTTTCAACATATCTCAAATGATATGAAATGAGATTTTAAATAGTATGGGATATTTGAATATTTATTATGTTTTTCAAACTATATGAAACATTCTACTGATAGAATAAAACATTTTTGAACCATTATTTCTCTACATATTTGAGAGTGTGGTTGCGGTTGTTTTTTAAAGTGCTATTTATTTGGAAATGCATCAAAATAATATTTTTTTTTCTTTTTTAAAAATTATTTTTGATATTAGCACATCAAAATGATCTGAAAATACCAAAAAATATTAATTTGAAGAAAAAAAATAAAAAAGTTTTATTTTTTTTAAAATCACTTTTGAAACGTAAAAATAAGCAGGACCTAAACTCTAATAAACTCAATTGAGAATCATGATATTGATTTTGGAGGATTAATTTGAGAATAATTAGTTAAAAAATAAATTAAAAGTAAGAGCAAAAACAAGAAAGCACCTACCCTAAGATGTTTTTGACCTTTATGCCTCCATGTTATCTCTTATTATTATTATTATTATTATTATTATTATTATAACTAAAAAATAAAATCTCACAGCAAGAAAATGGCTCTAATGAAAAAGGAATCCGAAGTTCAAGAAGACCCTTTCACTCCACAGGGTCCACGGGGAGCACTTCAAGAATATTCCTTGATAAAGTAAATCAAGCAAGAGATATAAATGTCGAAAATAAATGCCTTTCTAAGCAAGAGATATAGTATGCTACCGAAAGGCCAAAGAGCGAATATATTGTCAGAAAATAAATGCCTTTCTAATGAATTTAGCAGATAGTTTTAGAATTTGAATTTATAAAATCAATAAAAAATAATTTTAAATACCAAGTCAATTCTTTAGAGCTAACACTAATCATTCATATTTATTTATGTTTGATTAATGAGTTTAGAATAAAAATAAAATTTTTAAAATAAAAATATTTTGTAAAGAAAATTATAAAAGTGATTATAGTTATAAAATTCATATTGCATCAAAGCATTATTCTTAAATATTTGTGGTCAATGCTAAATTAAAAATGAACATTAATTAGAACTATCGAGACTAATATATATTATATTATTTTCTTTATGAAAGAAAATAATTATTAAAATATGAGGTATGATGATATTTGAAACTAATAAATAGGTGTTTGTCAAATAACATATACATTGATTGAACTCGTATGAGAATTTTATATGAGAAATCTTTATATTTATGAAAGAGCTCACATGACAGTCATATAAGTTATCCTTAGATTTTAGATTGATAATTTATTTTATATAGAGAATGTTATGTTTTAATCCTGACAACTTATTATCTTAATCAAATGTAACAAATAAGCAGATATTAGGTATAACCTAATCTTAAGATTAGCCCATTTGGAATATGTAATAGATCCTTGGTGTTCGTGGGATGATCTATATCATCTCATCTCTCCTCAAAAGGATTCAATCTTAAATCAAAACATATGTCAAACAAAGTAAGATCAACAACATTAAAAGTAGCACTAACACCATACTCACCTAAAAGATCAACTTTATAGGCATTGTCATTGATCCTCTCTAAAACTTGGAATAAACCATTATCATGAGGCTGTAACTTTGATTTTCTATGGTTAAGAAACCATTTCTTATGCATGTGCACCCAAACCCAATCACCGGGTTGGAAAACAATACACCTCTAATTTGTTTTAGAAGCGTACAACCTGCTCTTTTTCTCTATTTGCAATCGAATTCCCTCATGGAGCTATTTCATCATCTTCGCCTTCTTTTTATTATCTAAACTTACCCTTTCTTCCAGAGATAAAGGAATTAAGTTCATAGGAGTTAGTGAATTAAACCCATAAACAATTTCAAAAGGGGAAAAGTCAGTGGTCGAATGCACAATTCTATTATAAGCAAACTCAACAAAAAGCAAACATTCTTCCCAACTTTTTAGATTCTTTTGAATAACAACACATAAAAGTTGTGATAAAATTCTATTCATTATCTCAGTTTGTCCATCTATTTAAAGATGATAAATTATCAAAAATAAGAGTTTAGTACCTAATTTTCCCTGCAAAGTCTTCCAAAAGTAGCTAAGAAACTTAACATCATGATCTTAAACTATACTTTTAGGAATGCCATGCAAACATACAATCTCCCTAAAGAACAAGTCTATAATATAAGATGCATCATCAGTCTTATGGCATGCAATGAAATGCACCATCTTAGAAATCTTATCAACCACAACAAAATAGAGTCTCTACCTTTATTTGACCTAGGTAAACCTAAAACAAAGTCCATATAGATATCTACCCAATGTTTAGTAGGTACACGCAATGGTGTATATAGTCCATGTGGTAATACTCTAGATTTTATCTTTCTACATGTAAAACATTGTTTACCGATTCATTGCACATCCCATTTCATCTTTGGCCAATATAAATGTTTATGCACTACATCCAAAGTTTTTGCTACCCTAAAATGACTAATTAAACCATTCTCATGTGCGTCATGAACAAGCAATTCACACAGAGAACTAGCAGGAACAAATAATCGATTCTTTTTGAATAAATAACCATCCATCAAATAAAAGTTATCAAAAGTCAAATGTTCACATGTATTATATATCTTGGTAAAGTTATAATAATTCACTTACAATTCCTTCACATATTCAAAGCCTAACAATCTAGTATTCATAGTGTTTAGAAAAACATACCTATGTAAAAGTGCATCAACTACTATGTTCTTTTTGCCTTGCTTATACTTGATTATGTAAGGAAAAGTCTCAATGAATTCAACCAATTTTGCATATATCCTATTCAACTTACCTTGTCCTTTCAGATGTTTAAATAACTCATGATCTGAATGGATTAGAAACTCTTTTGGCCACAAGTAATGCCAACATGTCTCAATTGTTCTTATCAAATCATATAATTCTTTTTTATAAGTGAGATAGTTCAAAGTCACTTCACTTAACTTCTCAATAAAATACGTAATGAGTTTTCAATCCTGCATTAGTACAGCTCTTATTTATATTCTAGATGCATCACATTCAATTTTAAATGCTTTCATAAAGTCAGGTAAAGCTAAAACAAGTGCATAATTTTTCTTTTAAAAGAGCAAAAATCGATTCTTGTTGCTCCCCGTATTTAAACCATACTGACTTTTTAACAACTTCATTCAAAGGGGTAGGTAATGTAATGAAATCTTTCATAAAACGTCTATAAAAACTAGCTAACTCATGAAAACTCCTTACCTCACTTACCGATTTTGGTATAGGCCAATCTTGGATGGCCTTAACTTTCTCCCTATCCATCTCGATACCCTGTGCAACTACAACATAACCAAGAAACAAAATTTTCTCCATGCAAAAAGTACACTTCTTAATATTAGCATATAATTTCACACTAAGTATATTACATAAATGATGAAGATGCTCATTTAAGTTCTTGCTATAGAACAAAATGTCATCAAAATACATAACTACAAACTTACCTATAAACACATGCAACACATGATTCATTAAACACATAAACGTACTAAGTGCATTTGTAAGTCCAAACAACATGACTAGCTATTCATATAAACCATGCTTAGTTTTAAATGCAGTTTTCCACCCATCACTTTCTTTCATCCTAATAATGGTACCCACTTTTCAAATCAATTTTAAAGAAAATACACAATTCATGTAACTCATCTAGCATGTCATCAAGCCTAGGAATATGATATCTATACTTTATTGTTATGTTGTTGATGGCTTATAAATCAACACACATCCTCTATGTTCCATACTTGTTAGGCACAAGTAACACTAACACATCACAAGGGCTCAAACTCTCATGAACGTATCCCTTCTCCATCATCTAATCAACTTGTCTTTGAAGCTCCTTTATCTCCTCAGGATTACTTCTATAAGCTGGTCGATTAGGAATCATAACCATGAGTACAAGATCAATATAATGTTCTATTTCCCTCATGGGTGGTAATCCGCTAGGGATATCTTCAGGAAACACATCTTCAAACTCCTGCAACAAAGAAACAATAACACTAGGCACAACATGATTAAGATCGTTAGTATTAAAGTAAACCTTTTTGTACACAAGTACAATCATTGGCTTGTTAGTGAAAAATACAGATCTGACCTCACCCTCTATAACATATAAATTATGTTGTTTCTTTTGTTTTTCCACATAATTCATATCACACTTACTTACTTTCTTCACTCCTTTTATCTCACCTCAACTTTCAACCAGGTTTGAGTGTTTTTGGGTAATGGTCAAATAGTCTGATTTGTTTAGAGTGTTGGCTGAATGTTTGTTTATGTTGGATGGGTGGCTGAATAGGTTGCAACAGTGTTTTAGGTTCTGGCCAAATTTGATGATCCTTTCTCCCTTTATTACTCACCTTGATTTTCTCTTCTCATGGTCTCATGCTCACCTTTTAGCTTTGTTTGATCATCATACACCTGTGTAGATGTAAAAGGTACAAGAGTGTTGGTTTTATCAATTTTTACAATGGTATACCTATTTTTAACCTCATCATGAATTGTCTTCATATCACACTATCATGATCTTTCCAATAAGATGTGACTTGTTTATATTGATACAACATCACAAATAACTTCAATAACATACTTTCCAATAAAAAACGAAACCAAAACCTGTGTAGTCACTTTAACTTCATCACTGTCATTTAATCATTGCAATCTATAAGGTCTAGTATGCTTAGCAATAAATTACTATTCTGCAACATTTATGTATTTTGGAAAATTCAAACCTCCAGCTGATGTAATTTAAATCTTTCATTCAAAATCTATTTGTTTTTCATAAAGGATTCATATGATGATCACGCACCTCTCATTAAAACGTATTAAATACACATGTTAGGATAAAAATATCTTACTTTTCTTAGGAGAATACCTAAGATCACTCTTTTTAGAAATTGACTTTGTTAAAATAAAACTTATAGATTTAATAATTTATAGAATGAATGGCAATTTGAAACACAAATTGACATAAATGTACCTTTTGAATTTTGAATCCACCATTAATGATGAACCAAGTTTTTATCAATATATCTTTATTTATCTTTACTAAAAAAATGTTCGATCAAGAAAAACATACGGTTATAATTTTTCCAAATCTTTGGGTGTGTTGGGCTGACACACGCCAACACCCCTAGTGGAAACACACTAGGTTTGACCAAAGCCAGACCCAGCCATAGTTGGGCTTGATAGTGTGTCAAGCCCAGACACAGTGGGTTTAGCACTAGCCAGACCCAGCCTCGGTTGGGCTTGGTAGTGTGTCAAGCGTATTGGGTCTAATACTATCCAAACCCAGCCATGAATAGGACAATTAGGCTTGATAGTACGTCAAACCCAGACATGTTGGGTCTGGCGCTCACCAAACCCAAAAGATGAATGAGTCTAAACACTATCAATTCTATAATTTTTATATAAAATCATAGAAGAATTATTTATCAATAAATAGACTTAATTAAATCTTTACTCCACCAATACTATTAGGTGTATGTCTATCATAACTCGTCATGTCTTCATCTTTTAGCAAGATAAAATAAGTGGAATACAACTCACAATGCAATTCAAAATATCACAAATATGAAGTTACACTCGAGCCCCTCTTTTCCACAAAAGGACAAAACTCATGGGCTATAAATACACCATGAGTCTTTCAAGATAAAGGTTCACAATCTTGATTCTCTATTGCATATATATTTTTGGAGCATTTCTCTCTAGAATATTATTGTATTTCTCTCTTTAAAAAGATACTTATTTAAGTATCGAAGAGTCCTCACCTCCACTAAAAATGACCTTTTGCAGGTACTAGGCACAAGCCACTTTGGCCTGCCAAGCACTAAGTATAAGCTATTAACCACCTTGGCTAGGGAGAATGGATGAGATTGCTAAGACCAATTGGTTAACCGATTATCTAACCTAGAAGTCCTATTCGTAGGCTACTTTGATATTTGGGACTTTATCAGTGGTGCCATCTGTTGGGATGATAAAAAAAAGCCATTGATTTCTTTCTAAAACTTGCTTTCGACATTTCCAGGCCATTTCATGACACACAACCAATGCCTACTTAGGCTAGGATGTGAGACAAGTCTACTTGTTGCCGCGAACACTCCTACCTAGCAAGAGTTTCAACTCACTAGTCAAGTGCAACTCCTCACCCAAGCCATGTTGGCAACCCGAGAGCAAAATAAGACCTTGCCACCCCAACAAATCTTAATACCCTCAACAACACACAATGCTTTGGCATTATAGCCACTAGCTGTACCAGAAGCCCGTGGATGATTACACTACCCAAAGAAGACTAGGAATAATGATATTTATGGGAGTTCCTTAAGGGATCACTCGCACCATTGCGACACCCATGCATAAAGCAAACACTCTGAACAAACTTCCTCTAGTTACCATGGGGCGAACACCAGTCACTCTACTCATGGTTCTACACCCAGCTCCTCAGGCTCATAAGAGCCTAATGGACAAAGAACTAAGATATAGTCTATGCATGGACATATCTAGAAGAATGTCTATAGCTACCATCGGTGGAGTGGTTCTTCTTTGTCCAAACATTTATTGAACACTCAACTCCTCAAGGACTATATTTCTATGGAAATGAGTTTGAACAACTATGATGGCTTGACCAACCCAAGGAAGCATGTAAAAAATATGCACAATAGTTTAGAGTTGGTTATCAAAGATTGTGACTCGATGTGCAAGATACTCTCTACAACCTTTAGAGGGTTTATGTGTGCCTGACATAATAACTTGGAACCAAACTCTATCAAAGGGTTTAGTGACATATACTCTAAGCTAGTCGCATGTTTTATCACCAGCATACCCGTCAAAAAAAACTTCACGGAGCTTTTTAGTATTGCCCAACAAGAGCGCGAGACCACACGAGCATATTTGAAGTGACTCAATGAGGAGATGTTTAAGGTGGAAGAATTTATTGAGCCAGTGGCCTTAGAAGCCTTGATAAGAGTAGTAAAGAAACATGCCTCCTGGAGAAAACTTTATGCCTTACCAGATACAAGGTTGTCTAAAGTGATGCAATTCATGGAAAATCACATATGGGTTAAAGAGGTCAGTTTGCTACGACATGGACCTCCTTATTTTTACAAAGACAACCAGTGGGAATGACTTTCCAGGTGAAGTGATCAGGGTAATTGAAGCAAATATTTTAGTTCACCTCTATGACATGTTTCCTCCTAAGAACCTCCCTCATACCTATCACTTAGATCACCTCAGGTTATATAATCCTTCATAAAAATATAAGTTTCTTAAATATAAATGACTTATTTAAAATAACTTTTTATTTTCTCGAGGTGATTGTTGAAGCCCCTTCAAAACTTATCCTAGGAATATACACCAATTTCCAAGGGATGGATTTAGTCTTCCCAGCGTTGTATGCACCACTCTCTAATAGATGTACTTAATCTCCCAAGTGTTCTGTGCACCACTCTCCAATGGATGAATTTAGTCTCCCTAGTGTTATATGCTCCACTCTTCAAGGGATGAACATGATCTACCTGGTGTTATATCTTACACTCTCCAATGGATGGACGTGATCTACCTAGTGTTATATGCACTACTCTCCAATGGATGAACTTAGTCTCTCTAGTGCTATATGTACCACTCTTCAAGGGATAAACTTAGTCTCCCTAGTGTTATATGCTCCTCTCTTCAAGGGATGGATGTGATCTACCTAGTGCTATATGCACCACTTTTTAAAGGATGAAGTTAGTCTTCCTAGTGTTATATATACCACTCTCTAGGGGATGGACTTAGTCTCTCTAGTGCTATACACTCCACTCTTCAAGGGATGGACGTGATCTACCCAGTGTTATATGCACCATTTTCCAACGGATGGACTTAGTCTCCCTAGTGCTATATGCACCACTCTCGGACATGGTCTCCTCGGGTCTATATGCACCCCTCTCCAAGGGATGGACCACTCTAACCATTGTTATATGCATCACTCTTTAAGGGATGAACTTAGTCTTCCTAGTTCTATATATACCACTCTCTAGGGAATGGACTTAGTCTCTCTAGTGGTATACGTTCCACTCTCCAAGGGATATATATGATCTACCTAATGTTATATGCACCACTTTCCAAAGGATGGACTTAGTCTCCCTAGTGCTATATGCACCACTCTCAAACATGGTCTCCTTTGTGCCATTTTCACAACTCTCCAATGGATGGACCTGGTCTTTCTAGTACAAATAGCAACATCATCCAATCACCACTCTTCAGTGGGGGGGGCTTTCATGCCCTGTAATTTTTTTTTTAAAAAAATGATCATAATGACCACTCTTTAGGGGAGAGCTCTTAAGCTGACAATACTAAGAAAGCTACATGCTCTCACTTTCCAAAAAGCCTATAATCACTTAGAAATTTCTAAGTATAGGTTCACCCTCTTTAGGTTTCACACAGTCACATAAGATTTTTTTATAAAAGATAGGCATGGTACCCTTAATCTTTTAGAATTTTTCTAAGTACAGATTCTTGGTATTTTATGTTTGAAAGAATTTCTTTCAGTTCAGATGCATATTTTTTTCTATATTTTTTCTGACTTTCACCCCCTTTTAATACGAGCAAAACTCACCCTCTACTTGAACTAGGAGATTAATAAAGTATTTGCATATTATTAAATCGTAAATACTAGGGGGCTATTAATGAACCAAGATTTTATTAGTATATCTTTATATATCTTTATCAAAAAAATATTGGATCAAGAAAAACATACGAGTATAATTTTTCTAAATCCTCAGGTGCATTAGGTTGGCACGTGCCAGCACCAAACATGCCTTAGTGGAGGCACGCTGGGTTTAGTGCTAGCCAGACCCAGCCATGGATGGGACAGTTGGGCTTGGCATTATTCCAGGCCCATGCACATTGGGTCTTGCACTGGTCAGACCGAAGAGATGATTGCGTCTAAACACAATCAATTCTATAATTTTTTATATAAAATTATAAATGAATTATTTCTTAACAAATAGACTTAATTAAACAAGTCTTTACTCTATGAACACCATTAGATGTATGTTTATCATATCCCGCCATGTCTCAATCTTTTAACTAGATAAAATTAAAGTGAAATACAGCTAACAACGCAACTCAAAATACCACAAATATAAAGTTACACTCCAACCCTTCTTCTCCACTAAAGAACAAAACTCATGGGCTATAAATACATCATGAGTCCTTTAATATAGAGGTTCACAATCTTCATTTTCTATTGCATATATATATATATATATATATATATATATATATTTCCAGAGCATCTCTCTTTAGAATATTATTGTATTTCTCTCTCTTTAGAAAGATACTTATTTAAGCATCGAAAAGTCCTCACCTCCACCAAATGAGATATTTTGCAGGTACTAGCTACAAGCCACCTTGGCCTACCAAGAATCAAGTATAAGCTATCAAACTCCTTGGCTAGGGAGAATGGAAGAGATTGTTAGGACTAATTAATTAACTAACCCGGAAACCCTGTTCTTAGACTAATTGGATTTTTAGGACTTTATCAGTTAACATGCATGAGAATATATGTGGTTCTACAATTATATAGAGAAATATTAAATCATAATGAGCATTTTTAATTGCAAACACTATTTAGTTGATGAAAGGTTCCTATTCATTAATAATGATAATTATTAGATGCACATATATAATTCATACAAACTCATAGTGAAAAAAATGAGGAATATATATATAAAGATAAACTAGTAAAGTTTTTTTTTTATTGAAAATGATGTTCCTCTATATGTTTAAATCTTGGTATGTATAATTATAACGAAAGCTTAGAGCTTCAAACATAAAACACTCCAAACAAATTGATATCAAAGTGGATTGTTTAGCTAGACTAAGTGGCAACTTGTTGGTTGTGCTCTCATTATATGGTGGTCTAAGAACATAGTGGATAAGTAAATCATATACTTCATAATGGAGCTAACCTTTAAACTTTAGATATCTTACTTGAAAAGGAGCTAAATTCATATAATCTGGATTCATATTAATTGGAGAATTTTATTTAATTCAATGTGAATTATATTTTCAATATTAACTTAAGAATATGTTTATTTGAGTGGTGTATTGTGCAGTGCCCCGCATAAAAAACATTAAATTAATTTTTTTTTATACTATATGGTACATTACAGAAACAAATGAAGTAAAAAAAATATGATCATATGCAGAAATAGACTTAATAGTTCAAGCCTTTGGTTTAGAGATGGTGTCCATCAATGTGTAAAATCTATTTGGGCAAGTCAATGCATGCAAAGGTTCATGTATCTCTCGAAACACATGACGCTCCCTAACAATAATAAGGGTGCAATTAACCATCTAGGTGGTGGCCCAGTGGTAAAAGCTTGGGACCAAGAGGTTTGCTCCCTCTGTGGTCTCAAGTTCGAGCCCTGTGGTTGCTCATATGATGGCCACTGGAGGCTTACATGGTCGTGAACTTCAGGGCCCGTGGGATTAGTCGAGGTGCGCGCAAGCTGGCCCGGACACCCACGTTAAACTAAAAAAAATAATAATAAGGGTGCAATTGAAATGTTCTATAGATGTATGATTGGAGGTTTGTGATGTAGTTTGCCTTAAAAAAGATATATATATATATATATATA
>Ga0307517_10012785_pt1 | contig 11477 bp, 5 predicted proteins | sample 23_EM_MG_FD_194515 | JGI IMG/M metagenome (GOLD analysis project Ga0307517, IMG submission 194515) | Populus trichocarpa ectomycorrhiza microbial communities from riparian zone in the Pacific Northwest, United States - 23_EM | ecosystem: Host-associated > Plants > Roots > Unclassified | place... | reverse complement strand
TTGTTTACTTTTTATTATGTTATTTTGGCCTCATGACCCAAGAATAATGCTTAATGGACTAACCCGAGTTGACTCAAGTTATTTTTTGTGTTATTTTTTTAATTGATTTCTTTTCAATTTCATCATTCGGTATTGGGTTGATTGGAAATTAAGCTTCATAATCTATTTTGATTTCCTTTGTATTGGGATATCTTGGTCTTACGATCAATGTCGTGGATTTTGGCATTATATCCCCGGTTAAATTGAGTCATTTTTTTATTTTCTTTTTAAGAGTCATCTACATTTCTTTTTAATGAGTTATCACACTCTTATAACATAGATCATGGATTTCGCGGGTTAATTCAGTTGACTAAGGGTTTTTTCTTCTTTTTCTTAATTAACTTTTTTTCTAATTTTTTTTCTATAATGTTGAGTAGGTTGAGAATTAGACATCATGATTTGTTTTGTTTACTTTTTATTATGTTATTTTGTCCTCATGACCCAAGAATAATGCTTAATGGACTAACCCGAGTTGACTCAAGTTATTTTTTGTGTTATTTTTTAATTGATTTTTTTTCAATTTCATCATTCGGTATTGGGTTGGTTGGAAATTAAGCTTTATAATCTATTTTGATTTCCTTTCTATTGGGATATCTTGGTCTTACGATCAAGGTCGTGGATTTTGGCATTATATCCCCTGTTAAATTGAGTCATTTTTTTATTTTCTTTTTAAGAGTCATCTACATTTCATGACCCAGATCGTTAGTCCTTCAATAATGAAATTGGTTTTTATTGGCTTGTCCTTGTCTCATGACTCAGGTCGCGGGTTTGGCGAGTTAACCCAATTGACTCATTTTTTTCTTTTTTTTAATTGACCTTTTTTTCCCAAATTTGTCATTTAATATTGTGTTTGATTGGAAATTAGACTTTATGATTTGTTTCGGTTTGCTTTTTATTTTTTCATCACAATCTCATGGCCCAAGAATAGTGCATAACGGGTAAACCCAGGTCAACTTAGCTTATTTTTTGTGTCATTTTTTAATTAAAATTTTTATAAATTTTATTTTTCAGTATTGGGTTCACAGTAGTGATTGGGAATTGAGCTTCATAATTGTTTTTTATTTTCTCTCTATAGGGTTATCTTAGTTTTATTACCAAAGTCATAGATTTGACAAATTAACCCAAGTTAAATCAAATCATTTTTCCTTTCTTTCTATGAGATTATCTTGGTTTGATGACTTGGGTCATAAGTTTGGCAGATTGACTCGGGTTATTTTTTTAAATTGATTTCTTTTCTTGATCTTCTCCTTCAATATTGGGCTGATTGAGGATTAGAGTTCATAATTTGTTTCGATTAGCTTTCCATGAAGTTATCTAGGTCTTATGATCCAAGTTGCTTTATTAAGTCTTTTTTAAATTAATTTTTTTTTAATTTTATCCTTTAACATTGGATTGATTGAAAATTAGGCTTCATAATTTATTTTGATCTGCTTTCTATGAGGTTATCATAGTTTCATAACTCAGGTCATGGATTTGACATGTTAACCTAGATTAACCCAAGTCAATCTAATATGTTGTTATCTTAATATTAAAAAAATATCATCTTGAAATTTTTTAAGTCAAATTATGTTTTTATAGGTTGTATGCGTTGCTTTTAAACTCGTAATGTTAACCGAGTTACATTGGATCAACCCTCGCATGATTTTTTTTCGCTAGAAAAAAAAAGTTAACAACATCTAAATATTTTTCTTATGTATAAGAAAAATTTGACCTAACACACAACTTAGCTCAAGTCAATGATCTAGTCATCTTCTAATATTGTTTGAAACAAAATAAAGATGATAAAAATTTCAAGATTTGCGAGTGGTAATTATAAAATTTTCAATTTATACTAGTTAGTTTCCCAAATGTTATCGCAAGGAAATTCTTAGCTATTTTATTTAACCTTGTTTAATTAGGGGAATCAACATGGTGGCCCGTCAACCCGGTCTTAAAGTAAACTGGGTGAAAGTTGACCTAGTCTAGTTTATCTAACTTTACAGGTGCACCCTTGACTTAGTTGACTGGTTCAAAACTTGGTTTGATTTTTTCCATTACAATACAAATAGGCAACATTCTAGATTAAGCTGACTCAAACCGGTTTAACCTACCTAATCCATGACTTAGGTTGTGGCCCCTCTTGCCCCCGAAATGAAAATTGAGACCTTAAAAATTAAAGGAACTGATAGAAAAATGGAGTCATCACCTAGTTTTTAAGAAAACTAAAAATTCTGAAATATGTAATGGTTTCAGAGATCTAACTAAGGGGTTACCTTAGCTATGTGTTTTCTCCTACATTTATTCTATGTATGACACTAATTGTTTAAATTATCTCTATATGGACTTCCAAGTCATTTATCATTAATTTTTAGTTGAAAACAACATGTTAGGCCTACGTCGATACTTAAAAATAGTAGACTTATGGACCTAACATTAGAATCAATGCATGATCTTAACTTGATGAAAAACTCGTTTATGCCTTTTTTTTAAACTCATTTTAGGGTTAAAATGTTGCACTATGCATGTCAGTCCCTAAAAACTAGGAGACAAGTTGGCCTAATTGTTTAGGAGTCAAGCTTTGATCAAAATATGTTGCAAACTTGATGAAACTCGTTAACACAATTTTAATTCTGTTTTAAAAAATATTTACACACACATATATACATAAAATGGTGATAACACAATTTTACTAAATGATAACAATGTTTTTTCAAAGCCATCAAAAATAAAATAAAATAAAATAAAAATATATATGTTTAAAATTGCTAATTTTAAAAAATGAGTCTTTTCACACATATAAATACATAAAATGATGAAAAAATAATTTTACAAAGTGATAATATTGTTACTCTGAAGTAGTAAAAATTAAAAAAATCAAAATTAAAAAAATGCATGAGTGAAAAGTTCTAGTTTCCAAAAATGAATTCTTTCACACACATGCGTATGTAAGATGATAACATAGTTTTATGAAATGATAATAACACTATTGCAAAGCCATTAAAAATAAAATAAAATAATGCATAAGTGAAAAGTTGTCAATTTCTAAAAATAAATTTTTTTCACAGACATGCATACATAAAAAGATGACAGCATATTGTTACAAAGTGATAATAATGTTGTAATGAAGCTAGTAAAATTAATATAATAAAAAAATGCATCAGTGAATAGTGACCATGAATGAATATTGCAACAACATTTAATTGCATTTGTTAATAATAACATGCGCAAGCTATGAGAAAGAAGTGAAAAAAAAAAAGAAATAGGAATCTGACTTACCTTATGGTTGGTTCTAGTTGAGGAGAAGCTATTATGGTGGCTGGTGGTGGTGGAGAGGGTGGCAGCATCACTGGTGATGGTTGATTTCATATGATTTTCCAACTTCGACTTTCTCCTTTTTATTTCTTTTATCTCTCATTTTCCTTTCTTTCTTCTTCTTCATCTCCTATCTAATGGATCAAAACACTTTTTTTTTTGCTCAAAAACTCTCATTTCCTTCTATCTCATGGCATTTTCTCTCTCTACCTTGGGTTATATTGTTAATTACTTAATATCTCTATTTATAGGCAAGGATGACGGTTTTATAACCCTTGTTGGTGGCATGATTATGATCATTGGTTCATTTTCATTAATCTTCACTCTCACCATAGTTGATACTTCAGCCAAAACATGTTTGAGTTGCCATTTTTACACTAGTTTTTATAGTGTTTTAGAGGGTCAGTATCAGAAAATTATAAAATAGCAATGGAATTGCTGAAGAAAAATATTATATCACTATTTTCTGATGATAATAACAATGACATATGTTTGTCAAAAAGTTTCAAAATAATTACCAAAAGAATGTTTTTCATCAATAATTATCAAAACAATCACTAATAGAATAAGAATAATTAAAAAATCTAGAAATATTGTACCAGTGATTCCATCAATAAGATGACATGTCAACATTTACCAATGAACTTGTCGATGGTAATGTTTCATCGCAATATTCTATCAAAAATTCCATTTACAAATTTAAAAATGTTATAACCGATATCAGCCTCATCCCTTTCTTTCTTTTTTCTTACTCTTTCTCTTTAATTTAAATTCAAAACAACAGCCCCTCTCCTATATGATACCACAAACTAGGCCCCACCATCATAAATTCAGACACCCAACAGTCTGTAGTGTCAACACCATTGTCTTGGTATAATTTTTTCTAAATATTCCCTACACCAAGTAAGAAAACTTGCCTATTTATATTTTAAGTTAATGTATTGATATTTTTTTTATAGTATTTGTTGTGCATTTTGCTTGTATATTAAACTGTTTTACAATCTTTTCATAGAGAATTGAAGTTTGATTTGTATGTTAGGATTTATTTAGGATCTGGAGAAATTTAAATTTGTTTGTAATTTGATTAAATTAATTTTTATTTTTTAACTTAGGTGTGTTATACTGAAACAAATGTTGGGTTATTTCATAGGTAACAATCACAATTTGTTAATTTTATGCTTATGTTGGAAACTTTATAGCTCTTCATGAGAAGAAGGCATTATTTTAGTGCTATGTATAAAAATAGTGTTGTTTCAGTCTTTTTTTTTAATTGAGTGAGACACGCCATTTCACTTATGTTTACTTTTGGTATTTTAAAATGACGTTGTTTTTTTAACGGAAAGTTTGTTTTTTTTTTAAATGCCCTCTAAGTTTGGTGCCTTTTCAATTTTGGTCCTTAGATCTTTAATTGTTTTATTTTTGGCCAATTTCAACATTTTTCTCATTATTTCTTTCAATTTCATCCCTGATTGCTTCACATATAATCCTTCAATATTGGTGCCTCCTCCAATTTAGTTCTCGGCTTTTTAATTTTTAGCCAATTTCAACCATTTTCTTTCGATTTTTTATCAATTTTATCCTTTATTACATAAATATAGTACCTTAATATTGGTGTCTTTTTTAATTTGGCCATTGAATTTTAAATTTTGTATTATTTAGCAAATTTCAACTCTTTTTTCAAATTTTATTCTCATTTTCACCCTAATTGCATTAAAAATGTTCACTCAATTCTCTTCATTTTCCAATTCAATCTTTAGCTTTTCAATTAGCAAATTTCAACCCTTTTCTCAATATTCTTTTTAATTTACAACTGATTGTAATTTTCTTTCAATTCTTTTTTTCTTTTTCTTTTTCTTTTTTTAATTTTTTAAATATTTTTTTTGAAATATTTTTTTGTTTTTTACTAAAATATTTTTTTTCTGGTTCAAAGATTTTTTTTTGCTTTTGGATATTTGACACCGGTCAAAAATTAGGTTTTGTCAACCTTGGTCGTGTTAAGTAACCTTGCTTCGTTGAATCCTTTTTTTATTTTCTTAAATGATTATAAAAATAAATATTTGCATAAAGATAACAAATAAAATTATTGAGGAGAAACATTTGCATAAAGGCAACAACACGGGTGGCCCTGTGTGTTCGATCCTTCTTCTTGTTTTTTTATTTTAAAGGCATACGACATAATATTTGCCCTTTATTTTATTTTTAACCATACAAGCAACGCGTTACCTGCAAGCCTAGTTTTCAGTGGCTGGAGAGGTTATCAGAAATTCAAAATCTAGTTTTTGGGTTTGAAAATCAAAATTTTAACCTATTTGCACTTAAAGAACTTAACAAACACCCTAATCTCAATAAATTAGTTTAAAACTAGAAAATTAAATAAAAAATAATCTTTCTCAACTCAATTTAGTTTTTCTAGTAATATAAAAATTTAAAAACATCTCAATGACACTTTCTCATCAAGAGGAACATATTAAAATCCAATTTAGTTTTTTTTTCATGTAAACTCACTAACAAACCATTTTCTCTATCTTTCACGGTTTTTTGTTAGTTTCTCTTTTCTCTCTTAAATCTAAAAACTTAAAATGTAAAATAAAATAAAATTTAAAATCAAAATATTACATTGTCAAACTAAGGGATTAAAAATCAAATTTATAAAAATCTTTAGGCAGATATTCGTAAGAAGGCATGTTTTTTAATATAATTTTTCCTTATCTCAAATTTGATCTGAATTTTTTTTAAAAAAAGAAATCAAGTATAAACAGACTGCTGTTTTGACACTAAAATATTTTCATTGAAACACATCAAAATAAATAATGAATTACAATTCAAATTCAAATTCAATGCAATATGAAAGAAAGAAATACAATCTACAGTGCATACATTGATTTACTAATGTCAATTTGTTTTTTTAAATTTTAATTTTAATGCCAAAAAGTTAACCTACTGTTACATTACTAATAAGGTACGCTGAAAGTGTTTTGTCCTTCACACACAGCTCTAATCAGCAGCCTCCACCAACTTCCATGTGGAAAAGAACACCTAACATCAGTCACCAAGCATCGGTGGATTTCGATATCATCTCAGATATCAGTTAAGGCGTCTCTTCTTAATTATTAAACCAAAGTGGCTTCTTTCTTTCTCCTTATCTCTTGAATTTTATGTATGTCGTATAATCCAGAAGTGAAACTTACGGAAAGTGTAAGAGTTCCAAATGCAAAAGAAATGCATCTTGGCAAACACGTATTCCCTTTATTTGCATTAGTTTTTTTGTATTTTTTGGACAGGATACAGGAATCTGTTTCTCATTTTGGTAAGTCTAGTCCATATAGTAGGAAAATCGTACTTGTTCATATGTTTTGCGATACCAAATGGAGAAAACTTCAAAAGCTTCGGCCAACCAAAGATATGAACTGCTTTGACATTTGACAACGCTAGCTTACACGTGCACATGATCTTTCCTTCCCTTTGAAATATAAAATAACTTTTCCATGATCACAGAAACAGATTTCCCATTTTGATCTCATACTTTTTTCCTGTGACTGGGTTTTCAAGATTACGACCTGTATACACATAAACGACTTGTTACATTGCATTTGGCTGGGAATTTAACCTCTGCCACTCAATCGTTTACCATAAACAAGTTTCTATCAGTCAACGGAATAACACCAAAATATAAAGATATTATAAGCATATGTATGTGTAACTTGTTGGGGAAAAATCAAAATCAAAATTCAACACGTATGTATTTTTTTTAGCAAAAAGCTAAATTAAATGAACCAGTTTACAAATAGTCAAATATATATCGGAAGATACGACTGTAATTCTAGATAATTGAGCAAGATTCATGCACAAGGCTTTTCTTCCCTTGGAATATCCCTGTACTCGTTTTGCTATTTTAAGCCTCAAGAACAACGAGCAATTATAAAAACCAGCTATTCTTTAATTTGGATTTAAGCAGGTAATCAAGGAGAGGTCTCACAGAACACAATGGCTGTAGTGACATCATCACCAGTTTCTTTGTCTATTGATGCTTTTATTGCAATCACAAAAGCATTTGTACTATGACAAGCAATCAACGGGGACAGAATCACCACATGCAAGAATGCAAGCTACTTGCATGATGGCGTATAGGTTATAGGATAATGCCATATAAAAGCTAGCACTCAACTTTTGGAGAAATGAAATCAATTGAAATGATCAGAGATTGTGAGTATGATGTGCACAGGCCTCTAGTTAAGTTTTTCTTATTGAAAGTTGTCACAAAAATCATGGAAGGCCTGTAAAGTGGGATGAATTAAGATCTCTTACAAAGATCAAATATCCAGACATATAGCTCAAGGCCCCTGTACATGTTCTTTTTACGTTGCCATCTCAGAAACGCAAGCCCTTATGGCCTCCTTTGGTTTTGTGAGACCGATGTTTATGTAGGTGGTCAAGATTGATTAGCAAGTGGCTTGGAGCTCAAATAAATGAAACTTAAGTTTTGCTGAATTTTGTGCACTCTGCCAAAATGAGTAGCGAGATATCCATCGCATGCTAAAGCGTCCTGAAATTGTCACTTGTTCGAATCTGTTAAAGTAGAGAGAATTAGGCCTTTCCCATGGCGTAAATCAAGGAGAATTGCCTCAAGCCTCAGGATTAAGCTTTGTTTGGTATCCAAAGAAATATTCCCATGGAAAATATTGAAGCCACGACGGAGAAAAAGAAAAGGATGTCTGCCAAAAACATCGAACCACATCTTAATACACGTAGAAAAATGCTATAATACAAACCTAATTAATAAAGATCGAAATATGCTTGTCAAAAGGCTCATTCAAATTAAAGTAAAGGGATCTTATCATGCATGAAAAGCAATTAATATTAGCCACATCCAGTGCAAAGATATCAACAAGCTGTATCAATCTATGAGAATTCCGAAGCATTTTGACAGTAATTTCCTTCAAAACAGGAGGAACGAGCCACCATCAGCTTCAAATGGAATTTCTATAATATTTAAGCAAATTGGTAATAGTAAATGTTAAAATGTTTTTATTTTGTTAAAAATGAAAGAATCGAACTCGAGACTTCTTTGAACTACAATATTAATAGATACAATGCTCATAAATGCAAGGCTCAACGCATTTATATATGCTTCTTGAGTGTTGCAAAAATATCTTTGAATATGGGTGTGTGTGTATCCATTTTTGTTCTATCCGATTTTTTTTAATTATTTTGAGAATTTATTTAAATGTTTTATAGCTTCTCACAAAATCACATCTCAATTGTCTCATATACCCACTAATAATTTTATTTTTCTATGCCACATTTAAAAATTATAACTGTGTGTGAATTAAAGATATATAATTACCTTATATATATGAATCATTTAAGATATTTTTTATATTCGGATATCATGTATATAATTACCTTATATAATGTTGAATTAATTATGAAATTATTTTTTTAATTACCTTATATCATGTATTCAAAAAAGAATACACCAACTACCTAACTTACATTATAGACTTTGCACTTGATATAGAAATACTATATATAATACTAATGGATTCTAACACACTAATTATACATTTTTTTAATTAATCATCATTACCGTTGTTATTGTTGTTCTTGTTTTATAAAATGGAATTATAAACTTAAATTGATTTTTATAAGGTTTGTAATATAATAATGTAATAATTATTATATATATTTAAGAAATAAAGAAAATATTTTTTGTTATTCATTAAATAATTTTAGTTTATAAGTGAATTGTATATCTTTTATGACTGATTTTGGATTATGCTTTGTTTATTTTTCATGATTTTCCCTTTTCAATTTTATATCCTCACTTTTATTGTTTATGCATATTGGTTTGTAATATAAATTTTTATTTTTTGCGTTTAAATATATGTTATCACTAAGAATTAATTGCCATGTTCAATTTAATAACAAATTATACAGGTTTTATGTTAGTTTTATGGCTTGCCATTTTATTTATTTGCTCCACAAAAAGCTCTATATATCTGTCTTTATAACTAAATGCCTTTTTAATTTCTCCTCCATTAAATATTTCAATCGTTTTCTTTGCTTTGCAATGATGGAAAACGAAGGCTGCTAAAGCAGCTTTTGGTACAAGTGTTGATTATAATACAACTTTCTTTGATATTGCAGAAGTTTATGAATCTATGGTGAGAAATGGATATTATTTTTATTTTTATCTCACAAAACAACAATGGAAAACTAGCAGGCATCATTCTGTATTTGGAAGTTGTCATTTGGTGCTGTAAATTCTGAAACTCTTCTAGGAATGTGTACAGTACTGTTGAAATTGAGTTGCGATGTCCATCTGCTATAACATCAGTACTACTGTCATTCATTGGCTGCTTAAACATTTATCAAGGAAAAGATCATGAAGTGGAGGTGCTTGTTGCAACCAAATATGCAGAATTGCCATGCATGAAGGCTAGCTCGCTAAAGTGTTCTAACTGCCTTTAAAGATTCCCTCAATCACCATGAACTTTCTTCAATAAAGCTATATCAACTCCATTGCTAGGCACTTCACGAGGCTATGTCATTTCAGTGTGCAACTTCTTAACAAAATACTATCATTCATAAAGTTTTTGTGATGGTTTCTGAACTTGGAATACAGGGAAATGAAGGTGGCTCTCATCTATTAATTTCACCATTATTTCACTGAGAACTTGACTTTAATTATGCTTTGCATTTTGCAATCCTATGCTTAGTGTATTTCCTTCTCGGTATTTTCTTGCCTTCTTTTTCAAAAATAATTCTGAAAATTGCTTGCTTAATAAAGGGTTTTTCTCTATAAGGCGAAAAGGTAGAGTTTATTGCAAAGTTTCTGCTGCATTTCCTTTTATTTTTATTCTGCATGCTCGAGCATGGTCTCCTAAGTGAAGTTGATTTTCAAGTTGTTGACATAAGGTTCTGAATAGAACCCTTGAGATGATACTTAATTATTGGATTTAAAAACAAAACTGGATTTGATTAGCAAGTTAATATTGTGGAGAACTAGTTCTGGTTTTGTCAGTCAATCCACTTTGACTTACTTTCTTGATTGCACATCTTTGTTCATATTTCTCTTTTTCCATCTTTTATTGATTGAGTGATGTTATTTGCCCCGCAACGATCGAAGAGTAGACATCTTACAGGAAAACATTAACAAAAATATAAAACGCGTAGTGAAAACATTTGTGTATCTATTATACTCAGTTTACTGTGCTGATATACAGCAGTGAAATTACCTCTTGTTTTTTAAAGAAAAAATAAAAAATGAGGTGCCCTGGGGTAATTTAATTGCTAATTATTAAAATATTATTTGGGATGTAAGTATCTTTTTTATCTTTATTTTTTAAAAAAGTAAAATATTTAAATCACCACGGATTAAAAAAATTAAATTTGTTGACCGAAGGTATTTATGCCTAAATCCCCCTAAAATTTCGGATTGATCCTCTTTATTGTTGATACTTTAACTTTGATCCTTATTGTTTTGATTTTTAACTTTTTTATATTTTGTAAAAATTTTATTTATTTTCAATTTAGTCTTTCAATTTCAATTTGTCATCTAATATTTTTTTCTAATTTGAACCTTATTCTTTTGATTTTTTATTTTTTTTCATAATCTTTCTTTGTAAAAGTTTTATTGATTTTCAATTTCATCATTAAATCCATGTTTAAGGTTTTTTATTTTTTTTCAATTTGGTCTTCATTCTTTTAATTTTTTTTTCTTTTTGTTAAAATTTTGTTTTCAATTTAACCTTCCAATCAAAAATTTATGGTTGCCCTCTAATTTAATTTTTATTTCACCTTCATTCTTTTAATTACTATTTTTTTTTGTTTTAGATCATTTTGTGTGATTGATTTTTTTTTCTTGGTTTTATCCTTTAACCTTTGATGTACTAAAGATTGGGTTTCATGATTTTTCCATACATGGTGCTTTCGATCTTATTACTCGGGTCATTAATTTGACATGTGTCAGCCCTATCAGTATTTTTAAAAAACATAATGGCCCACGGGCATAGGTTCCCTCATTTTTTTTAATTTATACCTTTTTAAACATGTATTTTTAAAAAAATTAATTTATATATAGATTTAAACCCTTTCTCTATGTTTTTTTTTTTTTTGTTATTTAGCTTTGTTTTAACCGTGATTGT
>Ga0307517_10012784_pt1 | contig 11479 bp, 15 predicted proteins | sample 23_EM_MG_FD_194515 | JGI IMG/M metagenome (GOLD analysis project Ga0307517, IMG submission 194515) | Populus trichocarpa ectomycorrhiza microbial communities from riparian zone in the Pacific Northwest, United States - 23_EM | ecosystem: Host-associated > Plants > Roots > Unclassified | place... | reverse complement strand
GCTTTCCTTGAGGTGCATTTTCATCTCCTCTACATACATCTCAACTGCACTAACATACCCGAGGAGAGTATAAATTGATCAGCTGCTTTTGGTAATACCTAAAGCCTGAGTGGCTACTTACTATTACGGTAACTAAGCTAATGTTATTTGGTATTTGCTTCATTGGGAGCGGGCAAGAGGGGAGGATGGGTAAACATAACCCTCAGGTCTTGATGTCGCCGATGCTTGTATGCCTGGGCCAAAGCCAGGCGGATAAGGGTTGAGGTCTGCCATGGCCATTATACTAGTACTGCTAACATGCAAGGAGTACAAGCACAAGAAGTTTTGTTTGAATTGGAGCATCTGTAGATCTACTGAAAAGGTAGAGCGCAATATGATTTTAGGGAGTCCTTACAGGCCCGGGCCCGAACAGCAGCGACGGTGGTTGGCTTGAACGTATACGAGCCAGAGATATAATTATGAGTTAAAGAGAATGATATGCATGATGGTAGGGTATTTGGGCTTGCACGTGTCACATATGTCTTCTGCTGGCAGTTGAACCATTCTAGACGAGGTTTCAACAGTCGCGATCGGCAAACGTCGGTGACGAAAACAAACATTTTGCAAACATGCCTTTCCGGGCAGTACACCTACCAAAACCAAAAAAAATCAAGGTGTGTCGGGTTATATGCAAATTAAATGGGTACATACAAACCAAGTCTTGCCGCATTTTGTGCATCCTGCCTTCTTGCACATATTTATGTGGGGGTGTGGTCCTTGTTGGAGCTTCGTCGATGTTGGTGATAAACAAGATTCGGCTTTGAATTTTGCAACTTTATATCACCACGACGACCGGATATCGGCCTTCCTGACGATGCTCTGCCTCACCTTCCCACAGGTAAAAGTTTTAAAATAGTAGGGGTTCACTTCCTCAGCAACGTCTCATCCATCGCAGCACTTCCTTCAGCCTGTTGGCGTGCAACATTGTAGATATAAAATTTTCTGTGTCCTGGTGATTGCTGCCATAGTTTGATTGATGCTGACAATGCGGACGATTTTGTCAAGGAGGGGGTTCTGCACCTGCTGGCGATGGTCGCAATCTGCCGTGGCCGTATCGTGGTGGCGGGTCGATGTCACCTATGGAGAGGTGGTTCTCATGTCATGCAGTGGCTTGTAGTTTTATTAGTTTTATTAAGTTTTGTCGAAAGACACGTCGCATACCAGTTTGGGGGATGAGCACGACCTCGTTACCGTTTCGTTGTCGCTGGTAGAGACAGTGAGGAGGCTATAGTGAGCGGTGTCATTAGCGAAAAAGATCCCTAGATCTCCAAATTTCGACACACATACGGGCCACTCTTCGAAGTCTGCAAGTGTATCCCAAGCATGCTAGAGTTTGATGTCAAAAAGGCTATATCTAGCCTTTAGGTCCTAACGCATAGAAGTAATGCCAAGTATAGAGTGCAGCAAAATGCACGGCCTTTGAAGCGCCCAAGTTGAGGGGTATGGACATCGGGATTTGAGAAATTGGGCCAGCTTCAGATTTTCATTTGAATACCATATTTGATAGTCAGACTGAATAGTTTGCAACAGCAAATCCCGCATGATGCGACGAAGGTACGATTACGGGCGTGAATATGAGCGATGGCGGAGGAGATTCGTCAAGGTGAATATTTCACACGTGACACGCCACTTCCACTATCTTTTGCATGGATAACAATAACACTCCAAACGTTGCCCACGACGACATGCCATCGCTTCAAGAAGTGTCGTCCACCGAGTCCGACATTGAAAATATTGCCATAGACACTAATCTTGGAGCTCAGGACCCTATCGTCCAGCAAAATAATAACGCGCCTTTCTCGATTTCTTCACCGCCACTCTCGTCCACGCCACACCCACATTGCGATAATAGGCGTGCAAGAGTAGAGGATGACGAGGATGAGCTTAGGGATCGTAGACACCCTTCACAACGGGTTGGTGGCCCCAACGGTCAGGTAATTCCTTTTCTCCAAGCGCCTTTGAACTATTCTAATGCTCAGAGTTACCACCAGCCTGCTACTTCGCATGTGCCACAAAATCCATTCTTCCCATTCTTCACTTCCGGCGCTACCCTTGGACTTGGACTTGGAACCGGATTCTTCAAACGCCAACACCCAACCATTCCGAGAATAGAAGTACCCCAAATATGAATCCGAACGATGGCAACACTCCTGCTGAGCCTCAACATACTGGGGGAAACACTAACCCTCAGAATGCAGACCCGGATCAAGATATCGATGACGACTCCATTGAAGACCACGATGGCGATGAACCCCCGGAGCTGCTGTCCACGGAGGAGTTAGAAGAAGAAAACAGGCAATACACGGAATTGTTCGATCAGATGAGGCGCAACGCTGCATCAAATGGCAGGAATGCTCCTCCTCCAACAGCAAACGACAATTCGCACCTCAAACGCACCCTCGACATCAATTTAATGGGGTCCCTGTTTATTCCATGGAAGATATTGTCATCCAAGTTAGTCTACGTTACAATGTTGAAATACAATTTACATGCCAAAGCGCAAAACAGTCCAGCTGCTTTTGGTAATACCTAAAGTGGCTACTTACTATTGCGGTAACTAAGCTAACGTTATTTGGTATTTGCTTCATTGGGGGCGGGCAAGAGGGGAGGATGGGTAAACATAACCCTCGGGTCTTGATGTCGCCGATGCTTGTAGGCCTGGGCCAAAGCCAGGCGGATAAGGGTTGAGGTCTGCCATGGCCATTATAGGACTGAGAGGAACGAAACCAGGTGGAGGGTTGTTGCCTGGCAGAACTCCCGTAATAGCGTCCTTTCCTTTGGGCGCTGCACTAGACGTGTGCTCATCCTGAGGTTGAGAAGGAAGTGCTACTGGTTTGCTGGATTGTTCTGGTGTTAAGAGTACAGGATCGTAAGCCGTTTTGTCGGACGATGGGGATTTTGTAGACTGAAAATAATAAGATAAGTAACCCGGAAGGCAAAAGTCTGTGAGGGTAAAAAACGTACTGGTGTTTCTATCTCGATGCCGGGAATGGTGTTATTTGATGGTGTCCTTACTGGACGTAAATGCATGTAGACATTTTCTGTTGAGCCTTGGTTGGACGGTGTAGCTGTATTTTCGCCTGTAAATATATGACCTAGCGGAACGGGCATTACGACTTCTCTTCTACGGAGTGGGGGACGAGAAGAGTATGTAGCTGGTGAACGCGGTTCGTGAACCTGATCTAGAGTGAGAAGAAATTTCTTGGATGGTAAGACTTGAAAACTCACTTCAGGTACGACTATTCTCTCAGGATCAGGCGGCTCCCTCCTGGGAGTCGGTGATGGGGGTGTCATAGGAATGCGGTAACTGGTACTTGGGACCTGTTTTCCTTTTTCGGGGTATGTCAGTCTGTCGTCTCTTTGATCGGACCGTACTGCTTCAGTGGGTAGTGGCATGGCCAATTCATGTGGTGGGGGAAGGCTTATAGTAGCGTCAGCGTTAAGAACCGGGATGTAGTTGTCCGGGGGGAGGACAACGGATCGGCGAGATGCGACTGGACTTTGGTTACGTGCAGACATGGGACGTGGTGGTGCAGTGGAAGTTTGTATTGTGATTTCCTCTGGCCGGCTCGATTCAGACCGAGGACGTGAAGTCGTTGGTTGATCTTTTCGTCTATTCGGTGTTAACAAAGTCAGCTACAGAGTATATGCTTTGAATATCCTTACCTTGCTGTCGATCTGGATTTACGACTGGCAGTTGCCGACGATGAACCGCTTGATTCCTTTCTGTTTCTATGTTCAGTTTTGCCGACTTGGTTGATCATCCTGCCCTGATTTAAACCTTCCTCGAAGCCTAGACGTCGGCCTTCCTCCATTGCGAGATCGACGGCACGGGCTTCGGCTAATTTACGACTTCTCTCTCGAGCTCTGACTGCAGATTCCTCTGCCTCGACGCGTTGGCGATCGATGCGATCTACAATTTCTTGTGCACGAAAAATCTCTGGGACCAGTTTGAGAGAATAGTACACGGTAAGACGAAAAGATACCCACCTTTCTGAGCTACTTCTAGTTGAATTTTATACAAGCCGAGCTCTTCTCTGACACGGACGAGCTCCCTTTCCAGCTTTAGCTTTTGGTCGTGTGCATTTTTGAAAAGGGACATGACGTCAGCAATGTGTCTTTCTGCAGCGTTTGCACGAGCCGATTCGCTGTGGAGCCTCTCTGTGGTCATGAGCAAGATGCTGGAGATGGAATCGTGCGAGCGGCGAGATCGTGGATGGGACTCTGAGCGGCGATTGGCATGCGAGTCGGTTGGGGACGTGCTCGTGGTGCCCTTTGAGAGGGAACTGGCAGAATCATCGTCAATCTGCAGGTCTGGGTAGAGAAGCGAAAGCTCAGCAAGCAAAAGACGGTGCCTGTCGCTTCGATGTTTTGTCCTGCGAGAAGAAAGCGAGTCTGGGACACTGGTAGCTTGGACGGTCATTGCAGAGCGTCGACGACCTCGTGGCAGCCATACGGCAGAACTTAAGAGGTGTGTGTGCACCTATTTATATTGGGCCTAATTAGGAATCGCCATCGATGTTGAAAACCGGTGCTCGTTGCAGACGACCTCCGTTCCTCACCACCATCGATAGCGACCACTCAGTCTTGTCCATCGTCTCAGTTCCACCGTCCCAGAAGGTTATCAATTCATCTTGTCTGCGGAGCGGTATGTCAAACTGATAACGAACTGTGGTGCTTATCTCGGGATCGTCCTAGCACATAACTATAAATCCGTCCATACGCGTTATCAACATGTCTCACGGTTCCTATTCATCGCCAACCGCATCCTTCATGACAGAAGACGAGGAGGACTGGGAGGACTACGTCAAGGGGGGCTATCACCCTGTCAAGATTGGAGATGCCTTTTCCGATGGTCGCTATGTCGTTGTCAGAAAGCTCGGCTGGGGCCACTTTTCCACTGTCTGGCTCGCCAATGATTCAAAGCATGCCTTTCCTTCTCTTTTTCCTCTTCGGTTTTTCTGATTTTTGCTTCTCCTAGACTGAATCGACATGTTGCCCTCAAGGTCGTCAAATCTGCCCCAAGATACACAGAAACAGCTCTGGACGAGATCAAGCTTCTCCAGCGTCTCATCACTTCCTCCACTCCTCCAGTAGCACCATCCCCTTCCAACCCTCATCCTGCCCCGTCTCCCGCCCATACTCATCCAGGACGATCCCACGTCATCTCATTTCTTGATCATTTCCGCCACAAAGGCCCTAATGGCGTCCATGTTTGCATGGTTTTCGAGGTCCTTGGCGAAAATCTGCTTGGCCTCATCAAACGACACCAGAACAAGGGCGTCCCTATGCATCTTGTGAAGCAAATCGCGAAGCAGATCCTTCTCGGTCTCGATTACATGCATCGGTGTTGCGGTGTCATTCACACAGGTGATTTTCCTCGTTTACCCCGTCTTGATTATTTGCGATGAATAACGGATGTATAAGATCTCAAACCGGAAAACGTCCTGATTTGTATAGATGACGTCGAAGGTATCATCCAATCTGAACTCGCCACTTCCTGTGCTACCGCCAGTACCCCTCCGACGCGCCTCGTTGGTGTCCCCCCATCCAAAGGTCGGGGAGGTAACCAGACACCAAGATCCGAATCCATTTTTATCACCGGTTCCCAACCCCTTCCGTCCCCGTCTTCGTCTTTCGGCAGCAGCCCAATGTTAGATAAATGGGCGTTTGGCATGTCCAAAATCGAAGGACAGGAGAACGCCAGCAAGTCGCTATCGGTTGAGAAGGGTCTTTCTTCCTTGGCCCAACGGGCAATGTCCACCGACTTGGTGGCGGAGGTCGGGAATGTCTCATTGGATACGAGAGCAGGCTTCGTCGGCCGGGGTGCTGGAGGTCACCAACTTGGACCGTCACTACTCTCCGCTACGAAGCCCCCAAGTCTGACAAACATCAACACTTTAGCAGATGGTGATCCGACTTCATCAAACATGTTCATTGACCAACAGTCGGATGATTCATCATCGGGTTATACGGAGGCTCCCGTTTCCGAGAAGATCACAGTAAAGATTGCCGACTTGGGTAATGGTGCGTCCATCTGTAATTCCAATTATCGGAGTTAGCGAAGTAAACATGCGACTCTTTTTAGCCACTTGGATCGAACACCATTTCACTGATGATATTCAGACGCGGCAATATCGCTGTCCAGAAGTCATTCTCGGTGCAAAATGGGGTCCTAGTGCAGATTTGTGGAGTGTGGCCTGCATTGTAAGTGGTTTTTTTTTTGCCCGTAGGATGTATTTGAGCTTCTGGTCTTTTTAGTTGTTCGAACTCATCACTGGTGGCGACTATCTCTTCGATCCCGCCTCTGGGTCGCGATACAGTAAAGATGACGATCACATAGCTCAAATTATCGAGTTGCTGGGTGAGATCCCTAAGGGCGTGGCCTTTTCTGGCAAGTACTCGCATGAATTCTTCAATCGCAAAGGTATGGATGGACCTTTCTGGATACCCGGTGACTCATATGTTTCTGGCCCAGGTGAACTCCGACACATCAACAAACTACGTTATTGGCCTCTTAACGATGTGCTCAATCAGAAGTACCTCTTCCCAAGGGCCGAAGCAGAAGGACTAGCCAGCTTCCTGAGTCCTATGCTCCGACTCCATCCAGATAGACGCGCCAAAGCCTCCGAACTCATTCACCACAATTTTTTAGACGGGATTGTTGTGCAAGGCGAGGTCGACGTAATCAGACGATTGGAACTGGAAGAAGCAGATAAAAGAAAGCAACGCGATGGAGAGGGCAACGGAGTTGTGACGATGTCCGAGGTAGTAGAGGAATCAGAGTCGGGACAAGTCGAGTCGGTGCAAGACGGCCAGCAGAAGCAGCAGCAGGTGACTGCACTTGACCAGAGCGAGCGAGATGCGATGAAACCTGTCGATGACAGTTCCATCATGGTTGAAGAGGAGGGTGAGGTCGAATATGACGACGAACCGCCGATAACGATGCAACACCGTGATCACCAGAACCAAGTTCCGCTTTTAAATCAACCGGCACACGCCCAGAAGACGCAGAATCAGAAACCACCACAACCCGAGAAGAAACCTGGTCCTATGCGATCATAAACCGAACCTAGCCCATTTTTTAGACTATGTCTTCTACTAACAGTATTCCTTGCTCATTCATTTGCTTTTAATTATGAAGATCCCCCTTTTTTTTCTCCGTAGATGCCTTGCTTGTTGTATTAGGTCTTTCTTTCTGAAGCCTGAAGGGATAGACAGTGGACTTATGCGTGAAATTCTTTGGTCAGCGGCGTGATCCTTCGGCAGACAAATGACGCGCTACCCATTCGTTGGTGGAAATGAACAACACAGATTGAGATAAAATCGAATGTAGGCATACTAGTCTACCAATTGGATATGGCCACATAATAATAACTTGGGATTGACAGACATTCTAGGAAACAACGAAGAGTAGACTTACGCAGGTCGGTTTACATTGTTCACACTGAAGCACCAGAGGCGTGGCAGGTGTGTGATGGGAGACTAATCAAGAGATGCTTGAACGTTCAAATATTCAATATTCAACGTTCAGCCTCCGGCGATGCATATAATCTGCAACTTGCCGCGCAGAACCTATGTCTTCCTCCGAGTTAACACAACATCAACGAAATCGATCCCGACTCCTTTCCGCTGCAAAATTCTCAGACGACGCCATCCAAGAGGACAACAGATCTCGGAACAGGGACGCGCTGCCAGGATGTTCCTAACTGATCTTCGAAGATGGAGAGAGAAAAAATTGGCAAGGGAAGGGATGGTCAGATCATTGTTGCACCAGACCCGTTGTTTTGCAACTGCCAACCCGAAACTGTAGCTCTCAGTCGCGGACACATCTGTAGTGTTGTGAGAGAGGGTAGAGTAATATGGCTTACCTCTCTGCCAGGCTGTTGCAGTTAATTCCCCACCCAAGCTTATCGAATGAGTCATGAGCGTTGTTCTCTGTGTTATGTAAATGCGTTAGAAGACAATAAGATTTGACCCTTCTGCGCGGGCCGGAATTTTTAACACCTTTACATAATCGAGACCATTACGCTTGGTGATCTATGAGATGGGGCTAACGAGTGTGTCGGCGGCGGAGCTCTTTCGTCGATTGCAGCCAGCGCCCCATTTGGCTCCACCGCTTGGCTTTACAATTCCTAGCATGGGACCGAGTCTCGTCCAAAACAAAATGGACTGGGACGCTCAGTCAGCTGAACTCACCGAGGACTCGGACGCCATTGACGAAAGCACTGAAGCTTCCGATGTCGATAGGAAATTTAAAAATCACTTGCCGTCATTTGATGTAATATCATGGTATGGAAATGTGGTTGATTGTGCACCAGAGCCCCTTCTCCCCCTCCCTTCGAAAGGGGCAACATCGGTGGCCAAAGCGTTAACGACGTTTTGATGATCAAAGGTCTCATACATCCACCTGAGTTCTTGTGGTCACTCTGCACATGCGATGTCACTTATTTTATTATTCTCGGGCCATTTTGTTCCGTTCTATTCTTTGTAGACTGCATCGTCTGATTAATTAGAGCACCCAAATGTACATAAACACTGTCTGTGACCCAACTTTTATAAGAGCAATTCGTAGGTGAAAGCAGTGCGCATTCGGTCAATTTGTCAACCCAAACGACTGTAGATGTCGAAGCCATGTTGTTCTCTCAAAATGACGCTCCGAGGGACAATGTTGTTGATTATTTCTGCTTAAAGAAGTTTTTGTCGCGCATCATCCACATCGCACTATTCAGTCCTCTAGATCTTCTCTTACTTCCAAAATTCAAGTTTGCAATGGAAGGCAGATCAAAATACTGCGAGGATGGTTCGGTCTTGCGATGAGTCGAGACTCGACGACAGAATGTTATTGGAATATTAGACGTGATGGACGAGTTCACAAGATGAGAATTAGACTTTGTTCAGCATCATGTATTGTATATGTGAAATTGCTCAAGATCAAAGTAAATCTCGTCGACAACACCGTGTATCGATACGACCGTTCGAGTAGCATGTCAGGTGAATAGGTGTGTCCTAGTACATAAGGATGGAATATTCTAAGTCATATGTGAGGCCAAAATCGGATCCAGCTAATCTCGTAGAAGGCGCTTTCTGGTTGCTCTCTCAACAGGACGACGGCCTGCGTTAAAAGCAAGAGACGGGCAAACATGTATCCAACAAGTCCTGCAGCAAATCCAACGAGTGCGGCAACCGCTGCAACAGAGAGTGGGACAGTGAGTACAAAAACGACTACAACCACGGAAACAAAAAAAAGAAATGAAATGAGTGATGTAATGATTTCTGCTATGCCGAAAATGATTTCCACCACAGTGCGTAATATTTTCTTCACACTCTCTGGAATAAAAAGACTTAGTCTCTCCTTGAATGATTTCAGGAAGGGTGTAAGGGAGGGTAGTCTCTCCTTGACTAATTTCAGGAAGTGTGTAAGGGTGGGACCCACTACATCGAGAATGAAGTTGATGAAGAAAAAAATGATGACGCCAACAATGAAGAGTATGACAAGGATGATTTCGACAACAAGGGGTACTGCCGGAATTGCGGTGATCACAAGAGAACCGATGCGCCATAGCAATTGCTCGACATGCGATGGGAAGTGGAACTGCCAAGCGATGAGATGTAAAGCTCCGAAAACGACCGCAACGAGAGGAAGGGCCGTAAGGAACATCAATGCATCGGCATCACCAGACGAGCCTAAAGGAGGAGCGTAGAATGTGGGGACACTTGTAGCGTCGTCGTCTTCTAATTCTGTGGTATTGGCAATCTGTATGAGTGACACAGCGAGAAACCCGATCGCGACGATAACGCAGAATATGGGGAAAAAAGGGAACCACAAAATCGAATCTTCACAAAGGGAACTGCGCTGTTCACTGAGAAATGTAGTGACGGGTGATATAGATACGGATATGCGATGAGGAATAGAGGAGAATAGCGCGCCGCACCAAGACAGCCACGAACGAAAATGCTTGAGGAATTGAGGAATCAACGAATGTGGTTCTTTAAGAGCGACAAAGATTTGGAGGACGCTCTGCACGAAGCTCTGAGAAGCAGCTTCTGGGGATGATGCCTGGTTTTATAGGTGAATATACATTGCTGTCTTGATCTGACATTCCAGACTTACCTGTTGGGCTTTCTGGATGATTTTCTTGGGTGGATCTTGATCGATCGGATACACTTTGACTGGTTCCTTGACCCCGAGCGGTTTGTCCCACCACAAGAAGTACATCACCCCATTCAGGCTCGCCAATGCAAGTGTGACCAGCTCGAGCTCAGTCAGCGCAAGACCCTGTTTACCTCGCGCGATGCATTGTGCAATGAACCAGGCTGACTGAAGAATTGCGATTGCTTTTGAGAGGAAGTCGCCTCTTGATTTATCTTGAATTTCTTCAGCTGTGATTGTAGGGAACGCAATTTTATATGCCAATCCCCTGCGCGAGAAGGATTCGTAATCCAAGACTGTTTCACGGCCGCCCTTGACAAGGCTGAATCCACCCATCACAAGGAAATGGCCGTGGGTCAACGTCCATCCCTCAGCTGAAGGTTGATCATTTATGCAACCCATCTTTGATAATCCATACCTTTAAATTTCTTTGCAACTGATCTGGCTGCAACCCACTGCCTGAACGCCCATGCCAGAATTAATTCGGGGACAACCAATGTCCAAAACATCAACATGATTCGTCTCCATAATGACCTAATACTACCTTCGCCGCGAGGAGGGACATTGGGGTGTATTGCGACCCATGTGCAGATGAATAAGGTTGAAATGCAGCTCCGGATTATGTCAGTACGCGTCCGTAGTCCATAACCCTGTACTTGTGTAGCAGCCACTGATTCAAGAGGAGATGGACTGATATAGTGGTTTGGAGGAATAGGCATCGAAGCAGTAAAGGATCGCAAAAGGGCAATCATGAAGAGAGTAACGAACATTTGGAATTAGAGAGTTGCAGATGGTCTGCATTAGTTGCAAGATAGTTGTTCCTCAGTCGAAGAAGAGGTTCGATACGAACACGCCGTCAACCACCAAAATCGGACGTCCATTCCGGGTCCGACATATGTAGTATGTACTGTAGATTTCTCAACGGAATCCCTGCAGCAATATCATCTAAACGGATTCGTTTCCGATTGTGGCCCAGAGGCGGCAACACAGGTTAGTGGCGTTTCAGGGACGGGCGCTGCAAGGTGTAGTCCGAATATCAGGTCGCAAGATACAGTTTTGACTTTTTTGGAAGGTGTTTGCCCCAGCAATATTTCGATCTGGGTGTCCGTGCCGCTTTTGAGCAAGGGGGCACCGGCATCAATAGCGGACACCTAGGGTACTTTTTTTTTTAGTCGCCCGGATTGTGGACTAACTAACTACGTAATCAGGCACAAACCTATATACGGTAATATTTGTCATCACCCTCGGTCCGATTCGGTTGATTTGCCAGCAACGACCAGGCCGCAC
>Ga0307517_10012783_pt1 | contig 11479 bp, 8 predicted proteins | sample 23_EM_MG_FD_194515 | JGI IMG/M metagenome (GOLD analysis project Ga0307517, IMG submission 194515) | Populus trichocarpa ectomycorrhiza microbial communities from riparian zone in the Pacific Northwest, United States - 23_EM | ecosystem: Host-associated > Plants > Roots > Unclassified | place... | reverse complement strand
TATATTATTATTATTATTATTACATGGGTTGGGTCCAACCTAACAAACTGGGCTGGACCCAATTAGGTTGGGCAAACTAGCAACCCAACATGTATGACTTTTTTTTTTGTCGGGTTTGACCCAGCCCAACCATCTGGGCTGGGCCAAAACTAGTCCGATCCAACGTATGAGTTAATTATTTTGCACCTGTATGCAGAACGAATTCAAGGTGATGAAGACGGGGGAAGGAGAAGAGGAAGGAGAAGGATAGAAGAGCAACCTAGCATGGTGGTCGTCACTGTGATGAGGAGCACAAGTGGTGTTAGTGGAAAAAATGGTGGTCGACGTCAGCTGTGGGAGGAGGGAGAAGAAACTTGTAGAGTAGAGAGAGGAGTTCACTGTGGCTATCTCGGACGCAGGGGTGGGTGGCTGGTGGTTGCTCTGGCAACGTGTGGTGGAGATGGTGGCAGACAAACTGGTGGTGGCTGGAACAGTTGGGAGAGAAGAAAGAAGAGAGAGAATTGTCTTGGGAAGACAAAAACTGAGGGGGGCTTATCTCGGCCAACTTTAGACCCGATTTTCTTGATGCTTAGGCCATGAAATTCACTCTTATTTATAGGGGATGAAAGAGGACAATCTTGTCTTCAATAGGGAAAAATTCTGACCCTTGATTCGGCTGAAAAAGATCTCAATATTTGGTTCAAAATAGGCACCATGAACTATCAAATTCGATAGTTAAAGACTTTTGAGTCGACCTTTTTAGGTCAGCGTCGCGACCTTTGTGTTGTTAATCAGCTTGAACAGACCATATTAGGTTGTAGAGAAATGTTAGGTAATCATTTTGGTTCAAGTGTTGTCACATTTAATGGAGATATGAAGCATTAAATGCCCTTGAAAAGTAGCCACATGGACAATGTTTTTAGGCAAAAAAAAAAGAAGACAATGAGCAGTAACCAGACAACATGTCATCTGGTTTTTTTATATATATAAAAAATGGCGTTGTTTTAACCTTACATTAGGGATTTTGGTCAAAGTTCAATTTGATCCTTTGACTTTTGATTTCCTTCAATTTTACCCCTAGTTGACTCCAAACTTCTGATTTAATGCAATTTTGCCCCTGTTGAATTTCAAAATCAGCCTCTAATTACAACGTATTTTTCAGTTTGGTCCTTAGTCTTGGATTTATGCAATTTGACCTTCGATTGACCATTAAACTTTCAATTTTCTTCAAACTTCTGATTTAATGCAATTTTGCCTCTGCTGAATTTCAAATCAGCCTCTAATTGCAACGCATTTTTTAGTTTGGTCATTGATCTTGGATTTATGCAATTTGACCCTCGATTGACCATTAAACTTTCAATTTCCTTCAATTTCACCCCTGATTTTAATCAATTGGGTCCTCATAGTTCGTCTCCTTTTGTAAATTCATCATTGGCTGCGAATCTCTTCAATTTAACCCCTAATTGACCCCAAAACTTTAATTTGCTTGCGATTTTGCCCCTGATTTCAATTAATTGACTTGACAAAAATTAAATTTGATCTCTTAAAATTCCAATCTTCTCAATTAAACTTAAATTGGGCTTCCAAACTTAATGTTTCACCACTTAAGCCCCTAATAAAATTAATTTGACCATTTCTAAAGTATAATTAAGTCCTTGCACCTAATTAAATCCTTTAATTGAACCCAAATCAATTCTTAAAACATAATTAAACTTCATTTTGGCTCATGATTAAATCAAATTGGCCTATTAGAAATTTAATTATGTTCTTAGACTTAATTTTTATACAGATTCATCAAATAATCATTTAATTTGATCTTGAATCTACATTGTTTCTTCAGTCTTGGGTATAATGGGGTATAATTAGGCTTTGAAGTTCATCCAAAATTGCATCTTGATTTTCCTATATGTTTGAAATCCTCCTCGGCCTGCTTTTTTCATGTTGCTAGCATTTATTTTATTTTTTTGATTTAAAAAAAAGAGAGTAAATTTGGGGAATAAGCTAGAAATGAGTTATGATACCGGGAATAAACCATAATCCAAAGTAACCAATCTCATTGCCCCAAACAGGGTGCTAGTCCCTCAACTAGAGCACTTAGCTCAACATGCCCAAACAAGGCATTAGTCCCTTAACCAGGGCATCTAGCTCAACATGACTAAATCGGATGTTAATCTCTAAACCATGACACTTACCCAAATCGGGCGCTAATCCTTAAAGTAGAGCATCTAGCTTAGCACATTATTTGATATCTCAAGATATAAATCAAATGGAATTTCAATTACATACTTAAATTAAAATAATTAATTAATTGTTTTAAAGTGTCTAACACCAACATGGAGCTTATGCTCTGCTAGATGTCCCTTACTGTTGTATGGTATCTGTAATCTCACATGTACTAGCAGATACATTGTATTAATTTTAATTTCTCATCATATAAATTATGTTAAATTCAACCAAACAATTTTCATTTCCCTTAACAAATCCAAAAGAACCAAAGAAAACTAAGAAAAGACCACAACACAAAATCAAGCCAAAACTAGACAATGGCCAAAAAGGTCTAACTGTTTTGAGAAACGGTTTGACCGTTTCTTAAATCGATCTAGTCGTTTCTTAAAACAACTTAACCATTTTTGGTTCTTGATAGTTTTCATAATCGACCATAGCCTTTCTTCTTTCGTTTTCCTTTCTAATACTTTTCTATCATAATTTTAAGTTTAAAATCATTCATTACATATATCATGTAAACAAAGTGCACTAATTTATTCCTCATCGCTACCAATTCATTCCAACACTATAACTCACAAAATTCTATTCCTCATCGCTAACAATTCATTCCAACACTATAACTCACAAAATTCTATTGTGCTAAGCAAAGTTGATAATATAATTTAATTCTTTTCAATCAACACATATAAATATATAACACTTTACTTTAACTTCTTACAATTTTTACACATATACAACAAAATAAGAATTCCTCCCTCCTTTTGTTTCTATACTTGGCCGACCACTCCCTTAATTTCTTCTCTATGTTTTCTTTTTTAGAATGTCAACTTTTACATTCATAATAATCTTTTTCACATGTATTAACACTTTTAACAACTAATCTAACATGAACCTGAATTTTCAAATGAAGAACCCAATTCACTATAACACAAAATTTGTTTCAAAATTGGTTTAAACTTCCATCAAACTTGATAATTTAAGTGTAGAACTACTTACCAAACAATAATACAAACTCCAAATGCTAACCAAATAAAAATTCCTCAAACTTTCTTCTTCTTTCTTTACTTCCTTGAATCTCTTACCAGCCTCTTTTAATTCTAGTGTCTAAGTGTTTAAATTAAAAAAATCTCATAAGTTTTCTCTTAATCCTTGGTTTCCCTCAAGTTTTCTCTCTAATCAAGCTAAGAAAAATGAAGATTTTTCTTTCCATTTCTTCTTCTTTAATAGTTATATATATAATTTGTGAATTCCCACTACATTTTTTTCTTTATACCTTTTATGTTTTTCTAGGTAATATTCCTTGGATCTCAATACCTATTTATACCAGATTTCACTCGGACAATATTAAAAGTCATTAAACTTTATACAAGAACATTTTTTTTTTCCTAATATGTTACTTTCATTTAGTTTTTATTTGTGTTTCTGTACTTTTTTATTTTTCAATCATTTTTCATATTTACATTTTTAACTTAACACATAAGCATTTTATTTCAAATTCCCAAAATCTATTATCTTCGTCTTAGTGTAAATACTCAATTTACTTGCTTAACATACTATTTACTTCATAATCCTTATGGATTTACCTAGGGTTTTACATATGAAGTTGATAATCTTTTTAGGTCTCATGTTGGGTCACGAGAATTTATTTGGTTATTCTCATGTATTTTAACATAAAATATAAAAAGTTAAGAACAATTATTTTCTTATATCCTTAAATGCATAAAAGTCTTCAAATAGCCTACCATATTTTCATCAATATAAATATTGCGTAAGGGATGTCTATCCCTATTAATATACTGTGTAAGAGATATTTATCTCTCATTAATGTTATAAGAAGAAAATGACGCTTCATTCAAACAACATAACAAGGTTCAAAGACTATATATACCATTTGAACTACCCACGTAAAATATTCACACCTTTTCTATTCTCTAATATATTCACGCTTTTATTTTCAAAGCATTTATCATATACAACTAACAAATACTCTTGTTCTTAGAATCAAAAGTTTATTCTCTCATTTATTACAATCTCTTATCAAAAGTCATTGACTTTATCACTAGAGGGTCCCTAAACCCCACGAAAAAGAGATTATTTTGCAAATGTCAAGTCTTTTATCTTTAACCATCAACTTCGTGAACTTTGGAAAAGAGAATATTGAAGTGAACGCGTAATTACTCACTATTCAAACACTCAAAAAAAACTTTATTTCTAAATATATTGAATTTTTGGAACATCATCAAGTATCATTCAAACTACTAAACAAGCTTTACTAGATTAGAAGACATCGAGGGGAACATAATTTACCACACAAGAATGCACCAAAATCCATTTGAAACAAAAATTTACAATTCAGATGAAGCACAATTACTCTTGCCGTTTCTTCCACATGCTTAAATCCTACTGAATTCCCCCCTCAATAGATTCTTAATGGTAGCTCCCCTGAGAAGACCAAGAATACAAGCAGAGAATCGCGAAAGCCTCAGGCATTGGAAACAATTAATCCATCTGAAGAAAAATGCTGACTTATCTAAATAGCTCATTAATATAAACATTATTGCATAAAATATGTCAAAATCCAGAATATTAAAAGGAATTAGCTACATTCCACAATCTATTGATGCATTAAGACCACATCTATTGATTACCTTACCTGTAAATTTTTCCGTCTTTATGTTGATTCTTAAAGAGGATGTGATCATTTAAGGACACGGCCCTCGCTACTCGTTTCCGCTTGTATTTAAGCTCAAGTATAGGTAGCTAGCCAGCAACTTTCATGCTGAACGTCATCGAGAAAGAAACTCGTTACCTTGGATAAAAGAGCTGCCAGTTGAACACGTTACTGTAACCAATCAGGATATATACAAAAGCAGTTTCGGCATTACATCTAATTACAGAAACCAAGAATCTACAATCCAAGAGAAGCACAATTACTCTTTCCATATCTACCATGTGCTTGAATCCTTCTGAATTTACCTAGTCTATGCATATAATCGTACATGAAATCTACATCCAAATAAACAGTAGATGAACCTAAGAGTCATACCTAAAAGCACATAGCAAAGTCGTACTCATGTTCAAGTTCATCAATCATACTAAAAACCTTCAACAATGATGCACCTAAAAGCACATGGCAAAGACTTATCGGGGTACTGCGCTGTCAGTACAGAAACAAGAATAACCCTCAAACTACTTGACTTAGCGGTTGTGTTTAAAGAAATAAGAAAAATATCATGTCTATACATTAGAAAATAATGCATCCTTTGGAATAAAAATCATTCTGCTCAATCAATGATTTCAACATGTCAAAAATTCCATCGCTCGTACAAAGACCTTAACACTCATTCAACCTAACAATTCAAAGGCATTGATCAGGAGTGATCATGGAACTGTGCTGTAAAAAGCAAGAAGTAATACTCAAACTACTTGACTCAGCCACTGTATATAAAGAGATTGAAAAAAAAAAAAAACAAAGATGTTGGAAAGCTCTTCCAGTATTGCAGAGGACCAGAATGCTCTAAGCCACGCCCTCTAAATATCAATATCCTTCTGAAGCTCCCTAGCCTTCACCAATAATTGTGCCTGAAATTTGTATCCTGAGAAACAATTGATATTGAATTGTGTAAGATTCCCAATATATAGTTTTGTCTCTCTCTCTCTCTCTCTCTCTCTCTCTATATATATATATATATATGTGTGTGTGTGTGTGTGTGTGTGTGTGTGTACTCTAGAAAGTACCTTAATATTATATCATAGAGCTGCTTCCAACTCCAATTCTCCATCCAAGAGGTAAACAGTTAACATAGCAGCAAGAAGCAGACAAGACCGAGTTCAGCAATAGTAATTTGTTCAAGTTGATGGCAAGCAGAGTATACTCTGGACCTTTGAGGGAAAACTCAAGAATAAGAAAGGAGATTAATATATATTCTTAAGGCACAGCAGAATTGCCAGTGAATGAAATCAAAGAGCAAAGCTTTTAAAAGAGTGTCACAAAAGAGGTGGACCCATATGATCAATCTGCAGTCTTTTAGAAGCTAGCAGGTAAAGAAGATGAAAACAGTAGTAGTAACAGTAGTGGTGGTGGTGTTGGGTGACAAGATGGATGAACATAAAATGATGAGGTAGGTGGAATCAGAAAGTAGAAGTATGTTATAAAGAGTGGGGGTTGCATTGTTTGGAAAAGAAATCATTGTTTTCAATCAAAGATTTCAACCGGTCGAAAGTGAAGTTAGGATTATTGGGGTCGCTTGTTTGAGACTGGAGGGTGGCTGATGTTGAAGAAGATTCCAAAGTAGGGGGCTGCTTAAAACAAAAGAAAATAGGTCTACTAATCTTACCTGGAAAACAAGCATTACCAGAAACAGCGGCAGTACTTGAAGAAGAAGATGGAGAAAAAGGGGAGCTTTTTTTATAGAAAAATTTGTTGGGGTTATTAAATGGAAAGAAGAGCACTTTGGTTGGCTTGTTGAAATCAATGTTTCCACCACCACCACCACCACCACCACCGGATGATCGATGATCACTAGTACTGTAACTTTCTCTGAAAGAAACATCTTTCTTCTTCTTCTTCTTGTTCTTATTGGTCACCATAAACTTATTCTTCTTCTTCTTCTTGATGCAGTGGTTGTTGGTGGAAGTGAGGTGCGGTCTATTTTCTGCTTGATCTTGAATATCGTCATCTTCTTTAGAAATATTCAGCCTGGCATCTGACACAAACATAGACTTAGGTAGTGTGTATAAATTTAAGGGGGGGAAAATCTGCGTTTGTGTTTGGAAATTAAAAAGTAGAAAGGATGAGGACCGGACCACGTTGTAACTCCAATATTATTTGTCTTGAATACTATTATACCTTGTATTGTTATTGCAAGAGGAGAAATAGAAGGATTAAGAATGAGAGAAAGAGAGAGGAATGAAATACAACACTGGTTGATTATTCCAGTTGCGTGTATGTAAATGACAGTGAGAGAGAGAGCCAGGGGGAGACAGGAGAGGAGAGGATAAAAGAGAGAATGTGTGGTTGGGAGTGGGAGGCAGGTGGAGGTAAAATCGTTCGGCTCAGTTGTGGCTTATCCATCACTTGAAACGAAAGGATATTCCCCCCTGACATAACATCTTCCGCCCTTTTCCTTCGTTTTCACTTTTCACCGACTCACCCTCACTCTCTCTTACCACTTAAGAAACAACAACAACAACAACTCGTCCTCTTAATTTTTTTTTTATTATTATTTGTTACAATTGAAAAAAACAAAAAAAGAAAAGAAAAGGAAAGTGCTTCCTCCTGCGTCCAGATGTCATAAAATAGAGTGCTTTCTTTGCCTAACACTACCATGCATAGTTACTAGACTGGTCCGACAGGTGGTTGATTTTGAAAGACCTGGCTGAATTGCCAGGTGACCTAGCATAAACTTTTTTTCTAATAAAAAAAAAACCAAAAAATTAAACTATTGCATATTTTTTTTAACAAACAAAAATATTAATCTACAAACACCAAGCCTCGTATATTTTTTTAGAGCTGCAATAAAATTTTTTAGGCTGATATAAAATAATGATTTAAGTTTAAGAGTTAAAAACAAATTCCTATAAAAGATAAAAATGTTTAGAAAGTATGCATATTGACTCATGCATGAGGGGCAATTGAAGATTTTCTATTGCTCAGTATAATTTTATACACGCAAGCTTTTTAGTTTTTTTTGTTATTAATTACTAATTCATATAAAATTTTACTATATAAAAATTAAAAAAAAATTATTTTTTTAATATACAATTGGAAGCACATTTAGAGCATCTCCAATAACTAATACTAATGAAAGAGCTAAACGGTTAATATATTAATTTTTAAATAGTAAAAATATAGTTTTTTTTTTAAGGTGTGCACTCTAATGAAAAAATGCTATTCTAACGATCCATTTATATTTTCCTGGACCATGAAACCTTGACCGTTTTAAAAGAATTACCGTATGGTTGAAAAGAGGGAATGGAAAGGAGGCAACAGGTTAATCCTGGACCATAAAAACTTTGACCATTTTACTTTGAATAAAATAAACAGCAATTTTCTTTCATCTTCTACCTTCAGCTCACGCCACACGATTTTCAGCTCAGCTCAAAACCACCTATGGCAGCCAACAAACTTTCCCTGGCAGCCAACAACGAATGTGGTATAAAAAAATTTATTGCAGAATATAATATTTTTTTAATATAGGATAATATTTTTTATTAAATTTTATTATTTACAATATATATAATTTAAATCCATGTAAATTATTATTTTTATGTGATTTGAGATATTAAAATTTTACCCATGACCGATTTTAATAATTATGGTAGCATGGTGAGGAGGCCTGTTTGAGCTTAGGCTCGACGCGCTATTTTACAAATAATATCCCGTAGATTTGTGAGGGCTGTGCTTTTTATCTTGTTAGGAACAAGTTATGATAAAATACATCGAAATGGGTGGAAAGGCTACCTTAATGCTAAGAATATTTATGATACTAGCCGGCTTTCTGTTTCAACTTTCAAATAATGGAATCTTAGCTGGGAGAAGAAGACGGGGGACAAAGCCTTCCAAGATAAGTTATTAGGCCCATTTTCGATATGACCATCAAGAGCAAAGCGTGGCTTCTCCCCCAGGGACCCTAGGGGCTAGGGCCCAAAACTGATCATCCTTATGGCTATAAATCTTCCTTCATAGTCATCTGCTTCTTCATCTGAGTGAAAAGAGGCCGTGACCAGAGAATAGCCCAAGAGAGCCATGGCACGTATGAATAATGAAGCAATGAAAGCCAATAATGTGCAATCATAGCTTCGCTGGAAAAGAAGACGTTTTTTTTTTTAATTATAAAACTTAAATTTGAAATTTGGAAACATTAATGTCAGTGAGCTGTAAAATATTTCAATTTTTATTACAATTTACATCTAATTCTTTAAACACACGCCCACCCACAATAATCATCCCGTAAAAATCAAACGTAAAACACAAAGCGATATATATATATATATATAAGATGTCAAATAAATCAATTACTCTGTCTAATTTGACCAAACAAAAGAAATCAATCTGCCTGATAGCTTGCTCACTTATTCTGAATCCAACATACATATACGTGCTTGCATGGCTTAAAATTCCATTAATATTTAAGCAAGCTATCTTTGGAGGCAAACCTGCAACCCAGCAGTCATGAATAGCATACGGTTTTTAAAGCTCAAGTGAGCCACAAAACACCGCCCCTTCTTTCTTATTTCTGATCTCTTCTTACTCCTGGCCAATATTGCTGGTGTTACAGCACTCTTCTCCACCTCATCACTTTCTGACTCATCTTCCTTGATGGTTGCCAGCTTACTCTTGAGTATTTCTTCTATGTCTCTCATCGATTCCGTTCGCAAGATTCTCTTGCTTGTGCAGTCCGGCACCACCCGCCACATTTTGCGATATGCTCTCCTCATTTTCTTGCTTTAAAAATTATGACTCTTCTGATCTCCTTGAACATCTATGAATGTATCCAAATATGAATGCTTCTGATCTCAATTGTATTTATATATGTGTGGGGCCGGATACTTTTCTGCATTCACAAGTATGTGACCATGGGCCACCTCTGCTACTTCCAAGCTATAAATTGAGGGGATTGGAGCTGCAGTTTTGGTTGTAAAGGTGTATATGTTCCTTCCTTTACAGTGGTGGTTCAATTATACTTTTAGTTTAACAACTCTTGCCACCACCACCTCCAAGTTTATTCAATTGCTCATTAACTAAGTTCACTTGCTTTTCCTTTATGGAGCATTTGTCGATCCATTTCATCACAGCATAATGTAGTTTGATCGATAGCAGCAAGACTTTACATCCTGATTTTATTTTAAAATAAAATAAAATATTGACAAGATTTGTGTTTGCGTTAGTGGAAATGAGGGAAAAAATACCGAACTGCTTATCCTGACATTTAGTGAATTGTCACAATCCTCAAATCCAAAGAAATATTAATTCGTAACTGTATAAATTATATGATGGAAAGATGGTAAAGTCAACCATCAAAATTAATTAAGAACAAATAAAAATGGCCACATGACATGATGAAAATCACATTACCTTGAATCAAAATATGTAGATGCGTTGGAAAGAAAGAGCTGGATGATTCTGATGAGAACCAGGCTGGAAAAACTGCGGCAGAAGGCAGAAGCAAGGAAACAGCAGCAAAGTCACTAGGTTGGAAGAACAGTCCTTGCGGGAAATAGCTGCTATAGGTCGGCCGAGAAGGCTATGTCCTTGCGGAAACTGGAGAGGAAGAGAGAGGAAGTGCTCTACAAGGGAAAGCAGAAAGAAAGTCCAGAAATAAGAAGAGAAAGAAGCGGCAGAAACAGTGTTGAAGGCAGCAACTCAACCTGGCAGAATTAGGTCTCTTCTAGCCGACCTTCTGCAGATTGGAATCCCCTTTCCTGCAAGGATTGTTCTCCTGACTCTGCTGCTGCAAATTCTGCCGCTGCCTTCACAGCCTGATTCTCATCTTTCCCTCCCCTTCGATAACTTCCTTGTCCCCAAGGTCACCTTCCGGAATTAAGAAGTGATTCTGAAATTCTCCAACCTTGTTTTGCAACTTTACTAACGAATCATTTTTTTTTTTTTTGACGCTTTGTTAAAGAGCACAAGTTCCTGTCTAAAAAACTCCAACAACAAGGTGCAAGGTGGTAATCCATTCACAAGTAGGTGAAATTCGTGTTTATATTCAATATACCTATGCTAAGCCTAGATAACACAGGTTTGCTCGCTTCCGGGCCTAATACATTTAAGTTTAATTATATATTGAGCCCAAACAAATATAAAATTGACGAATTATTTAAACCAAAATCTTTGGATTAGCTATAAGCTGGGCCCAGTAGCTTAGTAACTTTTTAATAACGAGAACTATGATCTTAACAAACTTTTACTTGGAACACATATCAAATCATGTAAATCTTAATGAATTCGTGCGTCATTGTGATTATTAACAATTTAATACTACCAAATAAAACTAATTTCATATATCTTTTATTCAACATATCAAATCTATATCAGCTTTCAATGTTGAACTTTCTCATTCATTACTCATTCATTACTGATGACTTCTCTTTTCATCATCATCATCATCATCATCATCATCATATTACTTTTTACACATATACATTAATTTAAGTTGTCCGGTGTGATTTAATCTTTACATCTTGTAATTTAATTGAATGTATTCTAATGCTTCCATTATGTGTTCCTTACACATCTAACTCATTCCATGTCTCATTTCACTTCCCAAGC
>Ga0307517_10012782_pt1 | contig 11479 bp, 5 predicted proteins | sample 23_EM_MG_FD_194515 | JGI IMG/M metagenome (GOLD analysis project Ga0307517, IMG submission 194515) | Populus trichocarpa ectomycorrhiza microbial communities from riparian zone in the Pacific Northwest, United States - 23_EM | ecosystem: Host-associated > Plants > Roots > Unclassified | place... | reverse complement strand
AAAGCGTATTGATCCTATAAATCATAATTCTGGGACGATGATAAATTAAAAAGGATGATCGATGGAGATCGAAGCAAAGGAAACCATAATTCTGGGTCTGCATAATTATTCTTCAACATCTTATATATTTCATTTGATGCGTCTCTCCATGCTACATAGGAGCTTTTAATTACTGGCCTGCTAAGAAAAGGGTACGTCTTCTTTGCACGGACACATTAATTTTTTTCCTAGGTATTAATTAGTTTATTTTTCCTTTTCTTCTTTCATATTTCTTTTTCTCAAAACACTTCTTTGAGCTTTTGATGGCCGCCGTGATTGTATAATTTCCATCTCCTAACGTAGCTGCACGCACTGCTTTAATCATGCTGAGGGGTTCTAAGCGCACCAACAATTTTTCTGTCAAAAAATAATTAATTATTTTAAAATGAAAAATTATCCCTATCTTAACCTCATAATTACAAAAAAAAAAAAAGACAAATAAGCCATTTAACCCCAGTTTAAAAATTTATGATTCTAGAGATAACCAAGTAAATTTACTATGCATTTATTTCTAAAATATTAATCTCTTTTTAAAATACAAAATTGCCTCTGTATTGATTCCATAATTATAAAATGATTACATTGAAAAGAAGAATAAGTTATTAGACTCAAGTTTAAAAATTTTAGATTTAAGTGGTAACCAAGTAAATTAATTGTGCATTTTTAAACAAAAAAAACAATAAAAAAATGTGATAATTTTTAACTTACATGAAATCATTAATTTCCAGTGCTAATTTTTAATTTAATTATAAAGACAGTAGATTTTAACTCTTGATCGTGCTTTAAGAGGCTTTCATATGATATCAAAAACTATTTTTAAACCATTTTGATGCTATACCAAATAACCTATAGAACCCTAAACTTAAAATTTTTATGAGGTCCTTCGAAATCGATTTTCTTTCATGGGGCTCACTTATATTATTTTGATTTTTCTATGTGTGGAAGAATATTCTTCTCTTTTTCTCTATTTAATTTCTCGTGTTTTCCTTAGTTGTGGCGATGTGACCGTCCTTTTAATGGAACCAAATAAACAATAAATTATTTACAGATATTGAGTGGTTACTGTTTTCCACAAACCACATTCTGATATGATATCTCATGAGAGAAATGACAAACGTACGTACGTAAATCAAAATAAATAAAGATAAATATCATGAATTGAAACCAATTACTCTGAAAAATTGAAGGATGCAAGGTGGACAGATGATTAAGATTCGAACTTTATTTTTATTGCTCAAAACAAGAAAAAGAAGAGGACAGTGTGACAGGAGCTACATGGAAGACGTAACCTTTCAAATCTAGCACAGTTCTGGAGTGCGACCAATACGAAAATTTATTAAAATTATTTTTTTGTATTTTTAGATTAATATAATATATTAATATAAAAAAATTAAAATAAAATAAATTTATTTTGATATATTTATAAATAAAAATTAAATTGAAAAAACTACCACAATTACATATTAAAAAAAAACTACAAATTTATGTCTATAGTAATTACAAATTTATTACTTATTATAAGTGTTAGCTAGATAGAAGCTGGAACTAACTAAAGAGTTCAATCATTTATTCAGCTACCGCATCTTGTACCACATCGATGCACAGTAGTACTGCAAGACGCTTTTCTTTGTTTTATTTATTTTAGCGTTACAAGGCTGAGATTCGGACTCAAGATTTCTTGAAAAACGAGGACATAAAAACAACCTAAAGTACTTTAGTACCTAAAGCATCTGCTGTCCATTCGTCATCGGTTGAATCAAGAAATGAAAGCAATGACATGAAATCAAAACCTTGGTCAGCTTGAATACATTTATTGCTAGACCAATGATCCGACTCCACTAATTTCCCAGGAAACTCTGCTGTTTCTCTTGATTTGCATCCGTTAATAGAGACACCATGATGATCGCCGTTTACCTCAATGGTGTTATTGGAATGATGGTCAGTGCTAATAATATCATGGACGTCACTAAACTTTGTGAAGTCTGAATCAAGAATCTTGCTGAAGTCCTCCATGTAATCGTAATACATCATAATGTTGGATGAATTATCATCCTCCCCAGATGCCAACCCCTTGCTTGATGATTCATTTTCATTTGTCTTAGGAATATCATATTGCAAGTTGCTGTTGGTGGATTGTGCCATTGCAATACTATCTTGATGATCTTGAGCTGTGTTTTCTTGTAATGTAGGGGTGGCAGCAACCACCCCGGTAGTGCACTGTGATTCGATGGTGCTCTGATTCTTGAAATTTGATGCTGCCCCATTTTGAGACCCCTTGCTTGATGATTCATTTTCATATGTCTTAGGCATATCAAGTTGCAAGTCGCTGTTGGTGGATTTTGGGATTGCAATACTATCTTGATGATCTTGAGCTGTGTTTTCCTGTAATGTAGTGGTGGCAGCAACCATCCCGGTAGTGCACTGTGATTCAATGGTGCTCTGATTCTTTAAATTTGACGCCGCCCCATTTTGAGATCCCGATGCTATTTGTTTCCTATCGACTTTCGGCTGCCCCCGGAGTTGCCTATGCTGTGCCTTCTTAGCAATAGTGGTGTGCCAATAATTCTTTATCTCATTATCTGTTCGTCCAGGAAGTCTTCCTGCTATCAGAGACCATCTGGCGAAAAAAGAGAGGGAGGAATTCACTAAGTATCACTCATTCATATCCATAAATAATAAAACATTTGGAAGAAATAATAATGCATGTACACAACACCTGTTGCCTAAGAGCTTATGCAGCCTGATAATGAGGTCTTCTTCATCCTCAGAGAAGTTGCCTCTCTTTATATTAGGTCTCAGATAATTCATCCAACGAAGCCTGCAGCTCTTTCCACATCTCTTAAGTCCTACAATATGAATGCATGCATCAGATACAGCCCGATTCTTCCATCCTAATAACATTCTATTACTCATGCACAGCATGTATAGAGTATATATGTAAGCGTCATTTGTTAATTACCTGTTTCTTTGACAATATTGCTCCATTTGCCTTCACCATGGATCTTTAAATAATCCATAAGCATTTTATCTTCAAGAGGTGTCCACGCTCCTTTGTTGAGACCATCCTTTGAACACCCTGGCTTTCTTCCCATTTCTCCCTCTCGCTTCCTGCTCTCACTGCCTCCTCTCTGTCCTCTGATTGCGGTGCTGCTTTCTCTTGGCTTTTATTATTGATGGTATGCATAGATTCGTTGTCAAACAGTGTGAGATCACTGTATTTGTAATGAATTGAACCAATAATACATACAAAAGATTGAATTGAACGTGCAAGCTATAAATAGGACCACTTCATATAATTCATCACTATCCGACAGGACCCCATACATTTATTAAAATTAAATGGTTGCTCTCAGATTTCCTAACGCTTTTGTCTTTCCAAGTCTCACCCACCTCAATATTACTAAGAAGTTTTATTTTGAAAGATTAATAGAATTAGAGAAATTATATTTATCAAAACAACCAACTTAAACTAATAACTTAAACAGTTAGGTGATATCTTAAAATATAATTTATATTATTCTCTAATACACTCCACAATCTTTAAAATAAAAATTTTTTAAACTTTAAAATTACATGAGCTCACATTATGTGTTAAAAAACCATTTTAACCCAATAAATTTATTAAATTATTAGGTGAAGTGAGGGATTAAGATATAATTTATATTATTCTCTAGTGTAATTTTAGAACTTATAATTGCACTAATTAAAAAGGAGGCTAGCTAAAACATTTTTGAAATATAAATAATTCTTGCTATTATCATTGCAATACCGAGTTAATGTAAAAACATTCTTGAATTATCACATTAACTATTTAATTTTTCTTTTGAATTAATACAAAATTTTAATATGGTAATATTGGAGTTCGTATAATAAAATATCTATAGTGTGAATTAATATGAATTTTAAAAAGTAAATGATTCATAGAAAATTAATCTTGAGCATGATCCTTTAACAAATTTAAGCTTTTGGTAATATATAATAATTTTAAGCAAAAGAAAACAAATTGGAGTATTTTTTTTTAAGATCTTGGACGGCTATTTGTGTTGTGTCAATTTTGGTTTATTCACGTTGCATGCCCTCTTATTTATTTAATTATTTTCTCGAATTTGAATTGTTTTCTTTTTAAGCCTTGAGTGCTTAATCACTCGTGTGCTCTTTGTGTGTTTAATTAATGAATTCCACTGGCTTAAAAAAAACGAGAAAAAAATATAAAAGTATAATAAAATGTCAATAAAAAACTAAATATAAAAAAAATTCAACTGCCCTTCTATTTGTTTTCTTCTCTGGAACTAACATTTGGGCATTAGAGTTCTAGAAACTTGAAAGTTGGTTGGCTAAGTTTACTGTCAGCACAAAATATAAGAACTAACAGTGCTGATATGCTCAAGGAATTGAAAGTTAGTTAATTACAGACAAAAAAAAGAAGACCAATCATCGCTCAATACCTTGCTTTCTCTGTCTTCGATCTCTCTCTCAATCCTTCCTCTCCCTTCTTGTTTATGTAACCTAATTAGGACCTAGGTTTTGGGCTTCAATGTTGCCCTTTGGGGATTTTTTTTTAATTTTTTTCAAGAGAAATTGCCAGCAGAGTTCCAGTACCTTTGACATACATCAAAATTAAATACTTGGAATTCTGAATAACATCATCAAGAAGTGATCTTCTTATGAAACTTGAGCTCACGAACTGAATCAATGATGGAGGCTTAATTTGCTGTTGTTATGAACTCTATTAATATTCCTATAACCTCCTCATCAGATGAAAATCCAAAGAAACCACTTTTTTCCAGAAAGTGCTACAGGCTTGCCAATCAAAACTCATCCCATCTAGCTGGGTAACAGAAACTGATGATATTGCATAGTTCTACAGGTTCTGCCAAATATTTTGTAGAAAAAGTACAAACGGACAACATCTATGTTTGTCTGTCTGTGTGATCACGATCTTCCATGGCGTTATTACATATACTCTTTAGTATGACTTGCAAATTTAATTAATTGTAGAATTCATTTATATTGTTCAAAGCTTTTCAAATATTAAAATTAAATAAATAATGTTAAAATGATTTCATTTCCACTCAAAAAATGTTAAGTTTCTAAATAGTTTTTAAGTCCCTTTCTTCTTCTGTAGAAATCCAATCAGTTTTGTCAAATAATTGGCCATCCAGGCTGAGCTTTTTCCATGAGATATAATCATAAATTGGAAGTAAGAAAAATTATGCCCGCACCATAGACGGCTGTTTGAATTTGCACCAAGTTGTGATATCTTGTCGAGGGTCAAATCCAATTTCTTCAATGAATTTTGAGCCACAACCGAAACATTCCAAACACCTATGAAATATTATTATGTCGGTATAAACACGTAAATTCTGTCAGTATAAAAATTATTGATAGATTTAGCCATGCAAAAATCATTAGGAAGAATCTTGTTGTTGATGTTATATTTTTTTAGTAATTTTATCAGTGATTTTTATACCAACAAATATAACAATAAACTATTGTAGTCGAACCTTAAAAAAAGAACCAACAAATATCTATTACCAAATTCATTAATAAATATTACCAATGAAATTTAGAAGGATAATTCTGTCAGAAATATTCTATGTAACTAACGGTTTCACTGACGATATATTATGTTGGTGTAGATCGAAAATAACTCTTTGTAATTCCCCAATGAAAAGATTGATCAATTACTCACAAGATTTCCGACGATATTTAGACAATTGTATTTTATAAAAATGCTATAAAATAATTTTATAATGGCATTAAACAACATCAAACAACTAATTTAAATTAAATAACAAATTTTATATAATGTGAAAAACAATTACAAATGTCTTTAAAAATCAATTAAACTGAAGAACAATTTTTTTTATAATGTAAAAGTCATTTACAAATATATATATATATATATAAATCAATTACAAACTCATCTACAGATAAAGGTGGAGGGAGAGGAAAATCTCATGGAAATCCGTATGGGGGAGGATAATGACTGGAAAAGTATGCTTCATACTTTTCCATGATCTCCTCCAACTTTTTTTTGTTGTGCTTCATACTTTGCCTATATTTCAGCTTTTAGAGCACCAACTCGTTGTTCAACCAACTTCTCAACGGATGATGATGGTTAACTCTGGCTGGATGGTGAGGTGCCAACAATTGAGACACTACAACTTTATCTCACATCTCAGGCTACAATCATAGATGAAAAAAATATTGCATGAGTATTGCAAACTCGATTCCTATCAGGTCCACCAATTGTTCTAGCCTCCAACCATAAATCTGGATAGTATTTTGGATGAGTTGAAGGGCCCACTCCATGTTTTGCATGCATAACGATGTTATATTATTCCTACACTTAAAAAAAAAAACTCTGAGATATGGATGGAAAAAAATTAGTCCAAACAATATAAAAAAGGTTTCAAAGTCTACTTACAATAAACATCTCAACTCCGCTATCAATAAACAGTTGCACCCCTTTCCGTCTATCCTTCCTGCGTATATGTGTTTCCATATACAATTTCATTGGAGTAGGCTCACACCCAAGCTGTGTAGTCTGCAAAATAAATTTATTGATTATTAGTTACACATAAATTATAGGTATGATTTCAAAAAATACTTGAAATTAAAACAAGTTCTCTTACCAAGCGTTTTACATGGTTTGTAAAAGGAAATGACCCACCAATATACTTGCTAATGGAACCGTGATTCTTTTTATTTATGTTCGAGGATCCACTCCATGAACGCCTTTTAAAACCCTTCAACATATAGAACTCTAAATACCTCTTCCAGTTGCTCTTAGTGATGTGGGGAGATCTATAATTCTTTCACTCCTCAAAGTCATCTGAGTTGGCTTTTCTCTTAGCATAGATGTGTGATTCATACTAGAAATAGAGTAACCTGATTTAAAAATTTGTTAAACTAAAAAATATAACAAAATAAAAGTGTAAAATTTTACAAAAAAACATATACGTCACATATTAAAACTTACCTAGTTGCCCTATGATTTTCCGAGACTTGCCTTGCTACCTTTGAGTTTACCTCACCCCACCAATTTTTTTCCTTGAAATTATTTTTTGTAAAATAATTAGTTCCTAAATTTTTTAAAAATATTTTATCCACTAAAAGTATTAATTACGTACTAACCCTGAACTTCCCCCACCAAGCATCAACCACTGGCCTCCATTCTAGATGATACTTAGGCTGACTTCATTGAAAAATAGGCACCTTCAGCGACATTTTCATTGTTGATGTTATTGTTCACACAGCTTCTATATTTGTGAACCTAAAAATAAAATAATTAACTCCAAGCTATATAACACGTTAACATTAATTTAATATGATAGTTTAAAAAAAATTAGATTTTCTTACATACTTAAATCCGGCTTTCATTTCACAATTAACTTATTGGAATATGGATCCCTGACAAATGGGACACTAGATATATGACTGGTAGTCGACGAGGCAGTGTCGTTAGATGCTGCATCAGATGCAGCTTCATGATTGACACCTAAATGAACCAAAGGGTTAGGAAAATTACTGCTTGATGATACAGTAATGCTCCGTTTTGACCCTATACTTTTCCTTGGCATCTAAAAAATATAACTAAATAACTAAGAATATTCAATTAAAATACCAATCAATAGTTTATGTTTTTTAGTTTTAGTGCATCTATCTATTTATAAATTAAATCTCAGCAGCACCTTTGATATATAGGACCTAACCCAACACATTATGGAAAATGTAGCTAAACAAGTCATTACAAATTGGTGCCACATCATTGCAAACATATTCTAAATATAATTCATGTTATTTGGTAGTAGTAATGTCAATATATGCTATAAGGTAGTGAGGAAAGGAACCCTATTTGGCCCTTTAATTGATTTTAGACAATATAGAAGTTATTATCAAAAGGTTATCATGAAAATCAACTATTTTACATTCAACTCTTATTGTCAGCAAAAGAGTTTTAAAACAACAGTGAGAAATCAAATAAAGAATAAAGGAAATCGATAAAACCAAGAGGAAAGAACCAAATATTTCTATAATAACCACATATTTACTCATGAAATTAAAAAAAAAAAGTGTACCAAGAGATGAATCAAGATTTAATGAATAATAGAGGTTATTCAAAGCAAGTATGAAGCATAAAAAGCAAGGGAAAAAAAGGAAATCAACATAAAGAGAATCCACATGAAGAACACATTGGGCTATATGACAAGATAACACATGACAACATCATTGCAAAATAAAAATCATATCTAGTTAACAATCCTGCACGATTACAAGTTGGAACTCAAACTTCTACTCCCTTAAAAATTGCAAATTTATGTTTGTTTCTATGTTAAAGTTTCCTACTTTACAGTTTAATATGTTGTTTTTTATTACAACAAACTGAAATATACCAAAAGGGATTTTAATCTAATTGAGAAAACACATTATATATCTAGCAAAACCCACAAATTAAAATAATGAGAAATAAAATAAAAATGGCTAAAAAAATTACAAAACCTCTAGGAAGGAAATAACTATACAATAAAAACTTCTCCAACCCTTGATTCAACAACTTTCATCGAAACAACTAGGAACCTATACCAGTATCAACATTGCCATTACCTCCTCCCTTATCTAACAACCCTCATCTCTAACCGAAATCACCTTAAACTACAATAACCATTCATTGAAATTATCACAGTCACAAAATAAAACTACATTCATTCAAGCTTTTATGTTATCCTTTGTTTTACCCAATTGTGGGTCACACAAAAATCAGGAAACTTTTCCTTGCTGAATTGAAAACCAAATACAATGTTCTCATACTAGGATACTACATCATACAATTCAATATTGGTAGTGCTACATCCATTTCAACTTTACCTTTCAAGAAGTCCTTTATGTTTTTTTTTTTGTATTAATGATGACTTAATAAGAATCTCCGGTGGCAATAAAAAACATAAGCTTTCCCACCAATCATTAAGGTGAAGGCCTTGTTGTTTTCTATACAATATGAACAAACTAATTTTCTATATATGCTCCATCCTGAAACTATCTCATACACAGGAAAAATATTTATAATCCACATCATAGCTATCTTCATTTAAAAATTATGTTTATTTAAGACATCATATGTCAAATCCTCGGATGACCATAACTACTTCAACTCATAAATCAATGGTTGAAGACAAACATCTATATTCCTACCTAGATTGTCAAGAATAGGTATCATTGTAGATAAGAACGTGAATTTTAGCCTCATACACATCCATAGAGACAAGTTGTAAACTGTTAGTATGACTGACTAACAAGAATAGAGTACAACAAAATTACCTTAAAAAGATATACCATTAAAAGGATATATCATTACTCCATCTTCCGTATCGTGAGAATGATGTCATGTCATGTGCTTAATTGTCTTCGAAGACATAAATTACATTTGCAGCCTAGGAGTAATTGGAAAGTATCTTAGTTTTTTGTATGCCACAAGTATCATTCTCTTACAATATTGGATTTATACTGAGCATACCTACAAGTTTTGCAATCGATTAAATTTACATCTTCACCATAGTACAATATGCAAAAATTTGGGTATAAATTTTTGATATCCTAAACCAAGAGGTTTCATCATGGATCTTGCAGTATAAAAGTTCTCTTTCAATCTATTTTCTTCAGGTAAAATGCTTTTTGCTCATTTGATTATGTTATCATAACCGGCTTCACTCATATTAGAATCTAACTTTATGGTAAACACTCATGTAATAACCAGTAATTTATTGTGATTAGTGCACCCATCTCATAATGGTTCATCAGAATCGTATAAAAGATAAAAAAACCTAGATGCATCTACATTTGATTATTCATTTACACGTGAACTTTGCCTGAATAACCATAATTTATTCTCATTGCATCCATCACCATACTTCTATAATGATTATTATTATCATCAATAACTTCATGTATGTTGCTAGAAGTAGATGTTGAGCCAACAACCCTTTCTAATATGGTTTCGTAACGAACACAGGGTTCTCTATGTGCAAATCAACACAAGTATTTCTCAACGAATCTTTTTTTAGGAGATGCATCGTTACAACATCTAGTTAGATGAACTTTTTATTTTTACACTTCACAAATGGACATCTAATTAATCCTGCCTCCATTAATATACTTTGGATTGAAAAGTATAAAATTAATAAAACCCTTAACCTTTCCATAATAATTCTCCCTATATAACCCTTCATGTGAATCTAAATACATCTGCGAATGATCATTCATTACTAAGAAAACCTATATGGATTAATGATGACAACATTTATTAATAATATAACAATCAGTTCAAAATTTAATTACGTTGGTAATTAAAATTAATTCACAATCTAATACCCAATTATTATTTTTTGTTAAGAAAATGTAATGATGCGTAAAAGTATCAACTAAATAAATCCAATTAATGACAACTAATTGATAACCCAACTAATAATCTATCATTTTTTTAATTCAAACTTATTCAATCTAAATTAATACCATTTAATTGTTATCAATTCCAAAAAAAAATAAAATCAATTACTTCAAGATTTCCAACTTAAAAGTAAAATTGACAAAATATGATTGTTACCCATAAATAACTCATAATTGCTTTCATTATAACACACATAATTTATAAAATCAAAATCAATTACATCAAATTAGAAACAAGCTTTAAATTTTCCCAAATAAAAACAAACCCTAAAATAGAAATCAAACTTTAATTCTCTATGAAAAGGTTGTAAAACACTACAATATACAAGCAAACTATACTGCAAATACTAAAAAACAAAAACAAAAACAAAACAAAAACAAATTAACTTAAAACATAAATAAGTAGGTTTGTTTACTTATTGGAGGGAATATTTAGAGAAAATTATTTCAAGACAATGATGTTGACATTATTTCAAAACCACATTATCGATGCCCTTTAATTTTCATTTGAATCTTGAGGAATTTCCTACTATTAATAATAGAAAAAAACAACTCATTCGAAATATTTCTGCATCATTAATTGAAACTAATTATTATTTAAATAATTTTAAAGGTACATTTTTTACATTAATTAAATATATATTAAAAAATAATTTTTTATAAGTATTAATTCTAAGATTCATTAATTAATTTTTTTCAACTCATACCAAAACATATTAAATTTCACTTAACGTTATTTACACAACTGGAAACGGACATCGTCATCATAAACAATATTTTATTGACGAGTCTCTATAGGTATATGGATCATGACTAACATTCTTTCCATCCCATTGGAAACAGAATCTTAGTTGTAGTAATATAATAGTATTTCATATTTTATTTCGAGCTTCATCAATGCAGTAATGGGATCCTCGTATCTATCTGAAAAGTTTCTAGCAATTAATTTGAATTGGACCACCATAGGGCTAGTGCTGAAATATTCTTAATTACT
>Ga0307517_10012781_pt1 | contig 11480 bp, 8 predicted proteins | sample 23_EM_MG_FD_194515 | JGI IMG/M metagenome (GOLD analysis project Ga0307517, IMG submission 194515) | Populus trichocarpa ectomycorrhiza microbial communities from riparian zone in the Pacific Northwest, United States - 23_EM | ecosystem: Host-associated > Plants > Roots > Unclassified | place... | reverse complement strand
CATGGTTCTTAAGGTGTTTTGGATTAAAAAACTTGAGCTTTAATTTTCTAGCCACCATAGTGGTCAAAATCTAGGAAAAACCAGTTGTTTGTTTTTTCACAAAAAATTGAAAAACAAGCATGCAACTGTTGAAATGGGCTAGGTGACCAAGCCTAACAGAGCTCGACCCATTTGTTTTTTTTTTTTTTTGTCAATTAACGCTTTTTTTATATTTTTTTAAGATAAATTGTATTTGCATTATATTTATATTTATTTTAAAAAAATAAATTCTTTTTGTATTCTTTTTATATTTATTTTTTTAAAAATAAATAAATTGTATTTATATTATTTAATTTTTTAAAATAAATAAATTGTATTTTTTCAAAAAAATAAAATAAAGTCTCTTTTAAATTATGGTGATTTTTTGTCATGCATTTAATTTTTTAAAAAGTTTTTCTGATTCATTTATGAATGTTTTTTTTATCTTTTGTGTAGATGAACTATATTTTTTGAAAATAAAAAATCTATATTTTCAAATAATATTTCTAATATGTGTAGCCTTGTATAATATTTGTTTTCCAATCAATTTAGTATGTTTATCTATTTCTATTATCGTCTGGTTAAATAAAAAAAATATTTTAATAAACAAAATTTAGCAGATAATCAAGTAAATGTCCCATCTTACGAGATTAAATATCCAATTTTTAGCACATATAGTTTGCAGCTTATTTGATTACAAATACATATAATTTTTTTGATTTGCACTTAAATTTTTTGAACAATAGAAATGCGTAAAACAAACTTGTATATATGGTTTTTTTAATAACAAATAAAAATATTTGACTCGTGGTGGAGCGCGCATCACATTACTAATTATTTCTAACCATATACTCTAATAATTGTTCTTTGAATAAAAAATTAACAATAACTGAAAAATCACACGAAACCATAACCTAAACAATGAAAACATTTGAAAAGGGGATTGTGACATTAGAAACTTTGCAACTCATAAGATTAGGCTTTAACTAGGCCCAACCCATATCCTTGAGCCACAGTTGACTTTCGTGCTTGGCCTCACTTACGACGGTTGACTCGAGCCTCACTGGATATTATACACTTGTGTAAAAATGGAAAAGATGTCATGAAATCACTATAACAGAGAGAGAGAGAGATATTTTTTTTGGTATGAAAAACGTATTTCGTGGAGTTTATTTTTAAGCGATTGAGTGTTTGAAAAGACGGTTGAAATTATATATTTTTTTATTTAAAATTATAATTTTATATTTTCAAATAATTTTAATATGGTAATGTAAAAATATAATTTTTAAAAAATAAAAAAAATATTATTTTAATATATTTCAAAAAATATATATTTTTAACTGCAATTCCCACAGTGCTTTTAATTGCGAGATGATTCCATAGCTAGAGACGCTCCATTTTTATACCTTTCCAGTTCATTCTCTGCTTGTATAGTATTTAAACTCTACTTTAACTGTTCTTAATTTAATAATTTTTTTCTTAATTAGCGATTGCTTCAGTCACAACCACAGCCCACAATTAATTAAACAATAACTATAGCCTGACCCATTAATTAAACTGACCCAGGAAGCAACATTCACTCGTAGCTTCGTCACAAATAGCATCCTAAAATGTTTAGCAAACCCTGGTGATTTTATTCCTGGTGTTTTCGATGATGGACGTCTTCAGCACGTATGATGCTTGTTCTGACAAACATTCATAACAATATAATTTGTTTCTCAACTCTATATGAGGTTTTTAATGTGGCTGAACTTTAGTATGAGTTTTGCAAGTGAAAAAAACTCCGTTTGATATGACTATAGCATTCCATTTCCAGAAAATTATAAAAATATTTATGGAAATACTGATGAAAAAATATTATTGGTAAATATAGAGAGAATTACCAAGGAAACATCACGTCTAGGAATTCCCTCGTTAATTCCGTTAGCAAATCTAACGTGTCAATATTGCAAACGGAATTACTGATGAAAAATTACCATCAGAGAATCAATTGGTAATATTTAAGTTATAACATGACACATAACCCCCCTCTCCCATTTCTTCTTCTTCTTTTTTTTCTTTTCAAAAAACAACACCTTTCACCCCCTTTTTTTTTTCTTTCACAAATCAAGCTTCCATCATCACAAATCCGGCCACCCCAACACTCAGTTTGTCAGTATCCATGTTTTAGTTTTTTTTTTAAGATTTACCACGTTAAGTAAGCAAACCTATCTATTTTTTGTTATAACTTTTTTTAGTTTATTTTTTGGTATTTTTATGTAGTATATGTTGTTTGTTTGTGTGTTTACTTGTTTTTATAGTTTTTTCCAATAAAGATTTGTTGTATGAGTGTATGATCTGTACATGTTAGAGTTTATTTGAGATTTTAAAAAATTATATTTATTTATCATTTGATGAAATTGAGTTTGATTTTATAATTTAATTATTTTATAATTAAAGAAATAATAAGTTATTTAATGGGTACGTTTCATATTTTATCAATGTTATTGTTAAGTTGAAAATTTTGATAAATTTGAAAGAGTTTGAATTTTTAGAGAAAACTAATAATGATTAAATGATACTATTAAAATAGATTGAATAAGTTTGAATTAAAACAATGATAGCTAATTAGTTGTGTGCCGATAATTTATTTAGTTAATATTATTAATTAATACATATTATCATCAATATTCTATATAGATTTCATATAAGTAATGAATGATCGTTCTTTGATGTACCAAGTTTCACCCGAAGGGTTGTACATGATGGATTATTGTGATGGGGTTGAAGGTTTTATTAAGTATGCATTATCTAATCTTAAAAATACCAGTGGATGCAATATTAGATGTCTATGTAAGAGGTGTAAAAATTAAAAGTTCATTGATTTAGATTTTATTACGATGCATCTTCTATAAAAAAAGGTTAATGGAAAAATACTTATGTTGATGTGCACAAGGAGAACCCTATGCTATTTACGAGATCATGATAGAAAGGATGGTTGACTTAAACTCTAGTTTTAGCAAACTGCATGAAGTTGTAGATGATAATAGCAATCCTTATAGGAGTATGGTGATGGATGTAATGATAATGAATCAGGGTTGTGGAAGTGAATGTTCAAGTATAGATGAAGAACCAAATGTAGATGCAATTAGGTTTTTTGAACTTTTAAAAGATTCTGACGAACCATGATAAGATGGATGCATAAATCACAATGAATTATTGACTATTTCACAAGTGCTCACCATCAAGTTAGATCATAGACTGAGTGAGGCCGATTATGATAAAATTGATGAATGAGCGAAAAACACTTTACCTGAAGCGAATAGACTGAAAGAGAACTTTTATGTTGCTAAATCTATGATGAAACCCCTTGGTCTAGGATACCAAAATATTGACACATGTCCAAACTTCTGCTTGTTGTACTATAGTGAAAATGTCAATTTTACCGAGTGTAAAACCTGTGGGCATTCTCGGTATAAACCCAAAACTAGCAAGGGAAAGACTCTTGTCATATATAGAAATTCGAGATACTTTCCAATCACTTCTAGGCTACAAAAGTTATTCACATCTTCAAATATTGTTAAGCACATGACATGATATCATTCACATAATATGGTGGATGGAGTTATGGTGTACCATTTTAGTGGTGAAGCTTAGAAGCAACTTAATAGAGTGTATTCTCAGTTTTCAATGGAACCATGAAATGTACATTTTAGGTTATGTACAATGGATTCAATCTATTTGAGTCATTTTCTACATTCTATTCTTGTTGGACGATAATACTCACGATTTACAACTTTCCACTAGGGATGTGTATGGGACCAAAGTTCATGTTCTTATCTACAATAATACATGGTCTTAATAGTTAACCGAGTAGCAATACAGATGTTTGTCTTTGACCGTTGATTGATGAGTTGAATCAGTTATGATCATTCGAGAATTTGATGTATGATATCTCAAGGAAATAAAATTTTCAGATGATGGTAGCTTTGATGTGGACTATTAATGATTTTCCTACATATAAGATAGTTTCTAGTTTGAGCACGTATGGAAAACTAACTTGTTCATACTATATAGAAAATAACAAGACCTTCACCTTAACAAATAATAATAAAACATCTTTTTTTTATTGTCACTAGATATTCTTTTCAATCGATCATAAGTACATAAAGAATAAAAGAGATTTCTTTATAGGTAGAGTCAAAAGGGATGTTTCACCATCGATACCGTCGGGTGAAGAATTGCATGATGTGGTCTTGCAGTACAAGGGCATTGTGTTTGGTTTTCAATTTGGTAGATTAAAGTTTCCTAGTTTTGATGTGACCTACAATTAGGTAAAACGAAGAATTTTTTGGGAGCTTTCTTATTGGAAAACTAATATCTTCCATCATAATCTGGATGTCATGCATATAAAAAACAATGTGTTTGAAAATATTTTTAACACGGTGATGGACATGAAAGGTAAGACAAAGGACAATATGAAAGCTAAAATGGATATGCCTTTGTTTTGTCACTGTAAGAATATGCAGTTGGTTTATGATGGGCCATGAGTTGCAAAGCCCAAATCCAACTTCTCTTTTAGACAAAAATACATAATTACTTGTCTATTAATGACTTAAAAGTTTGTATTTTCCTAGTAAATATGCTTCAAACATATCTAGATTGATGAATTTAGAGGATGACAGATTGTATGGAAAGAAGAGTCATGACTTTCAAGTGTTTATGAAACACTCGTTCCATTTTCTTACATGGATTTACTATAAAAAAGAATATGGGATGCACTCTTGGAGAATAATTATTTTTTTAAAGATATATGCTCCAACAAGTTGCATACCCAACACATGAAAAAGGTTGAAACGAATATCGTTCAGACTATTTGGAAACTTAAGATGATATTCTCTCCATCCTTCTTCGACTCTATAAAATATTTACCCATACATTTACCATTTAAGATAAAAATTGGTGGTCTTGTCCAGTATTGATGGATGTATGAATTCGAGATGTTAGGGATTGCATATGCATCCTAAGTAAATTTTTTTATTTAAACATTCATTTATTCAATATCTATTTAATTCCATAAAGATATTTATTCAACCTAAAGAAAAAAGTTAAAAACATGGCATTGTTGAGGCTTCGATATTTAAACTTATATTGTTAAAGAGATCTCAATATTTATCTTGTACTATTTTGAGTTTCACTTGAGAATAAGAATCAACTGGGTTCCATGACATGATGATGGTAGGGAAGTGCCTTCAAGTGAGAATTTGTTAATGTTTTCCCATCCTGAACGACTTTTATAAAAAAAAGACAGTGAGAGAAAGATACTTGATATAAATCGAATTTAGACATTCACATAATTATGTGCTATTTAATTGTGAAGAATTAAGACCTTTTATTTAGTAAGTAAATTAAAAGTATAAATTTGCCTTTTTGTTTTAATTTAATTCTAATTTATTTTTTATTTGTATTGTTCTTTTATTTTTTTAAAAACAATCACATATAATACCGATGCAATTACCAATAGAATTTTAAAAACCAACAGAATTACCGACGGATTAAGTCCCTCTGAGAGTTTCAAAAAGTTGGAAAAAATTACAGGACTTGCCAATATTGATGTAATTCTCTGACGAATTAATTCCATTGATAATATGCATATAATCACCGATGGATTTACCAACAATTTATTCTAGTAGTAATACACCATAATCATTGATGGATATACCAAGATAATTAATGTCGGTAAAGTTTTTTGTTTGGCGCAATCTTTCTGTTAGTAAATCTATCAGTGATTATATTACTGACAAAATGATTGATAGAATAGAAATCATTGATGATATTTTTTCCGGTGACATGATTCCTTCTGTTATTATATTAGTAATTTTATTTCCAATGAAATCAATTTTTAAACACTGACAAAATATTTCATCGATGATATACAATTTTCTAGTAGTATTACGAGGCATCATAAAAAATAATTGAACTTTATTTTCAAAATCATTACAAACATTACCAATTCTCCTATTTAATTACTCTTGTTTAAAATCCATCCAATAATAAAAACATTCAACTTATAAAAGAAAAAGGATAGGGTACTTAGCATAAGATGCATACCAACCACGATGCAATTTGGGTTGTAATGGCATTAGAAGTCCAAATCATAGTTGTTAAATTAGGCTCGATAGACTGATTTGAAAACTCAAAATCTAGTGTCTAATCCAAGTAGGGTTTCTAATTAAATCGAATAAGACATTGAATTGATGAAACTTGGTGGACTTGATTAAGGTTTTAGTGATTTAATTGACCTGATCAAATTAACCTGGTTGAGTTAACACCAAGAAAAAAAAATACATCATCATTTTACTAAAAATAATTAACTTGAGTTAACTCAGTAACTTATAAGTTAATTTAATAATCCAATAACCTAGAATCTTTTTAAAGTTAATCTATGAGTATGATTCAACAACCGTGATCCAAACAATAGAAACGTGTAAAAAGGGAATGTTGCCTTTATCATAAATATGGGCTTGTTGTATTTTACCGTACTTTTGATGGTTAGCTTGTGCATGCATTTAATATTGGAATGGCTACTAAGGAATTCACTGACCTAAATATACACTGTGTTAAAAACAAAAAGCTTATGACAAAGGCACACTACAAATTTCCACTTTTCAATCATCTCAACTTCTTAAGTATATATGTTGAGAATCAATACATCTCTTGAGATTGGTAGATAATAAAATCAACTCTTTATTGTTCCAATTTGTCCTTCAATAAGAAGAAAAAAGCATCATGAAGCTCGCCATCCATGTGCATGTGTAAAGATCCATTGCTAATTGATTAATTTAATAGATAGCTAAATTTTTTGTTTGTTTAATCACCAATATCAATTCTTAAAAAATAGGCCCACCTTGAAACAATCTCAATTAGTGGGAGAATATATAAAGTAATTGGGATAAATTGTGTAATTAGCACATAAAAAATCAATAAATAACGAAGTAACACAAGATGGAATTTTTTTGGCAAAATAACACAGTTTGAGAATGTCGCGGTTAAGCGTGGCATTTCAATAATGTCGCATTTTAAAACCGTGATATTTGCCTAAATGTCATTGTTATGAACCATGACATTAATTAGCAGACCATTTTGAGAAATAACTAGACATAAAAAAAATAGTTGGACAATAGCCAAAATGGTCTGACCTTTTTGAGAAACGGTCGGATCGTTTTGGCTACTATTTAGTTTTGAAAATGTTTTGTATTTTGAACCTGAAATTTTTTTATAAAATCATAGTTTTGTTAATCTGAAACTTAATTTACTTTATGATTTTAGAGAGTTATAAATTTTATAATTTTAACAAAATTTGGATAGATTTTTTCCTATATATGAACCATATCTAAAATTTCTTCCCATGTAAAAAGACTTGCAAAAAACCACAGTAACCCATATCAACAAATTCTATCTAAACTTAATAAATTCTCACATTTTACAACCACAAGTAGCCCCAAGAATGCATAAGAAATAAAACATATATACATTTTAAATGAATAAAAAATACTTCATCATATCTAATATTCAAGTAATCCTAAAATATAGAAATATAAATCATTTATCTATTTATATCTACGTCATGTACTAGATGATCTGGGCGCATTAGTAGCACGACTGGATCCAGCTCCTGCACCTATCTAAGTAGCCTTGTCCCCTGCCACGACATCATCAAGAGTTAACCACTCTCTAAAGATATCGAGTCCAATGCGACATATATTTAACCACTGGGACATAACGATGTGAACTTCACTTTTTTGTCAGTATTGTGAAGATAAGATGCAACATTTTGACTCTCCTGTAGCATGAAACCAACCTAATATTAATAAAATATTAAAGTTAAATTAAAAGATCAATACATAGAACCTAACACATAACATTTTATAATTATGAAAAGATTTGATTACTTACGAGATTTTGAATTCTTTGGGCATGTTGCTCATGTATCTAGGTGATGAAACTTGCTCGGGATCTAGAGTAATGATTCGATTTGTGATACTTATGTACCAAATCATACACTCCTCATCTGTAATCACGAGATGCATCTCTACAAATATCTCATTTCTCCGTGCATACAATTGGTACAAGATAATATTGAGTTATGGTGTGCAATGCATTACTCGTATCGATGTCGACTAGAATGTGCTGTTTATAGCTAAACTGTCGTATTACCCGGTCTGAGAAATGTGGCTTGACCATCTTAAAAAATATCAGCAGGACCACTAATGTCCATATATCCATCGCGCTAGTGCAAACTACCAGAACAACTGCTAATCTGTTATCCGATTAGGCATCCATATGACTTGTAGAATTTAAGTTTTTTAAATATCAAACAACAATAATTTGGTGAAATGTAATGATTTTTTATTAAACAAATGATTTAAAAAATACTTGGATAGCAAGTCGTCTATCTAACCCGCTTCGATAAAATGCCAATGTCAACATATGTGTTGATCAACAAATAGATTGTTAAACATAATATCATCTATCATTTACAACAAATCAACTAACAATAAACTATTTTTACCTCTACTAACTAAATTTGAAGGACCAACAAAAATTAGTACAAACATAGATTTTGATCGACTACTCACATACTACCATCATATTCAAACCACTTTGGGTGAAAGAGTCAATCATTGTCTTAAAACTGCCATTACATACAATTGGTACAAGATAATATTGATGTTCACCAAACTAATACCTCTGAGTTATTTTAACATCAATATCATTATAATTCATCCCAAGTCTATAACAAATGATTTCTTTCATTTTTGCATATGACATACCTAAATTACCATTTAACAACAAACTGCTCCCACCATCGCATATTATACTACTGTTCACATCATGAATAATAGTGCCACCGTAATGACATAATATAAATATGTTATATGACATTCTGTTTTAAAAAAATTAGATTCTGTTTTAACTAAATTGCATTATCCTAACACTGTCGACATCATTCATATCAAATACAATTAAATTTTCAAAATTTAACGTTAAAGCAAATTCACCATAAATTAAAAATAATTCATGATATTTTAATGCTTAATTGTTTAAATCAAACACAAATTAGTATAACTAAAAAAATATCAAATTCATCAACTTACAATTGAATGAAACATTTAATTCATCATAATTTTATCATGATCAAGCTCTCGTCTATGAAATCATCAAGCGTAGTTAATTACATTATTAGATGATTCCAACAATACACATAAAATTTCTAATTTGATAACTTAACATCAATTAAATGCAACACATAATTAATTAAAATAATTGTTTCATAATTAATTTAACTTATTTTCGTGTTCAACTATATCAAATCAACTCTAATTGATTATATTCTTAAATAATTTCACATTAATTAAACAAATCCTAAATTAAACCTAAACAATTATTTCATTTCAACCAAATAAAATATAAATTTATAGCAATGTAATATGTTTACTTTACTTGTAAGACTAGAAAAAAGATTGGGGTGGTGGCGGCAACAAATAGATCGATTGATTTTGCTTGTAAAAACATCCAATGATGTTTACAGACCTCTAATGGATTTGATTTTTGGTTGTTTTAAGGATTAAATGAAGGTGTTTGGTGAGTTTTGTAGAGAGAAAGTGAAGGCGTTGGTTGGTTTGAGAGAGAGAGTTGTAGCTGTGCATCTCTGTGTTATTCGATCTGATTTTAAATTTTAATAGATATCGCGCTTCAGAAGTATGACATTGTAAATTGCCGTGCTTTTAAAACTCGTCATTTACTAAAATTACACTTCTCAAATATTATATATACTTTGTTGCATTTTTGAAGCACGCCATTTACTAAATATCGCGCTTCAGAAACACGATAATATGTGTGCTATTTCATCAATTTTTTTTAAACGGTACTATTCCACCAAAATTTTATATTTACCATGCTAATTTTATATAAAAAAATCCAACTAATTCCTGGTTTTATATACTCATTAGTCATTATTCCTTATCTCTCATACAAAATCTAACTAATTGCTGGTTTTGTATACTCATTTAGTCATTATTCCTTATCTCTCAAACAAAATCTTCAATCTTAATTAGTATGTGTTTTGTTTTGAACAAGAAATAAAAAGTAAAATCATTATAATCTTTCGCCATGCACACGTTAGAATGACATCAAATATATATATATATATATATGCTAGTATAATAGTATTCATTATAATTTAGTGCATGTTTTTGATATTATAATATAAATGTTTTTTAAAAATATGTTTTTTTTTAAAAAATACATTAAAATAATTTTTTTATTTTTAATATTAGCATATCAAAACTATTAAAAAAATATTAATTTGATATTTTTTAAAAACAAACTCCCTTTTAAAAACACCAAAAACAAAAACAACTACATTTCTAAATTTCCAAACGGGTTCATAAAAGTCAGGGTCAACCATCCTTGACCATGGTGCATGCAAGTCTAGAAGTAGCAGTATTTTCCATATATAATTGGCTGATCAGAAGACTTCGAAAGTTGGAATTAAGAATATTAGCTGTTTAATTTGAGAAACCAAAGCCTAAAAACAAACATAGTTTGGAAGACAGTCGAAACAAAGACCGAGAGACTTTGAAAAAGGAGAAAGACTCTTGCATGATCAATCAATTCATTGAGAGTATGCAATTAATTAAGAGTCCAGAATGAGAAAGAAATTATGCCCATTTTAATTTGTACGACGTTTGTGACTTTAATTGATAGATTAGCATGTTATTAGACTTACAATTATTCATGAACACTAAACATGCATATATTCATCAAATTTTTAAATTTCTCCAAAAATTCTGAAATTTTAACCCAAGCTAAAACATAATATTAAAAGACTCCACGCAAATTTTCAGAATATTTTGATAATTTAATTGAAAATTATGAATTGTTTTTACATAAAACTAGTCAAAAAATATTGATAAAATCTGGGCTAAAGCCCACCCCAGCCTTTGCCATACCTCCGCCTATATATATATATCTTGGTGTTGTTGTTTATTATTCCCTAATGTATGTTTGGTTAGTGAGAAAATATTGTAAGAAAATAGATTATTCAATTAAATTCTCATGGTTTCCTTCCTGTCAACTATGTCTTGCTTAGCGTCGATGTTGAGCTCTAAATCAGCCCTGTTACAGGCCTTGGCCCAAAATGCATTTGGACCCTGACGTCCAACCCAAACAGGCCGTACTCTGTACCACAAAAAATCTCCAAACTCTTGGCACTAGAGGTGTTCACGGTTCGGTTCGGTTTAGACTTAAAAAACCAACCGAACCGAATTTTAGTATTTTTGGTGAATATCAACCGAACCGGACCGGAAACCGGTTCAAACCGAACCGGTCCGGTTCGGTTAAATCCGGTTTTTTTGGGAAAAAACCGGGAAACCTAATCCCTTAATATATAGGGTTTCTTTTTGTTTTTTCCGGTTCGG
>Ga0307517_10012780_pt1 | contig 11480 bp, 8 predicted proteins | sample 23_EM_MG_FD_194515 | JGI IMG/M metagenome (GOLD analysis project Ga0307517, IMG submission 194515) | Populus trichocarpa ectomycorrhiza microbial communities from riparian zone in the Pacific Northwest, United States - 23_EM | ecosystem: Host-associated > Plants > Roots > Unclassified | place... | reverse complement strand
TTTTAAAAATTAATAATTATATAAATTTATAATAACTCTAAAATTTATGAACTCAAATTAGTAATTTATAAAGAGTAAACTCAAAACCTAACCAATTAAATTATACCTTTCAAAATTAAAAAAAAATAGTATTTATCAAGCAAGTGAGTGTTTTTTAACCATTTAAATTAATAAAACTATGGATTGAGATTTTTCCAAATAAGTTCTAAATTCAATAATAATAATAATAATAATCAATTTTTATGGGGAAAAAAATCATATTCATCCTAAGCTAAACAAACCTTGTAAATATTGAAATAAATATTAATATAAAGATATTTTATAAAATATATATGTATACTTTAAACATAACATTATAATTAGCATCTTCACAAACTAAATCTCCTTTTCTGAAATGTCAACCAAATCACTGCCTTCAACCTCCATCTTCACCATTTCCTGTTGCTTTGGGAAGAAAAGATGTTTCCTTGTCCTTTTTTATATCAACTTCATACTCCATGCTTGTTTGACTTTCAATGGAATGATTCAATAAATGCTTGAAAGTATAGTGCAGGTTGTTTTAAAAAATATTTATTTTTAAAAATTTATTAAAATAATATATTTTTTATTTTTTAAAAAGTATTTTTAACATTAGTCCATCATCAAATTGATCTGATAATATTAAAAAAATATTAATTTAAAATAAAATTATAAAAAATAGTTTTTCAGATGAAATTATCTTTGGACTCAAACTCCAATCTTGGTGCTTATAAGCCTGGGTCGTTTTTCAGGCCTCGTAATCACGAGTAATTATTTACTGTTTTAAAGTTGAGTCCTTTATGCATTATTTACTGTTAAATTGTTTTTTTTTTTTTTTTAAGTAAAGGCTCGATTCTTAATTTCTTCATTTAATTTACAAAAACAAACTATCCTTATTGTGTAGTTTAAAACCAGAAATTAAAAAAAAAAAAATACTCTTATGGAAATATACAAAAAGTATCAACACAGAAATTGGAAATCATGTGAATCTTTATTTTCACAGAAAATTAGGATTTTCCCCCCTACTTCCATGGTTTCAAGTAACTATAACTAGGATCGAGTTTAATTTGTTTTCTATAATTAAATTAAATAAACACAGCTCCTTTCTGTAAATTATTTCCATGATAGCAAGCACCCATATCAGGGGGGTTGGAGATTAGGATCCCGAGCTTAATCTGTCGGTGAAAGAAATGGTCAGATTCCCATTTCATTTGGTTCCTTTTTGACAAACACGTCCAAGATTGACAGAAAGTACCACCACCGTGACCAGTGGCTCACTACTCACTTCCACTGGCTGTGGCTCTAAATCCCTCGAAATCTGCAAAAACTGGGCCCTTCCAAAAGAAGTGGGGCAGTCATCTCCGCTTCCAAGCTGTCAGCAAACGGCACATTACACTGCCATTGCCATGTGACTTTTTTCCTTTTCTCACAGCGCCGCGACCTCTACTCCCGTTTCTTAAAGCAAACAGACACAACGCTTGCAATTTTTTTAGCAAGGAATCTCGACGGAGATAAGAATAAGATAACCATAGCAAGTTAAGAGAGAGAGAGAGAGAGAGAGAGAGAGAGAGAGGCAGGGATCCAATGCCCTCTATCGCGCCATGTTCATGCACATATGTAGTGCTAGTGCTATGTTTGGTCACTGGTTCTTTCGCTGGTGACCCTTATGTGTTCTTTGACTGGACTGTCTCCTACCTCACTGCCTCTCCACTTGGAATTAAACAACAGGTTCTTCTTCTTATTCAATCCACTCATGCATGTATAGTATAATTCAAGATATGTAGTAATTTGTACAGTTTAACATATATATATATATATATATATATATATATATATATATATATATATATATATATTTCCACAAAGTTCATGGTAGTTGAATTATGTCCTTGTTTTCTTATTTGTGTTCCTTAAGTCTAAAATGATGCTGGTCGCAGACCCATGATCCTTTTTGTGATTTAAATAAAATTCCAGGTGATTGGCATTAACAGGCAATTTCCAGGACCAATTCTTAATGTCACTACTAACTGGAACGTTGTTGTCAATGTCAAGAATGATCTCGATGAACCTTTGCTTATTACATGGTATATTGTTTGTTTACGGCCGTGTGTAATTGTTAAAGTTGATATCAAAATCTGGTAATTGAAGGATTGATGATTTAATGTTGGTTGAGCTCAATGTAGGAATGGTGTACAGCACAGGAAAAACTCCTGGCAAGATGGTGTTTTAGGGACTAATTGTCCAATCCCAGCTGGGTGGAATTGGACATATCAGTTCCAAGTCAAAGATCAGATAGGAAGTTTCTTTTACTTTCCTTCCCTCAACTTCCAGAGATCAGCTGGTGGATATGGAGGGGTCATTATAAACAATAGAGATGTTATTCCACTACCATTCGCGGTACCTGATGCAGATGTTGTCCTTTTTATTAGTGACTGGTATACTAAAAGTCATAAGGTTTGTAGGGATGGTGTTTTCTTCTCTTTTTTTCTGACTGCTTGTGCTGAATGCTAGCTACTTTAGTTTGTTCTATAATTTGCCAATATTTATGGGGAAACAGAAACTGAGGAAAGATGTTGAAAATGGAGAAGACCTAGGAGTTCCAGATGGTATTCTTATCAATGGATTTGGTCCGTACAGATATGACGAGGCACATGTACAAGGAGGCATTGCTTACCAGATAATAAACGTTGAACCCGGTATGCGTGTGCCCCTGTATTCAATGCTCAAATTGCTCTTATTTCACCAGAACTTGAATTTTCCATGGAAGAATTAATTGTGCCATTCTATTTTGAACTTCCCCAAAATTTCTGATTAGCACGACAAAGCCTTTTTTTATTTAAGCTGAATTGTGATCAAAGTTTAAGATACAAATTTTGTTTCTTATGATTTAAGATACTGTAAATTCCTTTTCTTGCTTTCTTGATTAAAAAAATGCTTTATATTTTTGTACAGGAAGCACGTACAGGTTCCGGGTGCATAATGTTGGTATCTCAACCAGCTTGAATTTCAGAATACAAAACCACAACTTGCTTCTGGTGGAGACTGAAGGATCATACACTGTGCAGCAGAACTACACGAACATGGATATTCATGTAGGGCAGTCGTACTCGTTCCTGGTTACAATGGATCAAACTGCTAGCAGTGATTACTACATCGTTGCAAGTCCTCGATATGTCAATTCATCCAAAGCTTCTGGAGTTGCTATCCTGCACTATGCCAATTCTCAGGGACCTGCTTCAGGTCCTCTTCCTGATCCTCCTAATGAAAACGACTCGTTTTTCTCAATGAATCAAGCAAGATCGATAAGGTTGTAGTTAAGTATACATCATTTTGGATTAACATTGAAGTTATTGTTAACCTCCAACGTTTTGAGCAATTGAAGATATTATTATGCTTAATGTAGTTGTTGAGTGATTCAATAATCTGGAATGAATTATATTCTGGAGAGTTTGATCACTGATTTTACAGAAAAGGAAACTTTAAGCCGAAATGAGATTGGGAAATCTATTATTTGGTTCTTTATCTAGTTCATTTTCATGAAATTCATATGCATGTAACTGCGTTTAATTTTCATGGTTGCTGTTGCTGGTAATTTTTGTCACCTTTGATTTTCATGGTTTCTCCTTGTTAATAGATTCTCTTTCGGTATGACAATACATATTTTCAGATGGAACGTCTCTGCTGGTGCTGCTCGCCCAAATCCACAGGGATCTTTTAAGTATGGTCAGATTACCGTGACAGATGTATATGTGATCGTCAATAGACCTGCAGAGCTTATTGATGGGAAGTGGTGTACTACCCTCAATGGCATTTCATATTTACCACCTTCAACACCGCTAAAGCTTGCCCAGCAATATAACATCCCAGGGGTCTACAAGCTTGACTTCCCCAACGCACAGATGAATAGACCTCCCAAAGTTGATACTTCCCTAATCAATGGCACTTTCAAAGGGTTCATGGAGATTATCTTTCAGAACAATGATACCGCTGTCCAGAGCTACCATATGGATGGATATGCATTTTTTGTTGTGGGGTGAGCTTTTATTTTTGATGCCCTTACTGTCTCTAAACCTAAGTAAGGGAACTCAGATATTCAAACATAGTTTTCAAATTTCCTGTCTGCTCTGTAGTATGGATTTTGGAGTGTGGACAGAGAATAGCAGAAGCACGTACAACAAATGGGACGGCGTTGCTCGCAGCACTACACAGGTACTTCTATCTTGTAACTGTCATTGCAAATGGTTGTATCAAGCCACGGCCCAACAGGTTTTCCAGTGGAAAGCTATAAGAGAAAGGGTTAGACTGAAATACAGTTGACAATCAGGCTAATCCAATCACCCAGCCCTGCTCATTGGGCTGGCAGTTGTGGGATTAGAATAACTGCTAATATGCTTTATATATTTTTAAGGAAAACTGGAAATTGCTCTAAATTATATTACTGATAGGAAAGCTAAATTTTGCCAAGGTGGAGAATAGGCTGTGCTCATATTTACATGCATGAACAACGAACTGTATATGCTATGATGGAATCATGACATGCAAGGGAACATAACAGCAAGAATAATGGGGTTGCAAGGACACAGTTTCCTTTTGAATGTAATGATTGTTTCGGTACCAAGTTGCTCAAAAAGGTCACCAAGGAAGTAAATTAACTACATAGTTTTGAATGATGAAATCTTAGGTGAGTTTGGGTGGTTTGAGTTTCATTTTATGCCTAGTTCATCTGAGGAATGGAAAGGGGAATTGGTAGACTGTTTAAGCCACTAACATTTAGACACAGTTCTTATTTCTCTTCTGACAACAGGTCTTTCCTGGAGCTTGGACAGCTATTTTAGTTTCTCTTGACAATGCTGGCATTTGGAATCTCCGTTCAGAGAATCTTGACTCATGGTATCTGGGCCAAGAAGTATATTTGAGCATTATGAATCCAGAGATCGACAAATCCGAGGCTCCTTTGCCTGATAATACTATATATTGTGGCATACTCTCATCCTTACAGAAGTAAGATTTCAGAAACACGACTATACTTGATTTATCCTGTTAATATTCTTAGTTAATTATACATTTACTGGAAGTCTATCCATCTAGGCCCTAAGTTTCGAATTAATTTTGTTCGAAGTTTGATCTTTTCTTGGTGGTTCTGTTCCTTTTCCATGACGTTTCTGGATATCTCATCATATACTGGAACCAAAGCATGGTGTGCAAATCATACAAAATTATTGATATCGGAACATTCTTGGACAAGTTTTTTTCCTACCTGGTTTCCATTTCACAAAGTTGAATGGCTGTAGACTAGAGTTCATTGTAATTACTTAATGCGATCTACTCTGTTAATGGTCTGATTTTACATTCTGCAGGGACCAGGCTCGGAGATTTAGTTTTTCTGGTGCACCTTCACTCGCCAGTCCGAGCAGAACCTTTTTGGTTGTGTTGATCATGACCTTATATTTAAGAGTGTTGTTGGGATGAAATGATTGTTACGCTTTTATCACAGGTAAGGTTACAAATGTATTGTAATGTAAGAGTATGTTCATGTTTTTTGATGTTGCAAACAAGTATTAAATGAGGAGATCAAGCTCGATTCTTGCCCTTGTCTGTTCTCGAAACTGTACAAAATTAACATTTATTCTAAAATGTCTAATCTCTGATAAAAGAATTCATCAATCTCACACCCATATACAATCTCACCCTCTCTATCTCTCTCTCTATAATAAAGAAACCATAAATGATTTGAGATTGATGAATTTCTCACACCCATGATCGAGGGGTGTCGCAATGGAATGAATAACCATCCTAATTCCGAGTATTGCCAGGAGAGACTCATGTGATTGCTGCTTGTGGATCTACATCAACATTATGCGCCAAAGGCTCGATCCCAACAGACATTAAGCCCAACCTAATCTTGTCTTGAGAAACATAATGCCCTGTTGATGATGGTGGTTCTGAATAATTGAAATCAGATCTTCCAGCCATGGAGTTATTAAAGATGGTCGACGCTACAGGTAAAGGGGAATATGATGAATCTCCATCTATCCCTTCATGTTGATCTAGAAAAGACTGAACCCGTGCTAGTAGTCGATAATGAGTTCCCTTGAAAATCTTCAGAGCCTATATCTCTAGGACTTGGCAAAAACAACCTCGTGATGAAGGTGGGTTGGTCGATAGTGGATGGTGGAGTGGCTGTGGCTGTGGCTGCTATTCTGTGGATGGTGGCCACAGTTGCGGCAACTCCTCTCTTTGTGGCTGCGATTCTGTGGATGGTGGCCACAGTAGCAGCAACTCCTCTCTTTTGTTCTGTGGATGCTTAGGAAGAGAGACATTGCCAATGCGATGAATTTTTTATTTTTTTTATTAATGTGAGTATCCGGACAGCTTGTGTGCAACTCGACTAATCTTACGGGTCCTGAAGTTAATGGCTATGTAAGCCTCCAATAATCATCATATTAGCAACCAAATAGCTCGAACCTGAAACTATAAGAGTGTGGAAATCAGTCTCAAAATTAGTTAGGATCTTAAAGAAATCTTAGTATATATGGTTTAGGAAAGAGAATCTGGTATTAACTATCCAAATTCTCTAGATTATTGCTTTCTAGTTTAGTGTAGGATACTTTTCTATCTAGTATTTATTTCTTGTTTTGAGGGTTAGTAGGTTAGCTTCTCTTCCATATTTATTGTACAAACATACTGCTAGTAATATTAAGAAAAGAGAAAGACTTCTCTCAAAATTCTTCATGGTATCAGAGCCTACTCTTGAACCCTAATCTGCTTCTCTAAGGCATGGCAGCAGCAGGATAGAGCTCTTTCTCTAAGGTGACCTCACAGCCAGGAACAACCTCTCATGGTAGCCTTTCAGGAGGCACTGAAGGCACATTACACCAAATCACAGGACACAAACTCAATGGATATAATTATCTTCAATGGTCATCATCAGTTATGATGTTTATTTGTGGAAAGGGCAGAGATGACTGCCTCACAGGGGATATCATCATACCAGGAAAGAATGATCCCATGTTCCGAACATGGAAGACTGAAAATCATATGGTAATGTCATGGCTGATCAATTCAATGACCAATGAAATTGGAGAAAATTTTCTCCTATATGGAACAACAAAGGAAATCTGGGAAGCAGCAAGAGAAACCTACTCAAGTTCTGAAAATACATCAGAACTATTTGAGATTGAGGCAGTGTTACATGATCTACGCCAAGGAGAACTTTCTATTACTCAATACTTCAACACTCTCTGCCGTCATTGGCAGCACCTAGATATGTTTGAAATTCACAGCTGGAATTGCCCTGAAGACACAGTCCATATAGAAGAATTGTTGAGCAGAAAAGAACTTTCAAATTTCTTCTTGGGCTCAACAAGAACCTTGATGAAGTAAGAGGAAGAATAATGGGAACCAAACCTCTTCCAAATCTCAGAGAAGCATTCTCTGAGGTTAGATGTGAAGAAAGTAGATAGAAAGTAATGATGGGACCTCACAACTCAGCTCACATAATGGAAGGATCTACCCTTGCTGCTCGAGGCTATTCAAACAGCAACTATGATAATCGACAGAGGAAAGGAAGACCCTGGTGTGATCACTGCAACAAACCAGGACATGTCAAGGAAAACTGCTGGAAGATTCATGGCAAACCTGCTGATTGGAAACCATCAAAATCGATAAATGACAGACAGACGTGCCAACAATGTTATCTCAGATAACAACCAAGATAAGAACATCATTCTGCCAACAGAAACAAGTCCTTTCAGCAAGGAACAACTTGAGATCTTACAGAAACTCTTCAGTCAGAATTCACTGTCTCAACCAAGTATGTCAGCCTCTGGTTCTGGATCTGGACTGTTAGCACAAAAAGGTAAATTTTCAACAGCCCTTACTGTTAGTAAGAAACACTCAAGCCCTTGGATCATCGACTCCGGAGCATCAGACCATATGACAGGATATGCCACTCTTCTTAATGAATACAATTAGTACACTAATAATTCTACAATCCGTATAGCTGATGGGTCTTCCTCCCAAGTTAAGGGAATAGGCCTCAGCAGACTCTCAAGGGACATGATCCTAAACTCTATTCTCCATGTTCCTAACCTAGATTGCAACCTACTCTCAATAAGCAAATTGACTCGTGACCTGAATTGTGTTGCTAAATTCTTTCCTCATTTGTGTATATTTTAGGATTTGGATACGGGGAAGAAGATTGGCAGTGCTAAGATGTGTTCTGGGCTCTATTTACTCAAAAGTGAGATTCCTCTAAGAAGGCAAACTCAAACCAGAAGCTATATATCATCCAAGGGTCAGTCGACTTTAAATTTTCATGTCAATAAAGATAGTGAAGTTCTGTTATGGCACTATCGTCTTGGTCATCCAAACTTCATGTACCTTGAAAGGTTGTTTCCATCCTTCTTTTCCAATAAAAGCTCACAATCCTTCAAATGTGAAATATGTCAACTCTCTAAACATGTTCACAATAGCTATCCCACCATTTCATATGAACCATCACATCCATTTGCAATGATTCATAGTGATGTATGGGGCCCCTCACAAGTGCACAATATAACTGGAACTCGGTGGTGTCTCCTTTGTTGATGATCACACTAGATTGACTTGGTTATTTCTTATGAAAGAAAAATCTGAAGTCAGCCAGATTTTCCAAAACTTCCATACCATGATACAAACCCAATTCCAGACTAAAATCCAAATCCTAAAAACTGATAATGCCAAAGAATATTTCAATTCTAGCCTTAATACTTATTGTCTAAATCAAGGCATTATCCATATAAGCTCTTATGTTAACACTCCACAACAAAATGGAGTGGCTGAAAGGAAGAATAGACATCTGTTGGAAGTTGCTAGATCCCTTATGCTCTCTACTCATGTGCCAAAACAATTATGAGGAGAAGTTGTACTCACAGCAACCTATCTCATCAACAAAATGCCTTCCAGAGTTCTAAACTTCAGAACTCCCAGCCAAGTCCTTCTACAAGCCTTTCCACACACCAAACTACTCTCTTCCTTAGACCCTAAAATATTTGGCTGCTCAGTGTTTGTTCATATACACCATAGAGGAAAATTAGACCCTACCTCTCTCAAGTGCATTTTTATAGGATACTCTCCACACCAAAAGAGTTATAAATGTTATTCTCTTGTTCTCAAAAAGGTCTATACTTCTATGGATGTCATATTTTTTGAACATCAAGCATACTATCCCAAGTCTGATCTTCAGGGGGCAACCATGAGAGAATATCAGAATTGGGATATACAATCTGATCATGTAATTAACTCAGGAGACAACCAACAGAGTCTTGTCCAAAGTCATTTGAGTCCTTACACTACACCTCCAGCCTCAATCCAATTAGTCCCAGCACCACCAGCCTCAGTCTAATCTCCTGACCAGATTCATCCTACACCAAAACAGATCACAAATCATGACCTTCTTACCTATTCTAGAAGGAAAAAACTTGGAAAGGAGATGGAGCACACAATATCTCTTGCACATGACCAAGATTCAGAACCAAGTCCAGATTCTGCCCCAATATACTCAGGTATGGAAACTTCTGACTATGAGAATACTGCCTCTGTTATTGATGATTCAAATATTCCAATTGCTTTGAGAAAGGGTGTTAGATCATGCACAAGTCATCCCATCAACAAATTTGTTTCATATGAAGGGTTATCACCAACCTATCATGCATTTGTGTCAGCCATTTACAGTGTACAGATTCCTAAGTCTATTGAAGAAGCTCTCAAAGATTCAGGGTGGAGAAAGGGAGTGAGTGATGAAATCAGTGCCTTAAACAAGAATAAAACTTGGGAAATTTCTGAACTTCCACCTGGAAAGAAACCAGTTGGGTGTAAATGGTTATTTACTATCAAACATAAGGCTGATGAAAGTATTGAAAAGTTAAAAGCTCATCTGGTTGCAAAAGGGTTTACTCAGTCCTAAGGAATAGATTATCAAGAAACATTTGCTCCAGTGGCCAAACTTAATACAATCAGAGTGCTTCTGTCCCTAGCAGCTAACCAAGACTGGCCATTACATCAACTAGACATAAAAAATGCTTTCCTTAATGGAGACTTGGAAGAAGAAGTATACATGGAGATTCCTCCAAGACTAGAAACATCCTCCAACGTCAACAGAGTATATAGACTGAAAAAATCACTATATGGACTCAAGCAATCCCCTCGGGCATGGTTTGACAGATTTACAAAGACAGTAGCACAATATGGATATTCCCAATGCCAAGCAGACCTCACACTGTTTGTAAAAACCTCTCCAGAAAAGGAAATAGCAATCCTAATAGTATATGTGGATGACATCATTTTAACTAGGGATTATGAGGAAGAACTGGTGAGACTGAAGAAACTTTTAGCCAAGGAATTTGAGATCAAAGACCTTAGGTATCTCAAATACTTCCTTGGCATGGAAGTGGCACGGTCAAGGAAAGGTATATATGTTTCTCAACGAAAATATGTCTTGGATCTACTAAAAGAAACAGGAATGCTTGGATGCAAACCTGCAGACACTCCAATGGATTCAACAAAGAAGATAAGAGCAGAAAATGATAGTATACCAGTGGATAGGGGGAGATATCAAAGACTTTAGGTCGACTCATCTATCTCTCACATACTAGACCTTATATTGGCTTTGCTGTCAGTTTTGTAAGCCAATTCATGAAGAACCCGACAGAAGATCATATGGCAGCAGTTAATAGAATCTTGAGGTACCTAAAAATGACTCCTGGTAGAGGCCTTCTATACAAGAAATGTGACAACAGAAATATTGAAATCTACACAGATACAGACTGGGCAGGAAACATTATAGATAGGAGATCTACTTCTAGTTATTTCTCCTATGTTTGGGGAAATCTAGTAACTTGGAGAAGCAAGAAACAACATGTGGTATCTAGAAGCAGTGCAGAATCTGAGTTGAAAGCTCTAGCTCTTGGTATCTGTGAAGGGATATGGATACAAATATTACTTGAGGAACTTGGCATGGAATCATTGACACCTATCCAAATGCATTGTGATAACCAAGCAGCCATAAGCATAGCAAAGAATCCAGTTCATCATGACAGGACAAAGCACATTGAAATAGATCGACACTTCATCACAGAAAAGATTGAGAAGAACATTGTTCACCTCATCTACACTCCAACAAAATCTCAAATTGCAAACATCCTCACCAAAGCTCTACCAAGAACTAATTTTAAAGAATTGAGTCACAAGCTGGGCATGTATAACATATATAACCCAGCTTGAGGGGGAGTGTGGAAATCAGTCTCAAAATCAGTTAGGATCTTAGAGAAGTCTTAGTATATATGGTTTAGGAAAGAGAATCTGGTATTAACTATCCAGATTCTCTAGATTATTGCTTTCTAGTTTAGTGTAGGATACTTTCCTATCTAGTATTTATTTCTTGTTTTGAGGGTCAGTAGGTTAGCTTCTCTTCCCTATTTATT
>Ga0307517_10012779_pt1 | contig 11482 bp, 5 predicted proteins | sample 23_EM_MG_FD_194515 | JGI IMG/M metagenome (GOLD analysis project Ga0307517, IMG submission 194515) | Populus trichocarpa ectomycorrhiza microbial communities from riparian zone in the Pacific Northwest, United States - 23_EM | ecosystem: Host-associated > Plants > Roots > Unclassified | place... | reverse complement strand
TCAATCTCTAACTAATCTAATATTAAAAAATAATATTGAAAAATAAATTGATTTAAAAATAGAATTGAAAATAACAATAAAAAATAAAAATAAAAATTAGCAAAAAAATAAAAATAAAATTACAGGACACTTTAATATTATGGAAAGGGTGAGACTTGGAAATTAGTGAGAGTAAAAAGAAGAGAGGAGAAGAGAGAAATGAACACTGAGTTGCTGGAGCCACACTCTTCACATGCTACTTGTAAGAAAGTTCACATTGAAACGATGATGATGATGAGGGTGCTCGGCAGTGGTAGTAATTGTTTTTAAATATTTTTTTTATATTAAAATATATGTTAATAATGTTTTTTTATTTTTTAAAAATTATTTTTGACATCAGTACATCGAAACGATCCAAAACGTACAAACTATATTAAATTTTAACAAAAAAAAAATTAAATTTTTTAAAAACACAGTTTATATCGCGTTCCCAAACATATTCGACAACCAAACCAAGAAAACCACTGTTAGATCTCGGAAGCAGTCACATGTGCCACCGCATCACGGTGGCATTCTCCATACACACCAACCAATTCACCACTTTAGTCTCTGGATTGGAAAAATAAAAAAGGCTGAACATACGTTTCAATCTCAAATTCAGTCCTTAAAAATTTAATTATTTTAAATTAATAAAATTATATTTTATTTTACTAAATAATTAGTCTAACCCACGTAAAAATATATATTAAATGATAAAATTAAAAATAAAATTAAGTTTAAAATTGGATTCCAAAAACTTTAATTACTTTAAATAAATAAATAAAATTTATTTTAACAATCTAAACATTAATCTAGCTCCATTTTTCTTTTCCGAACACCATAAGAACCCGATATCAAACTAGTCGAACAATCTCACTTCAACCTAATAAACATTATAAAAATATATAAAAAAAAGGGTAAATGACTTAAAAAAAAAAAAAAACATTGGAAAGTACCATTGTGTTTTGTGTCTTGAGGTAAGAAAAACCTGGAGACGTTTTAGTTTCTTTTAATTAATTAATATTTAATAGAGTTCGGATACTGCCAGATATTACAAAAGGCTAGTCTACTTTTTATCGAATCTAAAAAGCATGTCTGTAGACTGTGCATTGATGTGCCTTCAAATGGCTGAAGGCCATGGAAGGTCGATCTTGGTCTCGGGCAAAGACATGACATATCGATACATTACGACTATCAAGTCAATTTCGTAACTAGGTCTGCGAGAGTTGTCGGAGAAAGGCCATTACTTACTTGGGCGTAGAGCTACCATTCGCATCTCTCATTCCAATCAAAGACCATTAGATTAGTCCCACGTACCTGGTTTTTTCTTCTGTGATTTCAAGCAAATTTGGCTCCTTCAAAAATTCTTATTTAGAATTGTCAAAATTAATTTTTTTTTATGTTTATAAATTATTTTGATATATTACTATTAAAAATAATTTTTTAAAAATAAAAAAATATTATTTTAATATATTTTTAAATAAAAAATATTTTAAAACACAACCAATGAATATATGAATATAGTATAGCACTTGGTTTCTTCCCTTCAGCCATAACCTTTCTTTTTTTCTTTTCCCGGCGTCTATACTGAGTTCCTATATTGCGACGAAAATCTTTGAATTTCAAACCATTTAACACCAAGTCCATTTATAAAAATGTTTTTGTGAAATCACAAGAGATTTCAAAGTGAGCATTCTCATGGATTAAAATAGTGTTTTATGGTGTGATAGTGGTTGTTTTTAAAATATATTATTTTTTTAAAAATTTATTTTTGATATCAACTTATTAAAACAATTTTAAAAACATAAAAAAAATATTAATTTAAAATAAAAATATTAAAAAATAATCACAAAAACAAATAATACCTGAATGTATCCAAAAGGATGATACAACCTAGCCATCCTCATTAAAGAAGCAATAAATTCCAAAAACTCATAACCTTCAAAGAAGGTAAGCAGTGTGTATAAATTATCGAGGAAAGAATCAGAAGAAAGTGACAAGTGACGAATTACTGGAAACAAAATGTTAAATTAAGTAAAGAAAAGAGACGTTGATTTGATTGGTTTCTTGTTGCTTTTAGGATGGATTATTTCCTTGAAGATTGCTGTTCTCATTCTCAATCTTGGCAAGTTAGTGACATGTTCGTCAAGATGTCTACGAGAGTTACCATTACTCTCTCTAGAAAGTTCCTTTTGTCTTTTTGAAGTTTACTGGGTCTTTTTTAATAAGGTAATTTTGATAATTTAATAGACAAAATATTTAATGTGGATTGTGTTTATAATTTAGAGAAGTGCTCCTATGATCTCAATTAAAATTGATTTGTTTTATGTAAAACTTATCGCAGTTAATTTAGTTTATAAATATAGCACTCTACCTGCTTTTTTCATGAAAAACACCTACGAGTAAAGTTATTGCAGCACTCCTAATTCTAATAATAATAATAAAAAAATCTTAGGGTAATTGAAATTTTACATAATTATTAATTTTAGAGTCTTGAAGAATTAGTCAAGATACATATAATTATTAATAAATTTTACATAATTATTAATTTTAGAGTCTTGAAGAATTAGTCAAGATACATATAAATTGATTCGAACACTATAATTAAAATAATAATAATAATAAAAAAGTCATTGCATCACTAGTGCTCCCCAGTAATAACTGGCTGGCTAATGTGTCTCTGGTGAGTTTTTTTTTAAATAAATTAAATTTAAAAGAAAATAATGTGTTTTCTCATAAAAATATTATTTTAATATTATTCTAAACAAAAAAAAATAATTTGAATTACAACCTTTACCCCTTCCAAACATAATTTTAATATATATATATTTTAAAAATATTAAACTATAATTATTATTATGCTCCCAAACACTCTTTATGTAGGTGGAGAAAGTTCGGACAGACAGCGTTACAGAAACCCACAACATCAATCAAACTCTTGGGCTGGAGTGACAACGCTTCGAGGGTTCAAGTGTTGCTTTCTTTCCCGTTTCACAGAACATTCGTGGTGGCATGAAGATGATACTTGGCTAGCAATTATTGGTGAGGATGGTGGATTGGTAAATGATACACATAGCCTGTAGGCTCTCATATATATCTGTATTAGCTGGATTTTCATGACTTCTTTGTGTGCATATGAGAGACAACGATAGAACTAAAGCATGGTCGGTGGTTGTGCGGAGGAATTGTTGTAGTTTTAGGCGTCGAATTGATTTGTCCCTGTGAAGGCCGTGACTGAGCCCTGCTGTTCCCGTGAGCTTTCTGCGAGGGGCCGGGCAGGGTCACGGTCTCAGATACTGTATTGATCACTAGTGAAAGATTAGCGGTATGAAGTTGCTAGCAATAATTTGATCGACTATTGTATTTCTTGAGGTTGTTCATGGGTTTGAAAAAGGCGAATCATTTCCCTCTACTTTAATATGTTTTTTTTTATCAGAAGATCACTAGGTCAACTGAGTTTGTCTTCTAAATCCCATCGTCTTAATCTTTTGTCATCATGAGGATAACTCTTTCAAATTGTTTCTAATTTTAACTACTAAAAAATATTGGCACCTTCGGAGCTGGAACATTGGCTAGAAAATCTTATTCTCCTCATTAGACAGTGCTTCAAAAATATTTAGAACAGGAAAAAGAAAAAGAAAAAACAAAAACGTTCCAAAGGAGATCGTGTGGTCTAAGAATTGAGAAGGAAACTATCTTCATTAACATAGGCAAATACTTAAATTTAATGTCATTTAATCCGGATTAGACCCTTAATATCACCATCTAACCAGTTTGAACTGAAATTAAAGATTAGAACCCACAAGAGACATGATCGAAACCAGCTGAAACTAGTTAAACTCAAACGATGGGTCAAAAACTGACCCAGTACCAATCAGCTGGGATTTACTGGACGCCGAAGTCTAGGCCGAAAACTACATGAAAATAGTCCTAGAGGCCCGATGCTGATCTTTTAACCAAAATCTAGCTTGGGCCGCGGGCTCAATGATTGATAAATCTGATTTCCCTTTTTACAGTTTCCGGTTTTTCAAACTAATAAAGAAATTATTTATAGTATCTTGAATATATCCTTGAGTTTATTTTTTTAAAAAAGAATCAGATTCGCCTATAAAGCAAGCTTTGGCTGTTTTTGGGTATGAAGAGTTAGGAATATCATCTAAGGAATAAAGTACCTAGACTTAACGTTACACGAAATAAAGGAGTTCAAAATTAAAAGCATTTCGCGGATTACTTATGCTGGTTTCCAAATATATATCACCCAAGCTGAAAGCGTTGGCAAAGTATCCAACTATTTCCCAATATTTGCTTTCTTAAAGTGAAAAGCAACTTAGAGCACTGATCATGTCAGCATATATGTTCATTTTTACAAGTAACTTGGAAGCAAAGGCTTGTTCGTTTTCGTGTGTTAACGGCACATGAGCAAGACAAGAAGTCGGTAGGCAAAGATTTGTCTTCTATGATGGGTGATTTTAGAAGTACAAGTTCAAAGTAAATAAAGTAAAAATGGAGTAAGAAGTAAACGTTTTAATTAGTTTCAGCAACAATGGTCACATGCATGATTACGATAAATTCCCAAGCATATGCTCTTAATTCTATAGCCTTTTGGTTTGAGCCTGAGCATTTTGTTCCTTCAACTTGCGAAAAAAATGAAATTAAATTGTTTAGTGTTCGAAGAAACCTCGGTGAATATGATTTCTAAATACTGATAGGAAATAAACTTTGGATTGATGGTCTTATTTCTGCGATGTAATTGGTGTAGGCGCACCCTCTTGGATTTTCCGACATTACTTGTACCTAAAGGTGAACTTCCAAGTCAAGAAAGAAGCAGATGATCATCTTCACATGCTTGAAGGTCATACTTGTCGCATTCAATATATCACAGTCAGGGATATTTTGCGAATAAGCTTAAGATTCTAATGATGTTATAATTAACAAAAACACTTAAATTATTACAGTTACTTCCAGATGGTAGACGTTGACAAGCCACCTGTTATAACATTAGAGTTAGTGTCGGATCAATAAGATGAAAGAAACATTAATCATATATTAGATAAGTTCGACCCACCAAAAAATAATGTGTCATGATTATATATTAGTAATTAATCATTCCAGAATCTTTTTCTTCTGTCACACTCCATTAAAAATGGCTGGAAAAATGTTGCCAGCTCGCATGGACAGCGCAGCTAAACTTAAAACTCTCTGATCGGAATAGATCAAACAGCACACTTGTCCATCTATTAGAGATTTCAAAGTGGCATAGTCAGGTCAAGGGGATACTTTACGTGTTAAGATTATCTGTAATAGATGAATTATCTCTTGGTCGACCACAGTCCTGTACTAGTTTATGATCCATTGTAATATAATTAGTTGAGGGATTAGTTTTATGATTACGGAGACGAGGCGATTTCAGATATAGATATTAGTTATTTGCTCGAAGGGGTCAAGGTTTTCTCATCTGCATGTGTTTAAAGAATGCAGAAACTAGCTATCCTTAAAAGGTGGTTTGGCAAGAAGAAAACAATGTTGGTGGGTAGCATAGATAAAAGATGGAAACATCTAAGTGGAGAAAACCATTGGAAGGACCTCCTGGATCCTCTTGATAATGATCTCCGGCGATACATCATTCATTACGGAGAAATGGCTCAGGCTACCTATGACAGTTTCAACGCGCAGAAGGCATCTAAGTATGCAGGAAGCAGCCTGTATGCAAAGGATGACTTCTTTAGCAAGGTTCATTTAGAGAAAGGCAATCCATTCAAGTACCGTGTTACCAAATTCTTGTATGCAACATCACAGGTTCAGCTCCCTGAAGCATTCATCGTAAAGTCATTATCGAGGGAGGCATGGAGCAAGGAATCCAATTGGATAGGGTTCGTTGCGGTGGCTACCGATGAAGGGAAGACCACGTTAGGGCGGAGGGATATTGTCATTGCTTGGAGAGGTACGATACGGAACTTAGAGTGGGTTAATGATTTTGAATTTAATTTTGTCTCAGCTTCAAAAATTCTTGGCGAGTCCGGTGATCCTAAGGTGCACCAAGGTTGGTACTCAATCTACACCTCTGACGACTCGCGTTCACCATACAACAAGAATAGTGCTAGAGACCAGGTAATATAGTATCTAAAATATTTGTGCTATCAGTCTATGAATTTTCAGCAGCACGGTTATTATCTATAGATGTATATATATTTTAATATTCATGGAATGCATTTAGGAAATTAAATGGTATTGATCTAAAAAATATCTCTTAAAACAATGTTTTTTCCTTTTGTTAAAAAACTCTGGCATAGCAATATCATGAGCGTTTGATAATTCTGGTTGTTCTTACTCGTTAGGTTCTTAACGAGGTAAGGAGACTGGTGGATAAATACACAAATGAAGAAATCAGCATAACCATAGTCGGCCACAGCTTAGGAGCTGCAGTTGCAACTCTGAATGCAGTGGATATAGTTGCTAATGGATTTAACCAGTCGCAGAAAAACAAACGCTGTCCCGTCACAGCCATGCTCTTTGCCAGCCCTCGCGTCGGGGACTCGAACTTCAAGAGGGTTTTCTCCGGATATAAGGATCTTAGAGCATTACGCATTCACAACGTTCGAGACGTTGTTCCTAACTATCCATTGATAGGTTATGCGGATGTAGGAGAAGAATTGGTAATTGATACCACCAAGTCTAAGTACTTGAAGAGCCCTGGAAATCTATCAAGTTGGCATAATTTAGAAGGTTACCTGCATGGAGTGGCAGGAACACAAGGGCCGAAAGGAGGGTTTAAATTAGAGGTCAACCGCGATATTGCTCTTCTTAACAAGACTATTGATAGCTTAAAGGATGAGTATCTTGTACCAGCATCATGGCGGGTCCAAGAAAACAAGGGCATGGTGCAGCAAGCAGATGGTTCCTGGAAGTTGATGGACCTGGAAGAGGATTTTATACCTGAAGAATAAAAAAGATGGTTAAAAACATCAAACCTTACTGTGTTTGCAAGATTTATATGCCGTTAATTATTTAAAATTGATTATAAGGGTGTGCTAATAAAGTGCCAATAACGGTAAAACTCAGCTTGAGGCATTGGGGAATCGGCAGATCAATTGTGATGTCATAGCATTAATTGCTCTATGTGTTTGTTTCTATGAGCATAATTAATTTGTTTTTAATTATTGTGTTTGATAAAGAACATGTGTAATCCTCGGTGCCGACTGAAGATCGTAGCCAATTCATTGAAACTAGTTCCACACTCCATAATGCACAGGGCAGTGCGATTTTAGAATAGCTATGATCAGTTTTAAGGCCTCGTAAGTTTCTTATAGACTGAGGTTTTTATTTCTCCCCTCTATTAATTTCATCATATAAAATTATAATTTGGACTCTAAAAATTAAAAACAATAGTTTAAACTTTGATGATTATGTTAGGATGACTCACGAAATTATAATTTCGTGATAATATAATTGATTGTAGTTTCCTTGTATTCAGAGGATCATGCCATATTGCAGGGATTGAGATTATTTTACTAATGTAGCTAGCTAGGTAAGTACTATATTGAAACGATATTAAAGGCCTTCAGGTAAGAAAAACAAGACTTTTACCCTAATTTCACTTGGTATCAAAGCTAGTTTGGTGTCATCATTTGGTGGCTACCGCTGCCATTATTAATCTCTTGACTAGCTGGCGTTGCTTTTGGTCTCTGACTAGTGCTGTCTAGACCGCCCTCATTCCTTAGATAGCTGCGGAATTGCTTCAGATATTACCTTTTCTTTTTCCTTCCACCATTGTTGTGTTACTATGGTTGATTGGTGATGTTTGCTTAAATATTGCTGCTATTTCTTCTCCAACTCGTGTTGTTTTTCCTCAATTGTATCGTTGCTGCTGAAGGCGCTGGTAGCTGTTTTTCACCCATCGTTGTTGTTTCTCTCTATTGTAGCCGTGTTTCTTGTTCTTCCAGAGAAATCCTTAAGAGTTTACCATTGTTGTGTTGATTATACTGCTGTTGTCATGATATCCAAAGCAATCACATGGCTTGCTATTTTTTGTTTGGCTGACGCTATGTGTTGTTTCATTTCATTGTCCAGCTGCCTGCTTGATTTTGGTTTAGCTATTAGACATGTCCAAAGACTCTTATACATCACCTGGACCAAGCACAATATTTAGTGCTCACAACGGGAGATATGCATTAGTCTCTTCGGTCACGAGTTGTTGAGACCTTTGCCGCAGGACGAGGTAAAATAGGTTATTACTTAACAAGAAAAATCTAGGAGCCCTCTATGAATGATGATTCATATGAAAAAGGGAGTTCGAAAAATGATATTGTTAAAGGTTTGCTCATCAATCCTATAAAACACTCATAATGTTCTAAAATTCAAGATTTATAAATAAATAATTATTTAGTGTGTGAAGTATTGATTAATTAATATTTTAATGAACTTAATTTTTTTTATCTTAACCCAAGAAATTTCAAGCTTAAAATAGAAATGTGGGAAGAAAAAAAGAATCTAGAGGCCACTTCTCATTCAAGAGAAGAAAAATCTCCCTTTTTTTTTTCCCGATTCTAAATTGGAGATCATTTCTCCTCCATGTATTAGTTGTGGATGAGGGTGGGCATGATAGTTATGGTAGTTATAAGATAAGGGTGGGCATGATGGTGGCAATGATAGTGAAGTGATGGTGTTGGGGTGGTAGTGATTATTGAGGTGGAGGTGAAGATGGAGGTGGTTGCAACAATGACGTTAATAAGATAGTGATGGTTGAAGTTATTTGATAATATTGTAAGTGATAAAATATTTTATATAATTTTATGAACTGAAAATATTTTTAAAATCATAAAGAAAGTACATAATATTTTGAATTAAAGCTAAAAAATTATTCATACATTATATCATTTCTATTCAATATTTTTATATATTTTTTTGAATTATTATATCCTTAAGCTATTTAATATTATTATTAAACACAACTTAACAAATCAATTTTGAAACCACCTAACTCGAGTCCTTACCCAACTCATATTTAAAATTAAACCAAGTAAGAATTATTTTGATGTGACTTTGTTAATTAGATAAGTTTAAAAAATAAAAAAACAAGCTAAATTCACCCAATCAGCTCGTCAAAATCATGATTCAAGTTATGAACTTTACTGGACCAAATTAATCTTTTTATTATAAAAAAAATATAAAACTGATTTACAATCAACCTAATAATAAATTATAAAATTCAATAACAAGATCCCACTTTAAAGAATAAAATTAAAAAAAAAACATTAAAAAAGCATAAAAACTCAAAGAGCAAAAAAATAATAAAATAATCATAAGCTGTTATTAGAAAGCCCATGCACATGGGCAAAAAACTCTAGAATAAAATTAAAAAAAAAAATAAATCAAAAATTCAAAAAGAGGAAAAGAAAAGAAAAAAAACCCAATACAAAAGGACCGTGTAGGCTTCACTGGCTCAATATGACTGGATCCGTTTCAAGCCTGAATCATTATTTTTACTCCATCACTTTTAAAAAAAATCTACATATAACACTTTGTTTCAAGCATGCTTCAACCACTTAAACTACTATACAATGATTGTTATTAAACAATTAAAAATATATTAATCATTTTCATTATTTATATAAATAATTAAACCAACTTTCAGTTATTTTAGTTGCTAGCATAATCGGTTAACTGTATTTAATAATCTTCAACCTCGAAATCTCATCCACCAGCAGCAACAGCTTCAAGACCCCAAAAAAGAAAAAAACAAAATCAAACTACGAACTAAGCCCTAAAAGCTTCATGATCTCACTACTTGCATCGACAACAACAGGATCATTCGTCTTCTTCGTGAAGAAACCAGGTAAAGGAAGAGAGCTCGGTGGGCAGTGGCGGTGTCTGAACAGAAAGTTTTGAGGGGCTGAGTTACTGTTCTAATGTTCAATAAAAAATTATATTCCCAGAGCTCGAATCTTCCGCTGGCTCAACTAGATCTCAACTCAAGAATTGACTCGCTGGGAGGGTACTCTTCACTCACTGCTATACTAGTCATTAATCTCAAGTTCTTGCAGGGGAGATGGCCCTTGAAGGCTCTGCTTGTGATAAAAGACGATCTAGCATAAAACCATTAACTCTGTCCTTCGACTCGATATTTCTTTGTGTATAATAATAAATCATATTCTTTTCCTTTTCTTCTTTTACTGTTAAATTTCCTTACTCGTATCATTTTTTTCATGAAATATTTTACAGAAAAAAACCAAGTTCAGAAAATCTAAAGAAACAACTGGGATTTCTAACGCTACAAGAATTATTAGGAATGAAAATTTATTGAGCTAAATCATCAAATGAAATCCCTCATCGTCACAGGCTGAGTTGGCATGAGTCGTCAAAATATGTGATAAATAATTAAAGATTAAAAGCAAATATAAAATGAAATTCAAAGTCTAGATTCTCGAACCTTTGGTCAAGGGTTCTTGTAGCTGTCCAGACGAGGAAAGGGAGATGCAGAGAATAAAGTTAATTGCATCTTCCATGTTTCCAGAATCAATGTTCAAAGTCATTACTGACCGACTCAACTCAAGTTCTTGATTTTTAATCCCCATGAAGAAAATCAAGGCACCCAGAACATTGAACATTTTGATCTAGTTCAGCTCGGTCAGAAAACACAAGTCTTCTGTCCACCATGTTTTAGGAATTGTGTAATTTTGAGTTTTAAAAAAATTAAATTAAATTTTAAATTAATATTTTTAAATGATTTTAATATGTTAGGTAAAAAATAATTTTCTTTTTAATTTTTTTTAATATATTTTTAAATAAAAAAACGCTTCGGTGAACCAAAGTTGCAGATTGTGCGACGTGGAATCTATATTTATGGGGTTTTTGACAACTGGACGCGGGGTTTAACCTATATGGTCATCGAGGGAGGCCCCGAATAATTACAGCATAGGGAATACAGGGATGAAATCAAGACAATTACAAGTAATGAGACCAAATTAATAAAATTTAAGAGTTGAGGAACCAAATACAGCATCGAACCTTCGTTATAGAATCCGCCAATCCGGTGTAAGTTCCTCAAGAACTCCAAATGAAGCCCAAAACAGAGACAGATCAAAGTAAAGGTTTTTTTTTTGGTTAAATTTAACGGTAAATAGGTTATTCTTTGGTCTCCGATATTATAATTTAAATCTTAATAATACATGAATAAATCTCGTTAGAGGAAGCATAAGATCGGATTTTTATGGTCGGGAGGAAAACTGCATGGCTATGAAGCTGAAGAGAATATGGCAACGCCGTATAGTTCTTCGAGAGGTTTACGGTGCGTTTCTTTTTTTAAAAGTAGATTTTGAGAATTATTTTTTAAATTTTTATATGTTTATTTGTTATTAAAAAAGTTGTTCAATAAAACTTACTTTTCAGTAAAAAGAAATCTGACTTGGTTTCCAGAAAAATATTTTTCTTTTATTTGGGAGGCAAACATTTTCTGAAAGTTGTGAAA
>Ga0307517_10012778_pt1 | contig 11483 bp, 3 predicted proteins | sample 23_EM_MG_FD_194515 | JGI IMG/M metagenome (GOLD analysis project Ga0307517, IMG submission 194515) | Populus trichocarpa ectomycorrhiza microbial communities from riparian zone in the Pacific Northwest, United States - 23_EM | ecosystem: Host-associated > Plants > Roots > Unclassified | place... | reverse complement strand
CATCGTCGTTTCTTAAAAAAAAACGATATAGCAGATAAAAGAAGATTTTGCTAGATATGTATATCTTAAAAACAAAGACAGAGAAAAATGGATGGATAAACTATAGAGATGAAATTGGGTAGTAATGAAAGAAGAAAATCTGGTAATAAAAAGGAAAGCGAGGTGGCAGGAGAAGGAGATGGGCTGTTAATAGGAAACACCAACACGTAGAGCAAGAGCTTGTTTTGTTATTGTTGAATGAGTAAGTTCCCTCCTCTAAGCACACGTATTTATAGTGCCACAACGAAGCAGCCACGCCATTTAACGGCGTCGGTTTTTTCATATTTTTTAAAATTTTAGTTAAGTGATTGCTGCTTACCGGAGAAAGCTGGAAACTCAGAGGGACAAGAAACATCGGCTCGTGTCTTACACGTGGTGAAATATTATTGGATGGTGTCGATGATATTTTATATGAGGTAACCAGTTTTTGCGGATTAAACGGTGAGGTTTATCCATTACGGAAACGAGAAGGATTTATTGGGAGTGCTGAGTCAGCAAAACTCAAATTCTGGTGGGGTGTTCATTGACGTGGGTTTGATTGGTCAGTTGTGCCGTCATTGTTGTCCAGTGTATTAGGAAATGGTTTCGGTAGTCAAAGAAGTTTGGTTTCTTTTTCAAATTAATATTTATTAAATGCCTATGAAGTATAAGCAACATTTTTTAAACAAATAAATAGGTACAAAGAAAATACAGATGAAATAAAATTTATGATCCACTATAAGAATATTCATCTAGAATTATTTATTTGTATAGATCAATTTTTTAATGAATTATGTGAAGTAATTAATAAAATACTGCTCACTAAACACTATAATTTATTTTATTAGATTAATGGTGAGAAATACATTCTTAAAATCATCTGTAGAGATATTGACATAGATAAAAGTAAAATATTGTATTGTTTATTGTGATTCAAGACCTACAAAAACCAATAACGTTGAATAATTCTTAAAATATTTAATTTTGTGCATTCATGTCTTTTTGCTCATCAATAAATTATTATAACACTTTATATACATATTAAAGAAAAAACTAAAAAAGCCCTGGTAATATTGAATAAAAAAATAAACTAGAAAAAATATTCTTTTTAAATATTAAAAAAACCAGAAAAAAGCATGATTGTATATGATAGAAAAATAACAATAAAAATATATATTTTCTCAAAAAAAAAAACTCTTGCAATAATCTTCTACTCATCCTTGGGTTCATACCTTAGTAAAAAATAATTTCTACCACGAATATCCTTTTATGTACGGGTCATTTCATTATAGATCTTTATCATCTTTGTAAATGTTTTCTCATCATAGTCCCTAGCACGGTATCTTAGTACGAGTCGCTATAGCATAAGTTTGAAACACAATATTTTTATGCAAGCTATTTCATTATGGATCTCACCATCAAAAATTTTAATAACACCGATTGATATGAACATGAATAAAACACTAGTTAATAGACATTCTTGATAGAGAACATTTTCATCTCATCTAACACAACACACCTTATTTCAGGACCTCTCCCATGAATAGTTATTCAAAAGCACATGACAGCTAACCACCGATGATCATTGAGTTCTTATACATGTTATTTGTGTCCTTCAACTAAAACTACCATGAATCATTAGGTTATGTATTAACTGGTGAGACAAGAGTGAAAATAACAAAGTTTTTGTTACAAATCAAAACCCTTAAATACTATAAATATTATAATTACAGAGAGACTCTAAATATACTTTATTTTATTCTTTTATGTTTATAGTTGTCTAAATACCACTACAACCTTTTATATAGAAAAAAAAACTAGAAAACTCCATTAATAATAATAATAATAAATAAGAAAATCATTTCATTCAATAGAAAAAAAAAACTAGAAAGGCATACTAGTAAAAATAGAAAAAAAAAATAACTAAAAACAATTGTATTAAATATTTAGTTTTGAATGATATATAAATAACCCAATAGTATTCTTATTGTTGATATATTTCTCTTTGTGCCAACACAGTTAACTTGTTTTCTAACAAAACTTCATAGGAGATTCATTGGTGATAATAGTATATTATTTACATGAAAGGAGTATTGGAATTGTTCATCCTTCAATAGCTGAGCAAGCATCAAAATAAGAGGCAATGAAAAGATACTTCAAGGAACTGGAAACATGATGCCTTCAGGTATGAACTATTAAATATTCTTATTTATTATATCATAACTATTTATTTTTTTATCTGGTAATTTAATTAAAGAAATTTAAATTTTTTTAATTTTTTTAATTACTTCAAATTAATATTTTTTTTATTGTTTTTAAATCATTTCGATACGCTAATTTCAAAAATATTATTTTAATATATTTTTAAATAAAAAAAACTTTAAAAAATAATTATAACTACATTCTCAGTTACTAATCACCTCGTTACTAATTATGCTAGTTACTAATATTGTTGTGCCATCACAACTCAAAAAGTACACTCTACCTTTCAGGAGAAATAAATTCCATTCACTTCGTAACGGGTAAGTGATTGTGAAATGTTAAACATATTCATTGAATAGCTGGTGAGAAAATATATATCATATCTTTTCACAAATTTGCTAATTGTTCCATAGTTATGTAGTTATGAATAAACAAGTAGAATTTCAATAAAAAAAAGTTTTTTTAAAAACCTCGAAGAAGAATAAAAATACTACTATTTCTGTAAAAAAATAATAATTTGAAAGTGATTACGAACTAATAAATATTTACATGCACAATATGTAAAATATTTTCTTTCTTATTTCATAAACTTGAAGACACTGTAGTTAAAACACATTGAAATACCGTAGCAAACCCCGTGAAATGATAGCGTGGGAAGAACTAGAGATCACTTGCTTGTTATTTGCTATGGCTACTTCAAGGCATTACATTTACAGTGCCTTCAAGTTCACGAAATAATTGCTTAGAACGCAATAATTATTAATATTTGTTAGTTCGTAGTCATTTAAAAATGATTTTTTTATTATCACTTAAATAGTTTCTTTTCTTATTTAACTTTTTTTACTGAAAATGTACTTAATTGTACGTAACTATCATGCATAATTACAGAGAAATTATCTAAATTACGCACAGATAAGATAATTTTTTATAGTTTATCCAATGAACATATTTAATAGTTTATAATCACTTTCTTGTTGCAAAGTGAATGGTATTTTTTTTAAAAAAATAACAACATTCTTTTTTATTCAAAATTACAAAACGATATTAGTAATCATCATTATGAGATAATTAGTTATATTACTGGGCAGTAAAGTATTTTACCGTGATACAATAAATAAAAATATATTATTTTGTAAATTAGATATTATAAATATAATTTCTAAGGTACCATAAAAGCCCCGGCACTAATAACTACCTTGTGATGATATTTTTTTTCACCGGGCACCAAAATCAACATTAGTGGTTAATATTTAATGAGTATTTTAAATTGTGGTAGATATCATTTTTTAAAGTGTTTGTTATTTAAAAATATATTAAAAAAAATTATTTTTTTAAAATTATTTTTTTAATATTAGTATATCAAAATAAAAAAAATAAAAAAAAAACTTAATTTTTAAAAAAATTACAGTTAAACCACAATTCCAAATATTTTTTTTAATCAAAGACATAAGTCCTACACTTCATTATTTTATCTCAATAATTATGAATATTTACATGAAGCACAAAACATGGCGTCTCGTGACAAAATAAAAGTTGGCTTTATTAATGTCATGTTTGAGAGTGTGGTTGCACTTGTTTTTCAAATAATTTTTCATGTTAAAATACATCAAAATGATATTTTTTTTATTTTTTAAAAAATTATTTTTGATATCAGCACATCAAAATAATTTAAAAATACTAAAAACATATTAATTTGAAATAAATAAAAAATTTAAAAGAATTAATTTTTTTTAAAACGCAGACCCTTAAAAGCATAACTATTTTTAACTGTTTATGGTCTGAATTATTTCATTACTCAGGGGTACTATTGGGTTTAAATAAAAAACAGATTTGAATTAAAAAATTTCTCAGTTTTTATCTGTTTTTTTAAAAAAATTATTTCTAAAAATTGAACCAAATTTAGTTTAGTTTTTTTTTTTTGGTTTGGTTTTTGAAGGTTTTCGTTTTGATCTTAACCAAAAACTGAATAGAATGTGTGTGTGTGTGTGTGGGGTTTTAAATACCTATGTATATAATCTAACATTAAGAAACTATAAACAACCATTCTATTAGTTCAAGCCTTTATTTATTTTTTAATTTTCTTGGATCGATTGCTAAATAAATTATATGTTTATGATTAATTAGTTATATTATTTGTCTTTTATGTTTGATGCTATTTTGTAATCGATTGTATTTTTGGAATGATATTTTTTTTATTGAGTTTGATGGAACGAAAAACTATAACCATTTTTTTATATTTAAAATTTTTTATTTTTAATCAAAAAATAAATAAAATACTAAAATTTTAAGTTTCAAAAAACGAAAACCAAATAATTTTTTGGTTTGAATTCGGTTTTGATTTTTTTATGAATTGAGTCAATCAAATTTATTAGAAATTCAGATTGCATATGAGAAATCTCACCATTAAAGTTGCTTAGAGTTTTTTTATTTTTGTGTTTTAGAAGGTAGTTTATTTTTATTTTTTATGATTTTACATCATTTAAATATATTATTATCAAAAACAATTTTTTAAAAAATATTTTTAAATAAAATTTGTTTCTCTACCTAACTTTTTTTATTATTATGTTAATCCAAGGTTGTTAGTTTTTAAATGTGGTGAAGGGTGGTTGGTTTATCCCGTTTCTAATTTAAAAAAAAAAACAAGTATTTTCTTTATGCGGAAAAAAGTCAGAAAAAGTCATAATATCGTAAGTCGTCACGAGTTATTTTCAAACAATCCACGTGTTATCTACTAGGACGACGAGGCCCCCACGGTATCTATAGAGATTACTTGCGTGCAAGTTTATTTTTATAGCGGTGGTTTTTAGAGTGTGGATGGAGCATCTTGATTGGTGGGTTAGTGTCTTGGCAGGTTACTGGTTCATTTCTTCGGAAAAGTCTTCGGCCCAGTCTTGTAGCTTTAGGCTTTTACTAGACACGGCCCCGTGGCTCCACAATTTTTCTTTGTGTAATTTGCATAAAAACAAATGTTCGGGTGCAATAAGTCGTTTTTTTAAAAAAACAATTCAGTTATAATCTGGATTAAGTTTAATAGGTTTTATTTAATCAGACAATAATAAAAAAATTGATAGTGATAGCAAACAAAAAAAATGTATTTTTTTCACTGTAAATTTACGATACATGACTAAATGAAAAGATGTTTATATTTCTTTTCATCAATTTTATATTTTTTTTATCCCAGGAGCAATTAGATAATTTTATTGTCTTTAATATAAAAATACCATTTTACCCTCGACATAAGTGCACGTGATTTTTACCCTCGACATTATTCTATGTCTTGTCCGTGCTTCCGAGATGCTAGGACTCGTTTGTGAGTCAAGGTGAGCTAAACTTTATAACTTCCGAATTTTAGTTTTCCAGGAATGCCAAGGACACTCTCTTCAAATTTCAAAACTCTCTCGCATATCAAGCCACGTCTACATAAAAAAAAATAAACCTGTAACTGGCTACTGATTGCTCCCTTCAATTTTTTCAGTCTCTCTTATCAATTCTCTCTCTCAACCTCCATGAGAGCCAAAACCTGCGGATTTCCGCTTGCTAAATTTCCTCCCCCGTTCTTGATTTCATAGGTAAAAATCAATCCATGAGCTTTTCCTTCATTGACTCAGAAGACAAGGTTAAAAGATAGTTTCTGAAAGATAACCATTAAATTAACTTATCCAAGAAAATCCACTGCTAATTAGAGATAATCAATCATTAATTCATGAATTGCGAACCAGAGCTTTGAAACGATATCAACACCGGTGTATATCGAGGGAATTATAGTGGAAAAAAATTAAAACAAAGTAAACAAAATGATGATATGTCATTTTTACCGACGGAATTTATTCCGTTGGTAAAATCCGTCGGTAAATTCGTTGGTAAACTGTGAACACTGTTCATCATGTCAATTACAAAGGGAATTACCGACGGAATTTTCCGTCGGTATTTTCCAGAGAGCTCCAGAACTGTTCACTTTCCAATTGCACTGTTAATTGTTGTTCTTTACGGACAAAATCACCGACGGATTGAAAAGTCATTGGTGTTATTTGACGGTTTTCTAAAAAAATTCAATTAATTTAAAATTTTCATTTAAATATTACCGACGAAATCACCAACGGATTGAAAAATCGTCGGTGATTGTTGGCGGTTTCTGAAAAAATTTTACGAAATTAAAATTTTAAATTAAATATTAACAATGGAATTATCGACGGAATAATTAAAAATAATAATATTCAATTATCCATCGGTAAATCCGTCACTAACGCGTCCCAATAAAAAGTCTGAATCCCCTTATTTCACAAGATACATGCTCATTTCTTATTATTATTATTATTCTTCTTCTTCACTATATGTAAAAAACATCGATATCTATTTCTTTCTTTTCTTTTCTCTTCTCATCTTCTTCTCTTTTCCTTCATGCTCGAGTATGTCTTCTTCTTCTTTCTTCTTTTATCCTCTTGGTTTTTTTTTTAATTAATATGCTTTACGAAATTTTTTTCCTATCCTTAACTTCACTTGCAACTACATTAAGGTAAAATTTTTCTTTTTTCATGATTTTTTTCACTATATTTGTTTTTTATTTTATTTTTAATTGTTTTTGTTCTTAATAATTGTATAAATGTTGTTGTGAGATTTTTTTTCTTTTCATATGAGATCAATTTTTAGTTGATTTATTTATAGGATTTTTAATTTTTTTGCAATTGCAACTTCATTTTTTTCATATGAATTTTTTTAGTTGAATTTATTTTTTCGTTTTATTTATTTGTTGCAAATTTGTTTGAGTTGATTTTCTTATTCTTTTTTCCAAGCACTTTGAGTATATATTATAGAGTGTTGATTTATGTTAATTTAATTATTTTATAATTTTATAAAATGAATTTTTTTAAAAATGTTTTTAAATAATTACCGATGGAATTTCCGTCGGTATATCCCTCGGTAAATCTGTTGGTAATAAAAAAATATTATTACCGACGCGTCTGTTCCGACAGTAAATCCGTCGGTAATAATATTTTTTATTACCAACAGATTTACTGAAGGATAAAAAATTACCGATGAAAGATTTACCGACAGAGCATTTTCGTCAGTGATTTTATTGGTAAATTAATTACCGATGGAATATGTGTCTTACACTGACGGAAAAATTCCATCGATAAAACTGTTAAATTTTGTATTCCATTAAATTCCATTGTGATAAAGGTCTAGCAAAAACTTTTATTTTTTAAACGATACAAATTTAGATCTCTTTCACAAACCATCAAATCCAGTGTCAAATACTTATTTGGAACCTTAAAAAAAACATCAATATTATTAAAGGTAAACCTGAGTAGTGGCAGGGATGCGCACAATAACCGACCTGAATTAATTTCTAGGAAAGGACAATAGAAAATTACTAGCCTGTGTGTTGTTTGACAAGTATACGTGGGTAAATAAACGAGAGAGTGTCTAAGATTCAGTGTTGAAGCAAGTTTCGCTGGTGTGACAAAACATGGTGGGATAAATGAATAAAACATGTTGGGAATGGTTTAATTGTCGAGAGACGTAAAACAGATGAATCATCACGTTTTTTTCCCCCTTTTAAGAAGAAGAATAAATCAATTTTCAAGGCAGAAGGTAATTATTTGAAATATATTTTAAAAAAACATGTGTTTATCCTTTAGGTATTTGAAGGGTTTTAAAATAATACTCTTAAAAAAGAGTTAAAGTTTGTTAGGCCAAAAATAATACTCCATTTATTTGAAATATATTAAAATTCGTAATATTACGCTCATAAGCAGGAGTTTTAAATAGCGACGACAGAACATATGTTCAGAGAAACTATTAGATTTATTGTCACCCAGTCGGCTTGTCCGACTTTCGATCAACATGGTGTGTATATCTCTCAGAAGAACACATGTGTGTGTCCTTTAGGTACATAGTTTGGCTGACATGCTGGCTGGCCATGTGGGGTAGAAAGCATAACTTTTTGTTACATGATTAAAAATTGACCAGCCATGTTATTCTCTCTTATATTCTCTCTTATATTTTTTTTAAAATTAATTTTATATTTTTAAATTATTTTGATATAATGATATAAAAAATAATTTTTATAAAATAATAAAAAAACAAAAACATATTTTAAAAAACAATTACTCTCTCTCAAACAGTACTTCACGTGTTTCATATGCTAAAATCACAACAATTAAGTTCATTAAAACAAAAGAATCACAATTATTAGCTAGCTAGCTGCATTTTCTCTTCCTTTTTGTCAAAAAAATAAATAAAACAAGATAAAAGGCAGGCCACCGCGTCTCCGTGGAAAATGGGTATCGATCTTATCCTGTTCCAGCATAAGAACAAAATGAAATGACAGGTGGCATTAAGGCATTAGGTGGCCCTCCCTGCGTAGAATGCCTTAGTTCCTGCTTCTGGCTAAGCATGACAGCAGAGAAACGTACTGGGAAAAGGCATGTTGCTATTATTATTATTTTTGGACCACGCTTCCCTGCATCCACAACCTCAATAATCATACCCTTCGTTTTGTATATAAAAAGATATCCCTTTATTATTATTTTTTTAATATTAATCTTGTATTTTATATTTTCATCATTTTTACATCCTTTTGTCTCTTAGGGTCACTAACATCGTTAAAAATTGACGTGTGACGTGCTCATAACATAAATTTTTCGCTAATATATACTTTTTTACAGAAAAGTTCTCAATTAAAGTGTTTTGGTCAATATATTTTATATTAATATACAATCTAGTCTATAAATTATTTTTTTAGAAAAATTTAAATCCTTTCATGTTAAATCATAGTTTTATTCAAGATTAGTGAATAATTAAAATTGATTAATGGATATGGTAAGGGTCAAATATATTTAAATAGATATACTCATTTACGTTATGAGTAAATTATCATGTCATGTATCTACTATAAGAATTTAATAGAATTCTGTATTTAGGTTTAAAAAAAGAAAATGAAAGAAAAGAATAAAATTATGGCTATGATATCATAGGAAAAAAATATTTTTTAAAACAGCATATCTATTTAATTAAATTCACTTAACTCTAACCTTACCTATCAACCCATTTAACTTATTTAACTAGTTTTTACTAAGTTTCTATTTGATATATATATGGGTATTTATTTGGAAAAAAACATCCAGCAACAAAATTGTATATGACTGCAAAATATGATGACCAGAAACTTTAAATTAAAGACTTGTTTGTAAGAAAAATATAATAAATGGATCAAAATAAAATTATAAGGACCAAAAGTACATCAACTGAAGATCTACGTTGTGAGCATGTGACATGTTTCAGTTCTTACTTCTTACAGTGACTCTAGCTGACGAGAGAAGTCTGGGAAAATAACAAAAATATTCGTAGATTGTGATTGTAATTATTTATTGAAGTGTTTTTTATTTTGAAATGTATTAAAATAATATTTTTTTTATTTTTTAAAAATTATTTTTAAGATCAACGTATCAAAATAATTCAAAATAAAAAAAATTAATTTTTTATAATTTTTTTAATTTTTTAAAAATACGATTCATATTTCCAAACGTTCTCTAATTATTTTTAACATCAGCGAATTAAAATAATTCAAAACAAAAAAATTAATTTTTTATAATATTTTTAATTTTTTAAAAAGACAGGATGATTTATCCTTCCAAACACTCTTTAAATTAATAATAATAATAAATAAATAAATAGACTTTTTGTTTTTTTCCCCTCTTGACTGCACAGTGCAAAGGTGCGGGCCTTGAATTGTTTGTATAGTGTCTGGTTTCTGTGATGTACTTGGTGATATTCCATGTGGGCAAAATCCCAAGGCCTTTGGCTCAGTGTTTATCTTGATCAACACGAACTGTTGATCATGGATGGATAGATAGATAGGGTTCCAGTTTCTCAATCAAAAAGTTCATAAAGTCAGTCCAAGCAAAATGACGCGACGACAGGATCCCATTCGAACATGGTGACAGATTGTTTTTTTTATATATAAAATTGCATTTTAATATAAGAAAGTCACTCTCGAAACCAATCAGCTTGCTGCACCTCACACGGCAGCACGGCTTGAACAGGACATCCTAAGAGAGAAGATGCACATATCCTAGCTTTATTGACAGGTGAAGAAGATAAGGATTGAGATATACGGGTCGCCATAAAACATGCATGGCCTCTTTCTCCTCGTGTTTTGTTTAAGGACCATGTGTAAATGAGGCCAATAATTGCCCTCGGGGGAGGAGGGTGGGTGAATATGCTAATCATGCCGTTCATTATAAATTATATCTCTTGTATCGACCACATGTATATATCTTTAGAATCTTACAAAATTCTTAAATTTATCCATCTGTTTCTATCAGTTTTTCTCGTATTTCTAATTTTATAAAAAAAACACGTGTGTTGTCTGAATTTCTCCAATAAACATGTCGCCAATTATGATTAACTTTCATAATGAAATATGATGACATGACATTGATGGGATCAGAGATAGAAACTCTCTAACCACACATCACATGTGATAACGTCGTGACTCGTCTATATCAACTATTAAAAAAAAAAAAAAGGAAAAAAAATAGTCCCCAGACATGCATTATAACTCCTAATACTTTCAATTGTCAAAATCAACTCTTTATTTCTTTCGTAAAACAAAAATCAATTTAAACGATTAAATAGGTCTTCACCAACCAACGCTGGGCTGTTCGCATCCGCGATGCAGGAGGATCTGCCTTTGTTTTCTCGAGCAATTATCAACCCCGTCGTCTCTGTTGATTTATTGGCTGTTTGTGTTAACGGCTCGAAAGCCTTCGATCGATGTTGGGTGAGAAAATGACCACCAAAGAAAGCATCGTGGATTTTTTGCGTGTTTGTTGATGAGAGTATGATAGAGAAAACAACGAAGCGAGTGGGTATAATCAGGGGCGGAGCAAGAAAAAAAAATTAGGAGGTCAAGTGAGGGGCATTTCCTTGCAGTATGTTATTTTTATTAAATATTTACAAGGGAGGGGCATTTCCTTGCAGGGCCGGGGCCCTGCCAGCCCCCCCTCCCTCCGCTACTGGGTATAATTCCTTTAAGTATTGGCAATAATGAGATCATAGTGGCTGCCTATGTCATCATACTTAATTATTGACTTTAAAGTGTAGGATAGTTATAACTTTGGGTAAATTTAATCTGACATCTTTGTTAAATATATATTATTTTATTTTATAGAGTGCGTCGAGAGATGATGATTATTACCCTGAACTTATTGATGAGTTCAAATATCTTAGATTTATAATGTTTGTTAAACTTGTGTTAT
>Ga0307517_10012776_pt1 | contig 11483 bp, 12 predicted proteins | sample 23_EM_MG_FD_194515 | JGI IMG/M metagenome (GOLD analysis project Ga0307517, IMG submission 194515) | Populus trichocarpa ectomycorrhiza microbial communities from riparian zone in the Pacific Northwest, United States - 23_EM | ecosystem: Host-associated > Plants > Roots > Unclassified | place... | reverse complement strand
GCGTCAAGTTATCGTAATTGTTGCAATCTTCGCAGGATAGATTATCAGCATATTATCCGAATCCCAATCCCTATACCCGCGACCCACAAAAAAGCTTTTTAAACCTAAACCATCTAAAAGTGGATTGGTTTTGTCAGAAGTGAGGGAATTGCAAATTTCCGACCCTGCATAGGTCCCTTACGGATTGTCTAACCTGAATCTTAAGTTTGTCACTTCAAAGCTTTTCTGGCAGCTCTGCTCTAAGAGCGTCTATTCTGCGGCTCTTCTCTAAAAATGCCGGAAAACATCAAACCTTCACCTGTCGGCAGGGAGTTTCTCATCTTTGGGTGAGTCAGGTATATTCTCTCCGTTCCGAATTCAGGAAATGCGTTTAGCTGTTTCCTCGGTGATCATCAATGGTAAGGTCTATATAAGTACAATGACCCTGCTGCGTGCCTTCATGTCCCTCTAGACCCCCTCCTCTCCTTCTTAACCTCAACTAGCATTTGGCTATGATCCAGCAACCCACCTGCGTTGGCCTACGCATACGAACACCTGCTGATGCCCATGTCATTTTCCATGCCGTCCATGAGCGCCTCCTCAGGATGGTGGCACGCCGCCTCGATACTGAAGAGCGCCGAGCGATTTCACCCGGGTGTGTTTATGTCTGGGAGGAACGAGGAGCCAATGCAGAGGCGAATGGGGCGGTGAGCCTTCTTTTTGGATCATCGATATGCCAGTTTCGAGCTTAACTATCCCAAGCTGGGCATCGAACGGTGGACCGATTCTATTCGGTGGGGACCCAGTCGCGTGAAAGACGTGAGTATGAATCGAATCTCCCGATAACTCAGCTGTCCTAACATACTCTTATCAGGAATTCCTATTTTATCATGAGAGGAGAGAGTCGCACGCCGATTTAGAATTCATGACATCTGACTCCGACTCCACAACGTGCGTTTATTAATCACTCTAAAACCACAAAATTGTATAACTGATCTTCCGGTGGCAGTCATAGGCGACAAGCCATCTACAGACCCCGCCTAACTAAACAAACATATTCGGTTTACGTCAACACACCAAAGGGCCGGAGAAAGTGGCATCTCAGTATGAATTATCTTTTATCATCTGATCAACATACTCATTGCTCCCTGTGCCATACTCTAGTTGCCTACCTCGTTCCCGAAACTGTAGAGCAGCTCTCCACCATCAACGATCATCCCAAGCTCGCCTCTCTTCATGTGCCTAGAGGAGTGTATACCAGCGCTCGAATTTCGAAAGCCCGGCCCAAAGATTCAACATCGACTCTTCTCGGTGGAAATGGGATATCTATTTCGAACAACAGAACTGTAGACAGCGAGGCACGTCATTTACTCTGCCTATTGCAACAATCAACTAATAAAACATTCTTGCAGCCCTTTACGGTCCCCAACCGCCCGCTCGATAGTTCTCAGGTCCTTGCTCCACTGGTATATCTAAATAGCTGCGCACCGCCTCGCCGTCACGTCATGGACGAGATGGCGCTTAATTCCTTTCTCGGCTTCCCATGAGGATGGCATACGCATATTCACCACCTTTTCTGTAGAGCATTACTTTACACCCTGTTCGCTGGACAGGTTGCACTGCCATCATTATTCGACATCCACTATGTAGTATCCAACGGACTTCCCGGCTTCTAAACTAATCATGTATTGTCACTTGATTCCACACAAGTTATCGTACATCGGAAATTAATGACCGCTAACTTGTAAACGACCCATTTGTACTAGTTCCTTCGAGTCATCGATTCATTCTATTTCATGCTTCATTATTGCCAAGTGGGTGAAAGTCTTTCTGAATAGGCAAAAAATTGGGAGGCGTGTTCTTATATGAAAGGTAGGTCCCTCCAAAAAATTGTTCTCGAACTGAAAGAGGGTTCACTGTCAGTGCCTCAAAAAGAGGGTCCTCAGCGCAGCGGTACGTTACACCGGGCCGGTAAATCGTGGGGGTAGTGGAAGTGGGCTAGCATCTCCAAGGGTAAAAGGGGGTAAAAGGGGGTTGGGAGAACTTTCCGCGGACCATGAGATCTGCATGAGAGCTTGCAGCGCCCCGAGCCATCACGGGCTTTGATGGGCGAATTTTGGGGTGCATCCAGAGAGCCTGACCGAGTTGTAACATGACCATGGAGTACCCCGATAGGTAACGGATATGAAGATGCCCAAGTCGGGAAAATACCGGTGATAAGCCATACGGTGCTTAAAGGTCGGAGACATTAGTCAACCAGTGGGCGTTTGCTGGGAATCTGTGCTTTTATATACTGATTATCAGTGATAAACGGATATGTAGACGGTGGAATTCACTCTATCTCCATCGTTGGGACCCACTGGATTGCGAGACCTCAAATACTTACATATGTGCATTGTCAACAAGTCACCCACACTTGACAGTCTGTCATTTGGCCAAATTGACGACTTGTACAGTAAAACGCTGTGACGTTATGTAGATTAAATTTAAACAATCTCGCACGCATGACATTCAAGTTGCAGGTGGAGAGTTGAGTACGTAGTAATAGTATCGGCCTCAAATCGAAAAAGAAGGGCCGAGCTTGGAGTCAGCGATGAAATTCCGTGCCAAGAAATGGTGCTGTGAATTTTCTAGCAATAAGAATGTGAGGATAAGATGGACGGAAGTAAATCTGGATCTGGATTTTAAGAATTTGAGTTGTGATGGCTATATTGCTAAATATGGATGGATCGATCACTCTCAGTGCGCTTTCTCTCTGTAACTTACCAACACTACACATCCTTCCACTCTCTGAATGCAGCAGCCGACATGTTCAAATATCCGCATTCGTTCAACAGCCGACGCCCACAAAATATTTGGCGCCGTTCAACAGGGCATCCTCCACATGGTGACGAGGCGGCTTGACGCGGATGAACGTCTTGCACTACGATCTGGCTGTATCTATGCTTGGGAAGAGCGTGGCCCACATAGCGAGCTTACTGGACTTGGAATAGAACGTTTTACGGAGGGTCGTCGCTGGTCACCTTCCCGGGTTCGCGACGTACGTGGTGTTGAAACTTGCCAGAAGAGTCCAAAACTCAATATTTAGTCAATTATTCTATAGGAATTCCTTTTTTACTACGAGAAATACTCTCCGCCGCCGGATGCAATGCACCCTGGGTGGGTCGTTTTTTTTTGGTTCCTTCCCAGGCGGTGGCCACCTCTAATGCTAAAAATCTTATCTTGCCAGGATTTCGCCGGAGCGCCAACCACCGCGCGACTGGGATCCACTTGTCAAGCAAACGTATTCGGTTTGGGTTCAAACAGATAAAGGTCGTAGAAAATGGCATCTGAGTAAGGCTTACCGTCGATTTCCCCTGGACTTACCATTGATAACTTCCAATGATCCAGCTGCTTATTTTACCCAGGCTACGATTGACCAACTGGGAACCATTGACGACAACCCCCGCGTCCGCGAAATCCTTGTACCTGATGGAATGTTTAAGAGCACGAGAGTAGGCAAGAGTCGAAGCAGGGCGGACGATCAAAGCCGATCCGACGCAGCAAGAGCAGCGACCACCGTACCCAGGACATATGCTCCATTTCCGACACCTTATCAATACCATCCTCAAGGAGGATCTCCAAGCATGACACCTGTGCTAATGCACGAACCATATCAGCGGGCTCCGGAGCGTGCCCATTCACCTTACGAACAATCTCCGTCACCAGTCTCACCTGAAGGCCATGGATCACACTTTGCAGATCCAGCGTCCTATTCCGGTTCGAATGCAAGCAACACCCCAGGACCTTACACTGATTCGGCTTATCCAACAAGCCCGACATCCCTCCCGACATCCATGGACATGCATTCTAACTCCGGATACCATATGCGACAGGATAGCCGCAATTATTATTCCCCGGGCGCCTCTCCTTCGTCCTGGAGTAGGAATGACCATTACTACCACCCGCCGCCCCAGCAACAACTTCAGCACCACCATACAAACTCGAGCTACAGCATTAGCGCCTCTGCCACTAGCAATCCCACGCATCTTCCACAGATCTACCCCCCAAATATATCAGCGCCAATCCCAATGCAGGTTTACTCGCCTTCATATTCACTTCAGGCCGCCCTTACTCCGCCGCCGCTGACTCAAGCAGAGGTGTCACTGATCCCACCAGCCCACCGTGGGCCGCAACTATCACCCCTCCACATACCGATGGGGTCTCAGGTACACAGCATACCCAGCATAGATTCGATGGTCTCTCCTATCGATGTTGACGCTACTGGGCAAGAAGAAGAAGAATACGCTCTGGCACCGCTTAGCATCCTCCGCAGATCTATGACACTGCGACGAGACCCATCAGACGAGAAGACACTCAGGATGCTTCGCGAAAGGGGGTCCATGTCATGAACTCCATTGGTTCGACCTGGGACCTCTCTTTCCCCCCGAACTCCAAATTATGTACAAATCCTCCACCAGGTTTCCGCGAATTGTCAAAATCGCGGTAGCCTTGGAATCTTCTTGGCTTCACTTTTTTTCCTTTGCTCCCCTTACTATTCACTTGACACTCTCACCCAATCTGACATATATCCCCCATCTTCATCCCGTTACTGATCTCGTCTTCCCTTGGCCCGTGTTCTCATGCAACCTCTAACATATCATCTGCATCGCTAAATCCCTCTTATTTCTTCACATTATGACTCCAGCCTGCCCTTGTCAAATAGTTGGTTCATTATATCCGCATATACACATCTTTTCTTTTCCGGGTGGCAATGGTACCGAGCACATCTTTTTTTTCATAGAGGTGATTGTCAATGCATCTAACGCCCATTTTGTGGACTAAGTAATAATTTATTGGTTCTAAGATATAGTATCAAGTTGGGACAGAGCATAACTTTTGTATGTGATCCACGTAAAAACTTCTGGGGTGACGAGGTTGGTTAGTTGTATGTGTTGTGGATAGATATGATACGATGATGCGTGTAAGCAATGAGGATATGCGAGGAGAGGCAGAGACAAGAGGAGAAAGAGCAAAACGAGGGACGAGGGTTCCAAAAATACAATCAACTACACATGGCGGGATGATGACTACCATTCAAATTCGCTGATAGGGGGTCAGTAAAATGCATAAGCAGAACAAGCGACGAGATGCTTACCCTGTACACTTCGCAAAGAGGTAATCCTTTCCATTAATATGAATCATACCGTCCTTCAACACACACTTCCATTTATTTTTTACACGAGCCACCTAGAACAGGGGGTCAGTCAAGGAATGGAAAGTCACCACAGGATGGCATACCTTATCGTAGGTACAGAATACGATGTCAGTCTCGCCGGAGCCGCCCTCCTCATCCTCGTCCTCGTTCTCGGTGTCAGAATCATCAAGGTCACTATTGATGGCCTCGGAATCCACGACAGTTTGATTTGGAGGAGCAGGCTGAGGGAGTGAGGGGTGCGTTGATCTCGGAGCAAATGCCCCCGAGGGGGGCGGAGATGGAGACCCCTCTTCGTCAGATGATTCTGAAGGGCCATCTACTTGCGGTATACGTGCAGGCTGCTGGGCTGATTGCGCTGGGGGTACGTAGGCACGAGGAGGTGAGGTAACAGGTTGGCCATTTCGGGGAAAATTCAGGACGGAGGTCTGGCCAACAGCAGTTGGGGGTGGCAATTGCCTGCTTCCGTTATTGAGATTCGGTCCAGGGAGAGCAGGTAATGTGTATGGTACATTGGGGGAAAGCATGTACCGGTTGTCGACTGGCTCCGATTTGACTGCAGTTTGGCCCGCAGAGGTTACAGGGGCATAGGGATTAGCGTAATGCGGCATCATATGAACAGGGTGTGGAGTATATGCATGATGTTGCTGCTGCAACTGCTGCTGGTGAGCGGCCATCGCAGCAGGGTGAGTGGCAGAAGGCGCATTTATAGGATGGGGGTTGTCAAACTCGGCGACGTGAGATGCAACGACCTTGCTCTGCCATTTCTGAGCGGTGTTCAGAACTGGGGTCAAAAGGGATGGTTTTGGAGTCAAACTTACGTGCTGCAATTCAGCTAGGACGTCTTCAGGAACGCCAAACTCGTCAAACTCTGGCCTAATGGCACGGATGACATCGTCTATCACATCACGGTAGATAGCAGGCTCGAGAAATATTGGTGTTAAAACCAGATGTGCTACTACAAACAAGGGGTTGGTGAGCAGCTCACCACTATCTTATTCGACATTGTCAGGCGTTGTGGCAACGTTGGTGGTCACAGGGGCGTCCGACGTGCGTGGGGGAAAAGGAGAAGAAGGCGACCCTTTTATACATCATGCAAATCACCCCAAACCCAGGACAATTCAATCTCCGACACATATCCTTCTTTGGAATAATTCCACGCACGGACCAGGCTTTGCCGTCGCCGAGCTCTCGATGGTGTAGTTGGTTATCGCATACAGAAGATCCTCGGTTCGAGCCTGGGTCGACTCACTTTTTTCCTTTTTCCTTTTCTTCCTTTTCTTTATCCAACCAACATGCATCCACCAGACTCTACCATTGCTCTCCCTGCGGAACTTCTGGAAGTCATTTTTTTCTCGTTGGTCAACCCTCTCTATGACTCTTGCTACGACGAAGATATCGCTGCTGAAAGAGCGATAGAGGCTTCATCGATCCGCTCTGTCTCTCAGGTCTGCCGCTTCTGGCGAGAAACGGCTTTAGGCTGTTCATCTCTCTGGGTCTATGGTCTCGACATGAATACCGCTGGCGCGAATTGGGTAAATACGGCCATTCAAAGAACCAAATCCGCCTCGCTCGTCGTTCAGGCAATCGTCCGCAACCCTAGAGGTTCGATCCTGAATGATGAAAAATGGTTTAATATCTTGATCCATTTCTATCGTTTCCGTGTCCTCCACCTTTTTTTCATCCACCCTCCATTTAATATCAGTGACCTAAAACCAATCCTATCACAGCCTACGCCAGTTCTTGAATCTTTCCTTTTCTGCAGGGCGCTCCGAGCTGGTGATCACCCAAATTCCAACACGATTTCCATTGACATCTTTGGTGGAAACGCGCCAAGGCTTCAATCCCTCTATCTGTTCGGTGGTCTTACACCCACAAGAATTCCTTTCCGCCTCTCCACCCTGGCGATTGTCTTCCCAGCACGCTTAAGCCATTCTGATCTTTTTGACATCTTGGAGAACCAACCGACGCTTGGGATGCTGCAACTCAATTTCTCCATCGGATTTCACGCTCGTCCCTCAAAGACGGTGCATCTTCCTAGTCTCCGGACTCTGTGGTTATCGGACCATCCCCATGTATGCGCCCTGCTTCTTGATCACCTTACTACCCCTCCATCCTGTCTCATTAGAGTAACGATAACTCAACCGAAGGTGTGGATCGACGGTGGCCTCCATTGCCTTCTTTTGCAGAGTGCTTTTAGCAAGATCTTCAAAAACTGGAAACGCCGCAAACAACACACCGCCTGGGTTTTATCAGCGTCGCCTTTCACCAGTCACATCATTGGATTTGACACACGGCACACCCCTTCCAGACCTTTGTTTGAATACATCTGGTTAGGGTCGAGCTTCGGCGTCCAGCCTCGTCTCAACTTTCTGTTTTTGGGATCTATGTTAACCAGCATTCAAAATCATTGCAACCTCGGGAATGCCCACCACTTACTCTTGGATTGCTACGGACTGGATGGTAGCGGGGCCGATGCAGTTTTGACCTTTATGAATCACCTCAAGAATCTTCGCGAAATTCGTTGTACGCCTCGTACCTTCAACTCGATGACTGTTCGGATCTTTTCTGATTTAACACTCCTTGAGCCTCTAATTTCTACACGGGAAACGTTGGCGTTCCCAGAGCTCCGTACGATCTACCTAGAGCAAGGGTCCCTCATAGCTTTAGGGGAGGGAATCGCGCACTTCTCCAAAGTCCTTTACTGCATCTTGGACCGTAGCCCCAATGTGGAGAGTCTCCATGTGCCAGAGGACAGCCCTGTATTGATAGAAGTCATGCAATTCTTTCAGCATCCCATGCTGGCCTGCAGGCGGGTTGATGTGTGTACCCATACAGACAAGGAGCGCCCTCTTTCCGACCTGGCAGAAAATGTAATTATGAATTTATTCGCCGTTTGCCATTGCTAACAAAGCTAATTTTGTATAGAACTGGAACCCCGCGATCCAGTTCGCTTGACGAACCTGTGAACTTTATGGTGAGGACGAGGAACATATATTACCTATGGACGAACACTATATATTACTACGTAAATTGTGTAAATTAATGTTATCATCTAGTGGTGGTCTTGGCGTGTAATTAGCCGAAGCATCGAGCCAGGCTCCGGATCAGATATCCTGCCTTTTGACAACTTGGTCATGTATTTATACGAATTACCAACTACTGGTGCCATTTCGTTCGCCGACGTCTGTTCTGACCATAGCCAGGAAAGAGGGTATACTCACCACATCCCTGAGGCAACCCAGGCGAGAGCCAACCTTCGTGGTGTTCTCAAGGAGAGCAAGCGTACTGGACACGGAGAAAAGGATTTTTTGAGTTTGGTCAAAGTGCGTCGATGGATTGTTATCCAATTCCTTGATCTGAAACCCTCTCGCTAGCTCATTGAGGAATACTTACCACATATACGAAGTCTTATCGACTGTGTTGCCCATGATGAAATTGGGATCAAGACTGAACCAAGTATGTTGATTGTTCTTCTTCTCCTGGCTTGCAAGTTGATCCAACAGATTGCAAGCTTTCAGCTGGCGAACCACCCTCTCGGCCAGCCGATTCAACACCTCACCTAGACTGGACCTCCCAGGCCTGCATGCCGACTACGCCTTCACCTTGTTGACCTATGGATTCGCACTTTCCAACCTTGCACACACTATCGTTACTTCTGTGGGGATCTACGAACGCGATCGCGCCATATCAGATGTAGACCGTAAAGCTAAGGACGAAAAACTCAACGTCGCCGTCGATTTCCTATGTAGAGCAAGCGGGATATTCTCATTCATCAGCGACACCGTCCTCCCCGACTGGGAGACCAGCAGAGCAAGCCCCCCAGGTTTTCACAAACCTCCCGATCTCACTCGAGAAATTAACCATGCGTTGGCGAAGTCCGTAAATTCTCTACACATACTGAACTCCTCGCTGATTTCGTACTCCAATTGCTACCCAGGATGTCACTCGCCGACGCACAAACGCTCGCAATCAGGAGACTCCTTTCTAAATCCGCATATGACAGTAACATCGCTCCAGGTCCACCATTGCCAAAGTCGCACCCTCCTCCAGCACTCCTCGCGAAGCTGCACATCGAGTGTGCGGGCCTATATTCATCTGCGCGACTTCTTGCGAAAACCCCTGGTTCCACCCAAAGTTCATCGAAGGAATCGACCAAGGATGTCTCCTCTGAGTTGCGACGTTACTTGAAAAATCAAGCCTCATTACATAGTGCCTTGTCTCATAAATGGTTAGGCGTTGAAGCGGGTGAGAAGGCAGGCACGGAAACTGGTGGCACAGAGAAGGGAGGCGAAGCCGTTGCATTTCTGCAGTGGGCGAAGAAGGAACTAGAAGAAGTCAAGGATGGAGGAAAACTTATTTCTCTGGGTAGTTCCGACAAGGAGAAGGAAGAAGAATGGAAAGCAAGAATCAACAATGAGCTGGCGAGCGTCAACGTCTTCTTCAAATATTACAAGAAAATGAACGACACGGTGAGTTTTATCCTGTCTGAAATATGGGAGCATACTTGACCATATATTGTAGTTGCACTTCCAACCTGTCCCCACCCAACTAAATCTGCAGTCAAGAATTCCAGGTGGTAGAATTGCAATTCCCGCAAAACCATACACACCTCCTCTGCCCGCCTTTGGACCAGGATCCCTGGAGTATACTCGACGAAAGGCAGAGCAACTGGATATGGATGGAGCTACTTCTCCAGACGACCGAGATAGTCTGGAACCTGTGGCTGCCAACCCAACTGGAACCTATGCAGGAGCAGGGTCTTATTTCTGGTTCGTAAGGCCCAAGCCTGTTTTCGTCCTACTGCTGATGATCTATTCCCTCTTAGATTCGGTACAGATCATGTATCTTTTTTGGAATAAGAACAATTGTTTGAAATTCAATGTACTGGCACACGAAGAAGACGGTATATGGGGGACTGCTGCGACCAATATTCCTACAAAGACGAAAACAGAAACCACAGAAGAAAGGGTGGGCATATATGGAAACCAATGGAATGAAAGGGCGATTAATTGCCGTGACGACCAAGACTTTTGGCGCTCTTCATAACAATTTTCGCCTCAGCGTGTTTCGCCTTTGCACGTTTTGTGCTGAAGCCAAAATTACTTCAGTACATATCCAATCCTAGAACAGGACCAACTCACTCTTCAAGCGCCTCACGCTCCAACCCTTTAACATGTTGACGTGCAAGTCTGACGCGCTGACGAGCCTCATTGAGAGCACGATCTGCCTCCTTCTCTGCGTTCTCTGCATCGGTGACCTTTTCGCGAGCACCACGGATGGATGGGTCGTCATCGAGACGGTTACTGCGGCCCATACCCAGAAACCCTCCGTTATTTCTGGTGCTGCTCTCGCGATCGGTGATCGACGTGGAGCTTGAACGACGACGACGGAAGAAGCTGCTGGACCCGACGGTACTGTCGTTGGATTGGTGGATTGGTGGAGATTGGGAGGGGCTCCTGGAACTGCTCTTGGATGAGAAAATGCTCTTCTTCCTGGCCACTGGTGCCTCATCTATCTGACTTCTATCCTTCGGAGGAGAATGGGTCTCGGAGGCGGCGTCGCTTCGGGGTCTGGCTTTGAAGAGAGGCATTCCTATGAAGAACGGTGGTGTTTATTGGAGGTTGGGTGCAAGTTTGGGTGGAGTTTCTGTCGGATGACCTATAAATAAAGTAATGGTTGGAGACCATGAATGCACGTCATTGGTACCTCATTCAAAACATATGATGACTGTGGCTTGCTTGTGGGGTATGTGGAGCTCACATCAGGCATGGATCCAAAAAGTGATTCGACCCAGGCTCGAACTGAGGACCTTCTGTGTGTTAGACAGATGCGATAACCAACTACGCCATCGAACCTATGATCCCTTGAACTGGGTGAGTAGCAGTAGGATTGAAGTGTACACAGAAGCCAGGTATACTATCTACCTTACATAATTCGGCCCAGAGTTATCTGGAGGAACTGGAGCATCCTCATGGAGCGAGGTGGAATATAATTACACGTGAAATTCCGTGTGGCGACAGAAGTTCATGATCATGAGTTCAGGGTTTCTCCCTGGCGGAAAACCGGCCCGTCAGTGGTCATTCCGTGCAGGTGCAAATGAAGCAAACCATGGCCTCGACACTGGTCAGATCATTATCATCCTGGTTGCAATGGCCATCGCGCACAACAATGCGACATGTACTCATTGGCATCCTAATCGGTTTTTCAGTCTCTTTAACGTCCACGTCCTTTGCCGTTTATTATCAACAGCGAAAACGTGAACGTCAAATTGCGAATTTCTCCGCTCGTCCGATAGAGCTTCGGAGTG
>Ga0307517_10012775_pt1 | contig 11484 bp, 19 predicted proteins | sample 23_EM_MG_FD_194515 | JGI IMG/M metagenome (GOLD analysis project Ga0307517, IMG submission 194515) | Populus trichocarpa ectomycorrhiza microbial communities from riparian zone in the Pacific Northwest, United States - 23_EM | ecosystem: Host-associated > Plants > Roots > Unclassified | place... | reverse complement strand
TTAGGTAAGCATGGGATTAGGTAAGCATGGGATTAGGTAAGCATGGGATTAGGTAAGCATGGGATTAGGTAAGCATGGGATTAGGTAAGCATGGGATTAGGTAAGCATGGGATTAGGTAAGCATGGGATTAGGTAAGCATGGGCCACAAAAATTGTGGTCAAGTACATAAAAGTTTAAACAAATATAGGCCAGGCACATAAAGGTTATGTTAGTATAGGTTAGGTTAGGTTGGAGGACTATGTTAGTGGGCTACGTTAGTGTAAGGTTAGGTTGGTGGACTACATTAGCAGAGGTTAGGTTAGTGTAAGGTTAGGTTAGGTTAGGTTAGGTTGGCAGACTATGTTAGCGGACTACATTAGTGGAGGTTAAGTCAGTGTAAGGTTAGGTTGAAGGACTATGTTAGTGGGTTGTGCTAGTGTAAGGTTAGGTTGGTATAAGGTTAGGTTGGTGTAAGGTTAGGTTAGGCAGACTATGTTAGAGGACTACATTAGGCCAGTGGAGGTTAGGTTACAGCCTGGACTACACCTCCATCCCATAACCAGTACTATGATCTAGCTATATTGCCATTTTTAGTAAGTGGTATGTCCTTATTATGCAAGGTATCAAAATTCCCTCCGTTTTGGTGGGTCACAAGACCTGCTTACATAATCCATCAAAATTTTCTTTTTTGGAAATCATTTCCAAATTTAGCAAGACATTCCTAAAAAGGAAATTTCCTTTTTTAGAATTGTATCCAAAATCACCCACCAGGAAATTTCTTTTTTTGGAAACCACATGACTGCCATCAATTTCCTAGAAAGGAATTTCCCTTTTGGAAAAAAATGTTTCCCTAGATTAAAAAAATTTTCATCAAAAAATTGCCTTTTTTGGAAAGTCACATGACCTGCTTATCTAACCCATCAATGGTACCACCCCCCGGGCCACCCATATCCCTGGTGCCCTGGGAATATCCTGGGAGGGGTATTACCCCAAGCTCACCAAGTTTTTTACACTTTGAGATGGTTATCATTTTACACTTATGTGCAAAATAACCATGAGGGTATTACACTTTTCATAAGGACTTCTGCTTGAAGCCAAGAATAGACTGGAATATTGACACTGTGATGATGATACCATCATGGCTTGGTTTGGCTTAAGGTGCATTGTCACAACCATGGGCTGGGGAGGGGGCACTAATTGGATTATTCAACCCATATAAGTCACTGTGGTTTAACCATGCTGAGTCCAGTTGATCCCCTTGATTTTTTGACTATGGGCTTCACTGTACAGTGTGTGGGGCATAAGGAGGAGTACAGGAACACCAAGAGGAATGGAGATGAGGCCCTTATCAACAAGTTCAAGCAAGAAGAGTATGAATTCGCTGTTCAGTCTAGAAAACCTCCAGCAGGAGGGTTTGGTTCCCATCATTGTCTACATCTTGAACATAGATCCCATTACCAAGGTTTTTGCTGAGGTCAAGAGAAGCTTGGTTCTGCTCCGAATGTTGTCACCTTCAATGGTTTGTCTCATTCATTCACCTCAGGCCATAATCCATCTTAACTTGCTGACTATCATTTACCATTATACAGCCCCATTCCTCATGGATGTTCCAAAACCTGGCAAAATGCTCATGCATGTCAGCGCGTACGCTGTCAAGAAGAAAACCCCGTTTTAAAAATTTTATAAAGAAGAAAAACACAAGTCATTCACAATCAAGATCCAACCATCACACTCCCTTCACTCTATTTCTCCTCCCTCATGACATCAGATGATAGTCAAGACAAAGATGATATCATTCGATGACTGCAAACAGTCAAGATACGGTCACTAGGCTCTTTGGCCTCCACGTCAAATAACAAGATCTACTACTGGTTGTTGTTACCCTCGAAGTCGCGCACCTCTCCCTGGTCCTCAGCAAGGACCAGCTCCGCCATCTCTATGGCCAAGGTCTCGTCTTCCGAAGCTCCAACTCCAACCAATCCCTCTTCCGTCTCCATGAGACTCGCGCGCGAGAGAAGCAAGAGTTGTTGGATCTGAACTTGATCCATCACTTGATGCATTGACTCCAAGACGCGGCGAATCATCAAGCCCCTCTGGCTCGACAGAAGAACGTAGTCCCTCAGTTCCTGAGAGTTCATCATCTGCCTCTCTCCCACTTCTCCTGACCTCTGCCCCACCGGTACGAATCGCTTGGAGATAGTTGGAACGGAATGCCTCTGTTGAGGGAAGACCTCGGAGTTGTCCTTTGAAGTAGGAAGAATGGACGTAAGGATGGTACTTTGACAAAGGAAGAGCCCCAGCTGAGCGGATGCAACGTTGTCCACTCACTGAAGACCCCAAGATCGGCTGATCGTCCAAGACACGCATCATCAGGTCGAACTCTTCGCGACCCACGATTGGCAAGACTTCCTCCTCCTCTTGATGAAGCGGAGACATCAATAGGTCCTCGCTCGAGCCCCCTTCCATCAGCGCATCAGTCGGAACCTCGGCCTCGCTGGCATCCTGAGAGATCTCAAGATCACCAACAGGAACCATCAAGATTCGACTAGTGGCCGCCATAGGAGCATCATGATACAACGAGTCCGAAGACGTATACTCCAGTTCGGGCGTGGTCACCTGATTCTGAACAACGAGTCAATGTTTGTGCCTAGGACACAACCAAAAGACTTGTACCTTCCCACAGGTGCAGAGTTTGTCCTGCATGGCACTCACGTCCCTCCTCAGATCGTCGTATTGTTCTTCGAGTCGTTGGATCCTCATTGCGTCAGCCTGACCATTGGAATTGGCAAAGGCAAGACCCATCTCCAAGGTCTCGATCCTCTCTTTGTATCCCTCAACCAATTCCTTCAACTTCTTGTTCTCCTCCGTCAAACGAACAACGGAATTGAAGAACTGGGAATGATCCGAATCGATAACCGACTCAGCCATCTCGAAGCCATGATGGAACAACTCGAGTAGCTTTACATGGGTATCCAAAGCGTCAAGATCCTTGTCAATTCGATCGAAGACAGCAGTGGCATCCGTCACGCTTTGACGCCACTCCCGCTCCAAGAAGTCTTGCTATTGGTTCATCAGTTTGTGGACTCAAATATCCCAAACCCGATGGACCTACCCGTTCCTAGATCTCCATCACCCTGTTCCAGATCCGAACACTGGTAGCCGTTCCTAGGCGAATAGCTTGCTTCGCTTGATTCATGAGCTTGTCTTCCCCTTCCCAGTCGAACGACCCCATTCGGAACAACAAGGCAATCACTGGATCTCTCCATTGATCCCTGTCGCTGTTTCTCCAGGTCTCGGCAGTCCTAATGGCGTAACCCCAGAGCCGATCATCATAGTGACACTCTCCGAGGATGTCGTTGACATCTCCGGAAAGCATCCGACCCATGATCTGCTCGAACAAGTCAGCCCTTAGACCACTGGAGAACAACAACAGTACACATGCCTCGAGTGGAGTTGGGTAGGGTGCATTTGGATCGACCCTACTTCATGTATGGCCACGATTGTCACATCGGGTGATCTCTCCTTGGTTATCGGGAGCGATGTAGACGGCACGAGAACCAACAGAGTTATCAATGCTGGCCGCATTGCGGATAGACATAAGAGGTATAGTTGTTGTTGTGTTGAGAAGAGTAGTGGAAAGGTTTGATGGGGATAAGCGACATCTCCCTTCGCTTATATCCATACCGCCGGTCCTACCTTCGGCCCGGACACCTTCCCATCATCAAGGGTCTACTCAACAACATCAACCGCTCATCCCATCGCATCACCACTCGCGCGAGCCCCTCTTACCAATCTGTTTCACCATGCCGCCCATCTCTGTCAGCCTCTGACGATATCTTTCACCAGTATCGCGTCATCCTGCACCATCCATGACATCATCATCATCATACCATCGTCATTCATGACATCACGACTCTGGACTTTCATTCTGGACTTTCATGGACTCATTTCATTCCCATCTTTGATGCATCATCCCATTCACTCATCCTACATGTTTCGCCTTCATCAGCATCATCGATCTTTTCCCCTGTTTCATGTTGATCACTCATTTATCAACCCCTGACCCCTATTCCTCATTCGGCACATGTTGCCTCTTCAGGAAATCCTAGTTCTCACACTCTCATTTCTTTATTTCTTTCTCCCCTTTCTCTCCTTGATGCATAGCCATCATCACACAGTCACTGTCACGGCCCCTCTTCATATATAGGTAGCTAGATTGTGGCTGTATTTCCTTAGCTTTGCAATCTCAGGAAATCCTCTCCCCTTCTCAGCCCTCTGCGCTGTTACGGACAAGCGAGTCGGTTCCTAGAGAGAAACCCCAGCCTCCTCTTGCTCTCCTCCACTCAGTTCTTTCTTCTTAATCGATTACAACTCTCCCCTTCTGTTGGGACAAGGCGAATCGCTCTTCGAAGAAAAGCCCTCAGATTGAGGCTCTCATCGTCTACGTACGCTTGAGATTGTCCTACTGGGTTAACCCCATTGTGCACACAGGAACACCTACCGGAGAAGCGACTGCTCGGATAGTGGTTGTGTTGTGTCTGTATTGGTTCAAGAAACCTCTGAAGACCATTGTGTCTGTATTGGTTCAGAAGCCTCTGAAGACACGGCACCTTAGGCGCAGTAGAGCTTAGGGTGAAGAGTGGCCCTGACAATGCACATGTTGCACAACCACAGGTCTTGCCTTCAGGTCTTCTCTCTCTACCCCCCACACGTTGAGGTGATTATATGCTACCAGGGTAAACAAGGATATCGTCAATCTCCTCAACGAATGTGTGTCACCTGACTCCCATCTTTTGACAACCCCTCACTGCCTTCATTCTGACTGTTGGACTTGTTGGTTCGTCTGTCCTGGTGGATAAGTGCACAGAAGGAGAGTGATTCTGATATGAAAAACTTGTACAAGATTCAATCATTTAAGGTGGCAGCTGCTGCTATTGAAAACCTGAACTTTAAGGTTCAGGATGCTGATGAACTCAGGGGGTGGGAGGGCAACAACTGGTGGTTGAACTTAGGGGGTGGGAGAACAATGTTACTTCTCCCCATCCCCTCTTCAGTCAATCCTTCCAATCTGCTCCCATGTCCCATGTCCTTGTGTACCCTCTCCTGCCTGCCTTGGACTTCAACTTGGGTATTGAGCCCTGGTTTCTCAAGTTCATTGGAATCCCCAGTGCAATCCTTGCAACTGCAACAATAGCCACGTCCCTGTGCCACTCCTTCTATAGAGTCCTTGGGCAGGACAATGAATGGCTGAGCAGGTTGCAAACAAGGATGATCCCCAACCACTGGGGGTGAGGACCTATGGAAACTAGTGAATAATTGTAAATACATTGAAGACACTGGTTCAATTTACTCAGCCCTTTACCACCAGATACATTCTGGGAACATTTCAAATGTTACTTTGCCATTTGCCCAACATGTAATCACTCAACATTCAAAATTGTTGTCCAAAATGTTCCAAAAATATTTCCAGCATATGCCCAATGGGCACATCTTGAAACATTGGCTCATTTTGACCACATTGTAAATGTATTCAGCATGATCCTCAAATTCTTCATTGTAATCACCATACAACTGTTTGGACACATGTCAGGAACATTTCAGGAACAACCCTGGAAATATTTGAAATGTTCCCAGAATGTATCTGGTGGTAAAGGGTTGAGTAAATTGAACCTGTGTCTTCAATGTATTCACAATGTATTCACTAGTTTCCATAGGCCCTTGCCCCCAGTGAACCTTGATCTAGAACAGCCACAGAGCATCCAGGTCTAGATCTTCAGGACAGAGGTTGTTCCGCGAGCCTTAGTATCTTCTCCTAAATAATCTCATGCTTACGGTTTCTCAAGCTGCTCAATGCAGGTCGACTATGTGATCAATGAGATCAATCTCAAGTTCCCCTGGAACCCAATACAAGCTTACACCTCCATGTCTTGTGCACGGCAGAGGGTGTCCAAGTTGAGAGATGAATTTTCAGTAAGTTTTCCGATATGACAAGGGGAATGCATCTGACAAAATACAGACATTGCTTTCTGCTCGGGTTCAGACAATGCCTCCAGTGCAAGATTTTAGCTTGGATCCTACTGTTGGAGTGGACGTCAGTGGTGGTGCAGGTGGTGGCAGTGGTGGTGGTGGCAGTGGCATGGATCCTGGCAGTGGTGGTGGTGGCATGAATCCTGGCAGTGGTACAGGTCCTGGTACTGGCAGCATAGATCCTGGCAGTGGTGTGGGTTCCAGCAGTGGTGCGGTTCCTGGTAGCAGTGTGGGTCCTAGAGGTGCTACTGGGAATGTACAAGACCAAGACCACACCCCCAACAGAGTGTGAGGCCAGTTTCAAGTTAGGAATTTTTAACAGTGGTTGTTGAAGCGCAGGTTGTTCTCAAATGGAAGAAAGAGAGATACACACTGGGGGCAAGGGTACCCAGAAACAAGTGGGAACATTTTAGGAACATCTCAGGGTCTGGGTTAATTTTACTACATTGTAACCAGCAGACACTGATCTACTGCCTTTCGCTGGGGGTGTGAAGTGAGGGAAGGCAGGTGAAGGGGGGTTCTACTGGTATATGGTTGTGGGGTGTTTGCAGTGGAGGTGGAAGGTCGGAAATACAATGGGGAAGTAGGGAGAAGGACTAGATACTCAGCGTAGCAAGTTTCAATGTTGATAGGGCCTGTAGATCGATAGAATAGATCCTGAGACTCTGTGACAGTTGGAAACTCAAAAACAACAATGGGAGACGGAGGTGACGACTGGAAATGATGAGGGAAGCAACTAGAGATGATGGGGAGACAATACAAGAGCAGGAACAATGAGGGGAACAACGACAATGATGAAAACAAGTCTGAAACGATGAGACAAGATGAGGAGACAATGGGGGAGAAGGCCAGAAGCAATCTGATTCAGGAGCTATCAGAAACAGGCCTATATACCTCTATAGGGGTTTGGGACATGCTTGGAACCAAACGGAGAAAAGTCCGAACAATGGAAACAACAATACTTGATCATCTGTGATTGGATGAAGAATGGAGTGATATCTAGGCGTAAAAGTGGTTGCAAAGCATTGGAAAAATGATACAGTTGTCAGAAACATGAATGGAGGGTGTCGGGACTCAAATGGAAACTCTACAAAGCATTGGAATATTGTTAGAAACATAGAACAGCATCGGAAAAGCATAGGGAGGTCGGAAATTGATTGGAAATATTCATAAGGTGATGCGGGCGTATATCCAGCAAGATGCAAATCGCAGCACCGAGAAAATCGAAGCAGGTCAACACATTTATGACACATTTGGAATGTGTTGCTAAGATGAAACTGAAATGTTCTCAATAGTAACATTTAAAATGTTCCCAGAAATGAGTTTCAGATATTCTTAGGCCCATTCTCAAGTGGAAACACCTAAAGTACATGGCCCATTTGTAGGAACATTGAAGGAACATGAGATATGAGGCCCATTCCTGCCAAAAACATTAGAGGATTATTTGTGGCAACAGGTTAGGAACATTTTTGTAATCATGTCTGAGAACATTTTAAATGTTACCATTGGGAATGTTTCAGTTTCATCTTAGCAACATATTCCAAATGTACCATAGATGTATCTGCTAGTTACAATGCAGTAAAATTGACCCAGACCCTGAGATGTTCCTAAAATGTTCCCACTTGTTTCTGGGTACCCTTGCCCCCAGTGACATAGAATGTCCAGTTATCATCACACTCATTACATAAGAATAGATATACCCCAAAGCAGCATGGAATGGCGTTGCCAGTAGCTGGGGTTTATTCCCAGCAAATTTATGTTCAGTGGCTCTGCTGCACCTGTTTGGCCTGACATGTGTCCTTGTCATCCAAATGTGAACAACTCTGGTCTCAAGCATAGTTATGCTTGTGTGTTCATTCAAATGTGAATACAATAGACTTTGATTCCTGACCCCACAAACTGTTGGAGTCCTGGGCCCTGCCATCTGCCAGCCCTAGGCCAAACCTGGGAGGGTTGTTGGCAAATAGTGCCAAACAACCTCAGTGGAGCACCTTACACTGGGGGCAAGGGGTGGTGTCCTGAGCTGGTACATCACAAGGACATCACAAGGACATGGACAAAGTACCAGGCAAAAACCCACCTAGCACATCTCAAGTCCATTCAGAATGTTCCCAACTAGTTTCCCTGCAGTATTCCTGGGTCAGGAAATGGCTGGTACATTCACAGTGTTCCAGATCATGTGACCAGGGTGTCCCCATCAGGAACATCATGGGAACATTCAAAATTTTCCCAAAGAAAGTACCCAGAATTTTCCTGAGCAGTTCATTCAGAATGTTCCCAGTGCCTGGGTCAGGAAATGGTCAGGACATTTGCAGTGTTCCAGGTCATGGGAACATCATGGTCACATGACCTGGAACACTGCAAATGTCCTGACCATTTCCTGACCCAGGCACTGGGAACATTCTGAATGGACTTGAGATGTGCTAGGTGGGTTTTTGCCTGGTACTTTGTCCATGTCCTTGTGATGTCCTTGTGATGTACCAGCTCAGGACACCACCCCTTGCCCCCAGTGTTATGCAATAAGGTGCAGGGCCAACCAGCGGTAGAGCCCAGTATGGGTCCACTCCATGTCAGGGCCTCTCTCGCCCTAAGCTCCCAGAGCACCTCAGATATTCTCCAAACTATCTCTTCTGATGATCCAACACATCAGGGCCAGACCAGTAGGTATCTTATAACACAAAAGACAATAGAGAGCACACTCTGGGCGATTCTTGCTTTGAACCTGGCTTCAACTGAAGAGAAGGCTAGCTGGTGCCATTTGACAGAGGGGAGGAGAGAAGGAGAGTGAAGAGGAGTTGGGTTCTCAGCAGAAATAATCTCACTTGTCCGTAATAGCACTCGGGGCTAAGAAGGGGAGAGGATTTCCTGAGATTCAAAACCTGAGTTACAACAACTATCTACTGCTCTATATACTAGGAGAGAGGTCATGACAGTGATGGTAACACTAGGAGTAGAACCTCGAAGAAAGGGAGAGAATAATTGTAAACCTACAAAGGATGTGTGGGAACACTATGACTTTGTCAAGTATAGTGGGTCTGCTGACTCAAGTGAGTGGTCAGAAAGTGAATGAGAAAGATGCGCCCTTGAAGGTGAAACCGGAACAAAAACGGGGCATATGAAAGATAAGAAAAGTCCAGAATGAAAGTCTAGAATCATGAGGTCATGAAAGGCATGATAACTCATTATCATGGAACAAGAATGGTGAAGAATGAGTGAATGATGATGAAGGATGATACAATCATGGGGAATCCTACTATAGAGCTGACCAAGATGGGCGGTCACTAGCCTCGAGTGAGAATTGATGCATAGCCTCAAGTGGTGTGGGAGGATGATGAAGAGCAGTGATGGGAGATAGGTATGTTGGACCAAAGGGGAGGATCCTAACATATATAAGTCTGGCAGAGAAGCCGGACATACCCCATTGGACCCTCTCCAACCTTTCTCATTACGTCTAACACATCACCACCTCTCTCTCTCGACAACTATTACCTCCAATGGCTTATACTGCTCCTAGTTCTGCCTGTGTTTGGAATGCTCCTCGTGGAGGCACTATTTCTCATATGGACCCATGTACACATTGCATGGACACCCTCGGATTAAATGGGTACAAGACCAACCAAGAGGTGTCGGAGTTTGTCCTTCTGTTTGAGAGAAAGACTAACTCCGATTTTAGATGATTGATGTTGCAATGCTTAGGTCCAAAGAGAATCCTCTTTGTTATCGCTGGGGGAACTACGATGGTGGCCACTTGGATGATCAATTGTGGGTCCTTGCAATGAGTACCGCTCAATACTGTGACAAAGTTCATCATGGTACCAGAGGGATTCAGAGCACCACAGATGATTCCATCTTGTGGTGAATGATCCATCAAGGAGTCCTTGATCACAGCGATGAGGATAAGCATTGGGATAGTTCGACTAGGGTGATGCGGCATAGTGCCATCATTGGAGATCAGCTCTGGGCCCTTCTGGATCAGGAACGTAATCATGTAAGTCAATCTCAATCAATCAATCACAGATTGTCATTGATTGGCATGATAGGGCGATCACTTGGAACAGGAGATCTGGAATCTTCGATTGGAGTTGGACAAGGTGAAGACAGCTCAACTTATCATGAGCAAATCCAACAAGGCCACCAATGCTAAGTATAATCGAGAGCTTGACAAACACCAAGGTCGTTTGGAGTGACACAGGAAGGAGATTGACATGGCGTTGAAGTCATGTGTTCTGGTAGAGGCTCACAAAGGAGATCTCTTCAAGATGCAGAAGTTTATGATGAGTATGGGGGAGCAACTCTGCCATTGCAATGATCTTGTATGTGTTTTCTTGTCTTCATCAAGACTTGTGTCTGATTGAACTTGTAGAACTTGGAGGAAGGCGGTCCTAGCACTCCTGAGAGCAAGTTGGAGTATGTGAGTAATTGCGAATACGTAACACCACCAGAAGCAGACTCAAATCAGGATCGTTTGCTTCCTCTCAAAGATTGCCTTGATCTTCCTCCCACAGAACTTGTTGTGTACACACCTGATAATGAAGGGAGCTTGAGTGAGGAAGGGGTGATCTTGGCTGTCGAGGAGATCAGGGATGGAGAGTTCATGTATCTGGTATGTTTGGATAGAACTTCTTCATTGAGAGTCTTCTGATCTTTTCCTAGGCTCCTGGGTTGCTAGATGAACAACCGCTCCGCCATCATCTTGATGGTATGACTACAAGCCTCGAGGTTGAAGAGGAATACAAGTTGCACCATGAGGAGGTTCGTCATCACTGGACCAAGCTTGGGTATCATCAAACAAAAAGGACTAAACCTTATCCTCAAGCTTGAATGTCCTGTTGTGGTGGTGGAGGCACCAAGACTGATGATTCTGTTGCCGTCGAGGGCGAGGAACATGATCATTTCCAACACCTTGCTCCCAATGTTGAGTTGCGACGAAACATTAGGAAGGCTCGAAGAAGTGGTCATGGAACCTAGGTGTCCATTGGTGAGGGCAACAACAGCAGAGGCTTGAGTCCTGCTGCAATAGTTGCAGCCCAATAAATACATTTATTCATGTCAGTAAGCAGCACAAGAAATCTATTTCCTCCTGTTGGATCTGACAATTGTAATTGTAGGTTCGCCCCTAGACAACAATTATAATTGTAGTTCCTCAGACGAGACGTCCAACCCATTGCTCTGGACCAGTGACCACTATCTCAGACCCATGGTTTGATGGGATCAATTCCAGGATCCTGGGTCAATCGGGGTTAGATCTGGGTGCCACAACTGTGGGAAATATCCATCAAATAACATTTCAGAGCTTCTTCCCTCCATCAAAACATATCTGGGAGGATGAGCAAGTGTGGGAAACAGTTTTCCTGGCCATCCACCCCTCCGGATGCCTATTTGGGTGGCCACACTATTCCTAAATAGGTCATAGATTAGATAAGGAGGGCAGAGATTAGATGGGCAGGTGGTGTAGATTAGATAAGCAGGTCATGTGA
>Ga0307517_10012774_pt1 | contig 11484 bp, 13 predicted proteins | sample 23_EM_MG_FD_194515 | JGI IMG/M metagenome (GOLD analysis project Ga0307517, IMG submission 194515) | Populus trichocarpa ectomycorrhiza microbial communities from riparian zone in the Pacific Northwest, United States - 23_EM | ecosystem: Host-associated > Plants > Roots > Unclassified | place... | reverse complement strand
GCGCTATCCATTTACATAAGCTAAAGCCCCCGAGGGCTATCCGTTCCAATCCTGCCACACACATGATCAGCGAGCCCCATTAATATAGTATGGTGATGTCTCTCGCTTTGTCAGAACTCAGCTTTGTCATAACTCAGCTTTGTCATAACTCAGCTTTGTCAGAAACCCAGCTTTGTCAGAACCCAGCTTTGTCATGAGAAACAGACCGACGTAAGCGTAGGCCGATATTATTCCAGGACAATTGAGAAATCAACACCAGATTGCTTTCGTAAGTAATTATCCATGGCGGGATTGTGGCGGGATTACCTGTTTTGTATTTTCTCACAATCAGAAATAGACTTCAAGCTTCGGCCTGACCGGTCAATTCGGACCACTTCCTTAGCTTATATCGCAATCGTCTGTTCCTTCTTGTACCACCGTATATTCTCAAGATGTTCTTCTCAAAACCACAATTAGAGTTGATGGATATGACTGGGAAGGTCGTCTTCGTGACTGGAGCCAGGTATGCGACCTTACTCGAATAACTGTTTCTTTTGGTTACACCACCATTAGCCACGGAATTGGTTATTCCACTGTCAAGCATCTCGCTTTGCGCGGTGCAACCGTATATCTCGGTGCCAGAAGTGAAGAGAAGGCACTTGCTGCAGTCAAGTCTCTTGAAGAGGAGGTTGCCACCGAACATGCAAATGCAGGGCAGTCTACGCCGTCACCAGGGAAGATAATTTACCATTACTGCGACATTGGTACGCCAGCTCAAGCTCAAGAGTCTGGCGAAAACTTTATTAAGCGGGAAAGCCGTTTGGATGTCCTGGGTATGTTAGTGTTCCTCTTGACATTCTTGACTGCTAACGGGCTTTTTAGTCAACAACGCTGGGCTGTGAGCTCGTTTCTTTCTTTGGATTTTTTCACATGCTCAGCTGCATACAGGTTGGCCGACAAAGCAGTTATCGATGGTACAGTTATAATGTTTCTTGTACTAATAACATCGACTTACCCACTTTACACCAGATATCATCAAAGTGAAGTGGGTCGCTTCCCCCTCCCCACTTTCGTTCATGAATAATTTCTTTGAACAGCCACTTTGGTACATTACAGTTCATTCTGTCCCTTCTTCCTCTCCTTATCAAGACGGCGAAGACTGAACCTGATGTTCGCATCGTTACAGTGAGTTTTAACTGTACATACTTTACTACAACGTAACCGCGTCCCAGGTTAATTCAGATGCTCACACCCTCACCCGCGCCAACAATCCGGACATTAGGTTCCAGACCTGGGAAGATTACAATGCCGATTACAGCAAAGACCTGGCACCCTCATTTTCGAAATATTGTTAGTCTTCACTATTTCCCCTTCTTGCATATTTTCAAGAACTCCCAAAATAGGCGTCTCCAAACTTGCGGGCATGCTTGCGCATAAAGCACTTCAACGACGACTTATCGCTTCCTCAGAAACGGATGGTGTCCCATCATCGAACACCATAACATGCATCGCAGTTCATCCAGGCGCGGTGAACACTTTCTCGCATCGCATTCCTTTGCGACAGCTATTGGAGCCGCTCGTCAATTTATTCTTCGTTAGTCCCGACGTCGGAGCCTTGAATTCCTGTTTTGCTGCTGCTTCTGTAGAAGTTTCAAAAGATAAGACAAAATATCAAGGGGCATTCCTGCATCCTATTGGAAAAGTCAAAGAGGTTTCCAAGATCGCTGCGAACGAAACTCTTCAAGACGAGCTATGGGAAAGCACGGAAAAGATCTTGAAAGAATGGCCAAGGTCTGAACCGGTTGCCCAGTGATCCGGGTTGACGATCCCCAGAACCCTTCGGTCAGGGAGGATTTTGGATTTTACTGTATCAGTATTCCTGTCTGAATTTCATGCTAGCTGCAAAAAGAAATACGAAACACGCAATATATGTTGTCTTGTAAAAATACTATCAGAAAGTATGAATCAAACATAGATATAGCAGGAATGATTCTTTCTGGTGTCCATAATATCCCCTACAGGGAGAGAAGGTCCGACGCTGCCCATTTCGAGTGGATAGCTGAGGGTTAGGTGGCCGTAAGGAGGGGTCATCGATGTCGGACCATCGACTTCGTACAAACGTTGAGGGGACGCTTCTTGCCAAAGCCACCAAATGCGGTCAAGGTTAGTATGATGCATATAGAAGAGGGGATCTAAATAAAATGAGTCGGAATTGTGCCGTGTTTTCTGGTAAAGTACTTGCCTCCGGGGCTGGTAAAGTAGTTGGACGCATCTCCACCAATAGCGACATGACCAGCGCCATGTGCTCCAATGTCCGAGCCGACCTGAGGCAAACCCTCCAGCTTGACTCTGAATTGCTCGAAAGTTGGGAGACTTGAGGTATATGCTACCGCTGAGGAGTTGATAAAAGAGCTGAACGAATCGTTGACACCCCGAGTAAGGCAGTGTTCCGTGATGAGGAGGCCAGGACCTAATTTGAGTGTATAGTTGGCAAAGGGACCATCCTTTACGCATCCATGGTAAAACTCTTCTGGTAGAATTTTTGATGTGTTTGCCGGATCAGAGGGGACAGTGTAAGTACCAGGAACGCCATCTCCTCCAAAGCCAGTATCAGCATCCCAGATAGGCGATTTGGAGATTCTTGTGCAACAGTAAGTTAAATTCAGTGACACCGAAAGTGAATAATCTTACAGATTCGGAAGGTCGGCGTCTATTGACCAATCCCAGTACCTGTTCACATTGATTAACTATATTCGTACCCGGTAACCAATAATGGAAAAACAACGTACGGCTGCGCGCCTTGATATCCACATTCATTCCGAAGTGCATTCTCATAAGATTTTATGAAGAGCCTATGCCAGGGAAGAAAATGCCCCTTCCATATAGATCAGATACTAAGAGCCGGTCATGAGGAAAAAACGCTTACCACATAGTGAACACCCAGTGACAAATCGGCATGTGTGCTGATGAATTCATCAAAGCGTGTCCATGATGCTGGTCTTGAAGTGTTCCGTACAGGAAGGGTCTGCAAACATTTTATCGCATCAATATAACATTTCTTCTCGTTGTCGCTGAGAGCCCTCCTATAATATTTTGGGGTTCAGCAAGAGAACGGAAAACATTGGGTTCGAGCCATACCATTCTTTGCGTTGTAAAACGTGCTTGCATGATCCAGAGTCGCGACGTAGATAGGTGGTATCAGCAAGAACCGACGACAGGAAAAAGCTAACAACGAAGCACAAAGCAAAGAGAGCCGAGGACCTCAAAACCATTGGTGTGGGGAGAAAGGATTCCAGTGAGCATTGCTACAATTGTTTATATCCTGGAACTTTGCGCCTATAAAATCGCGTGTCGGAAGATAGAGAAATCCGAAGACGACACGGGGTATTTCGTGTGCCACACTAAAACCCGACAGATGGTGCTTGTATTCCATGTAACGATTCCATCTTAGATGATACTTTCATTTTCTCGTCCTGTTGTGGGCAGCACCTTAGAAAGTACCGAAGATTGAACGGTGTAGTTGAAAAAAAGTGCTTGCCATGCGAAGCAGACGGATATGGATGAGTGAATAATTTATTTCGTGATGAACTGCGCACGAATATTTCCCCAATGACTTCGAATTCCATTCCACGATCGCAATCACAAATTGCTGGTCCAGGTTACACATCACTAAAAGACAAGTGACAAAGTTCAGAGGCGTATTCGACTTGTTGCATAACGTACTAAATGTCGATGTGCTTTAAGAGGTTTCTGCCAGGCTACGAGGTATTTGTGTTGGTCGCATGAGGAGAAATGTGCACCGGCCCGGTCTAAGTCTGCTCCTGCAATGACCTCGTTGAATCAATCTGGATAAAGGATTGGTTGGTGGACTTTTGGAACTTGATTGTGAAGAACCTACCGCGGTACTGTAGTATTTCATTCAATTCGGCGGTCACGATATCCATCCTTCAAGTTCTCTGCTTCTAAATGGTCCCATTTTCCCCAAAAATCTGGTCTACCCAGAAGGTTTCACAGGTTCACAAGCTCAACTTGTAGCCTTCAAATCGCCAAGTACTAATTTGTCCGGTTTCGCCACAGAAACAACACGCGACTCGATTGAACCAATTCCATTTACATTTAGTGTTAACTCATACAGAACTAAGTAAGCAGGCTTTCAGTTATACTCATTGAATACACAAAACGATAAGATTCTGTTTTAGGTCCCAATTCTGTTCACAATTCTGGCACCCCAGAATACCCCCCTTCAGTATTTTGTTTCGTTGTTCGAGGGAAACTAGCGATCAGGTTCGGATCGTAATGTGGTTGATTAGGGTCATTGATGTCTGAAGGGTATGTGCTCTGGTAATTAGAGTTCTGAAGAACGAAGTCAGTGTAGTTGAATGAGTGTCTGTATCAACTTACATAAACCTTGTCGGGGTGAGCGGTCTCCACCGTGTTAGGACTGTGTAATCTGTGTTGGAAGCCCGAGATATAGTTTTGAGATTTCTGCTTTGAGCGAAGGACAAGGAATGTGATAAGGGCGGCTATAAGTCCAAGGCCGACGAGTCCACCAATTACTACTCCTGCAATCATTGCGTGGCCGTTTGAAGGTACATTGGCATGGATTGCAGTGGTAGTGGTGCCACTACCACTACTACTAACGGTGGCCGAAGACGAAGTTAGTGGGGTACTTGACGGAAGTGGGCGTGACGACTCTTGAGCGCCGCTCATATCGTAAGCAACAGTTACACTGAATTGGTCAGAAAGCTATGAAAATGTCTTAGTGATAGCTTTTACAATCCCTATCGATATACAATACCGAAACATCCTGATAAGCGTAGGCAGGCACCTTGACTCCAACTGGAATTTGTTCCGTATAGCTGAAGAAAAAGATGAAATTTTTTGAATGCCGATCGACAAACAGTCGATACTCACACTCCGAGGTGAACCATTGTACAATTGCCATTATAATCTGACCATCTGGGTAAAACCACGGGTACTGAGCGACGATAGGGGAAATTGTTTGAAATATAATTCACCGAAGAAACTGTGCCCCTTGACAATTGGCACAGGCGCTCAACAACGAGTAGAGGACCGAGCTGCACAAACAGCTGTTATCGTAGCCCACCCAAGGTCCAATATAGTGCCATCCAAGGCTGATTGGGGCAAACTGATATGCTAAATTTTTGACGTTAGTGTGATGTCGTTCGATAAAGCCAGCAAACACACTGTGCCCAGCACAGACTGAGGCAAGCTCCACTGCAACGTCGCAAGGACTTTGGCCTATCGAAGTGAACATCTGACAAATGAAAAAATGTTGGGTACTAATACTGAGAATGAAATGAAGTCCAAACCCATTGATGTCCAGAAAGACATTTTGCCGTAGCCGTAAGCCCATTCACTTGCGAGGGCAGTAAACACAGGAGGATAGCCGCTACAGCTCCCAGCATCGTCGGCAATGGATGGAGGAGACAAAAACTGGTTGGTTGCGGAATATTATAGCTTCAGCGGCAAGACAATATTTAAAAGGCACACCTAGCCAGGCCTTCACCGCCATATACCCTCAGTCAATTGAATTCCATCCGCGCAATATATTTTCAGTGCTTATCGGATTATAAACAATTGGTGATCCAGAACAAGTACTCAATTGGCACTAAAGTCCAGCCACTGTCCAGCCTCAAGACACAGCATGGATCTACAGTTCATTTTTCTGTGAGCCAGAAGCTTATGTCTCGGTCATCCGATGCCGAAGGTCGCCCAACCTATAAAAATACAGTAAATGGAGGCCTTCAGCGGGCTGCTTTTCGGTGACCTCGCACTGGTGGCTCGACGTTGAAAAGAAGGAATTATGTAAAAGTCCGCCTGATTGACTCGGACAGATGTCAGCCTCAATAGTGGTGAGGACAAGGTGAACACATGGTGACTTCAAGTTTCTTTGGTGTCGTTCCGCTGCCTCCGCCTATATTGAACAATATCAGTCCGGTCCCAGCTACATGTAAGCCTAGACTTACATTCACCATATACAGCCCTGAATGACTGAAGAGGTATCTCTTCAGTTATCTGACCTTTTGAAATTCCTGCTACCGTGGGGCCTGAAATGACGTCACCTTGCAGAGACTTGAAGAAATGCCACTTTCCTCCTGATGAGTCTCACTTCCGGCCTGCAAGTCTTTAGTGACAGAAGTGCACTGCGAATTCAAAACGTTCCCTCACCCGCAGTTTTTAATAAGGGACGTCGTACAACCGTGAAGACGACAACCAACATAACTATATTGGGAATTTCAACAGTAGCAAATAGGCTTTCGGACCGCAGCAACCGCAGCAATCAGTTCTTGGACTGTCGCCTAAGAAAAAGCAGGTGAAAAAAAAACCGAAAGCTTGTGGAAATTGCCGTTTGCTGCCTTACGTGAGATTATACGGTAGCAGGCACTGCCGCTCGCCGGCCTTCCCGCAATTATTTGGTGTAGCGGCTGTGGTGCCGCCTGCATTCCCAAACAATGCATATAGACTTTTTTTCGCTCTTCCATGAAGACAGCACCGGGAGAGGAGTCAGCAGTCGATGACTTTGCTACTCATCTGCTTTCCATGTAGGACTACGATCCACCAGGTACCATCTGTGAACGAAAGGACATTCCGTTCTTCATTTGCGGAGTCAACTCGCATGCCAAGACGGATGTATGTGTTGTGGACGACGCACAGAGCACCATTCTCTAGGTGGAAGAAGATAAGCTTTATTTGGGGAGTGGGAACCGCAGCTCATTGCTGTGGCGATTTCAGCGTTCCAGCACCACAACCGTTGAACCGTCGTTTACATGAAGCAGGTCTGCCTTCCTTGCAGGACTGTATCATCCCTGGCATTAACATGAAGGGGGCAGCTCCGATCTTTTACAAGGTTGGCGTTACTACTGCCGACCTCGTCCGTGCCATCGAACGTGGTCAATATCCGGCTCAGGCGACGTGCGCCCCCTGTTCCCCAATGAATGTCCTATCAGGAGGAGGGTATGGCACCACTGGATAATAGGGCATTATAATTCAGTGTTTTGAGGCTTTCAAGCAGTTTGTCTAGGTAAAGTTTGGCTACAGTGGCTGTATTCTTTTTTGCTGTCTTCCGTATTACTTACTGGTTACTTTTGAAAGTTGTAATACCATTGTACTATAAATATGAGAATTTTCCCGAACATGCAGCTCGTTCCATTCCGCTCGTCTTGTCCATAACCTTCGGAAATCCCATTGACTTCGGAGGTTTCTATTGACCCAGTGCAGTCCTTTCAGTATACAGTATTCTTGCTATACTTAATAGTTCTGGATGGAATCTCTCTTGGGACTGACGAGACTCTAGCTAGCTAGTGCAGAGATGGTTGCCATATGGTGCTCTGCAGCCATGCGTGACAAAGTGGACGACGGAGTCATCATACTTCAAACAGTAAGTGTTGTTTCCGCGAGACGCTTTGGGAAAAATATTGCACATGACCGAGCTCTCGTCAAGTATGTCCTTAACCACATAGTTGTTCTTATTGCCATTGCACACAATGTTGATCCTACAAGGGCTTCTGGGTATTCGACAGATCGGAAGCGACAACGAAAAAATGGAAGATTTCCCTTATATGGAAACCGAACGAATGAGGGGGACCAGGGACCTCTCCTCGCAAAATAATAGAATTATGTAGATTCAATTCTTCCGTAGTGCTGCAATCATGAACGGCTCATGTGTTGATTGGTGAAGATCCATTTTTTGGTCACATCCAGCCTCAACTTGTGGGAAAGCAATAGAAGTAATGTTATTTGGCTAGTGGACAATTGGGAAAAAAGGACGATCTAGAGTTTATTACAAGTCCAGCATCTATCGGGCGTTGACATATTCTTCTTCACATATAATTATCAGTTCACCGTCCGCCAGCATCCTCTTCAGGACAGAATGTTCTTCAAGCGAAGAAAGGAGATCAATACCAAGAATATCCATGCCATATTGGTCGATATACAATTCAATGGGGTGCCGGAAGACGGGGAGAACGAGGCCGTTCGCAATGAAGGACCAGTCCCAGACGGATGGTAATGTCAGGTAATAGCGTTGGAACTGAAGGTGGAGTGTCAAGCGAATGGGAGAGAGGGATGATATGGTTTGTATTGACCCAAGGAAAGATACGAACAAAGGGAGGTAGGAGACATTCCCCGGCATTAGCACGGGGGAGCGGAAAATGATGTGCTCCAAGAGAGGAAGTCGGAGCTCTAGGAAAACAGGTATCTCGTCCCATGGGGGGCCTGCACGGAGAAATCAAGCTTCTTATCAGGTCACAAAACATTTTTTTTACAACGCACCGCAGAACTTGTGGTCTAGTTCTAGACTGACCAGGGAAGCGGAACACGCGTCGATTAGGGGCCAAAAGCCGGACAAGCCATCAAGTTCGTAAATGCAAAGGGACAAGGTATGCAAGGTGTCGTTCCTCATCCATGGGACTATCCCTGACAAGTTGGGCCCATTGTCAACGCGAAGGGAATGAAGACGAGGGTAGGACGAGGTGGGTGCATCGACTCCAGCGATACATAGATTGTAGAGCAGCAAGCTTCTGAGGTTCTTGGAGTGGAACGTTTCCAGAGGGAAACCATTGATTTCGGAGACGGCGGCTTGTTTAATGGAGGGCAATCGGATGCTGTTTTGCAAAGCTGTGCAGAAGATGGGATCCAAGGCAGGCCATGAAAGAAGCCTTCTTGAACTGAAAGTGATCGATTCGATTTGAGAAAGATTGGACATATTGGACGAAATGACTGGAAGTAGGGCTGTAGTGGGAGATCCGAGTCCGGTTCCCGCGATGATGCGGAGGACGCGCACACAATTCGCAATGTGCGGACGGTCAACAAGCAGATGGGAGAATTCGGTGGGATCGACGACGTAGGTCCCTTTGCTGTTGGTTCGTTTGGCGTAGAAGGCCTGGTGCCAGGACATCGGAATGTGGTCTGCTGGATCTGGGGCGTAGAAGGTGATGTGAGAGTAGAGGTGGCGATCTGCAATTTGTGGAAAGGCCAGTGAACATGCCTTGAGGGTGGTGTACATGTCCTCGTCAGAGTGCAGAAAACTCAAGATGTGATCTACGAGTTCTGTTGCGATCATGGTAGTTGACGACAACTTGAAGAAGGTGAATTAGATAAGCATCAATCATTAAAAATTGAAAATACATTTTCAGTGTCAGTCCATTTCAGACTTCAGTACCCCGCTGTCCTCGAAACATATCCGCCTTTGCAAACACAACAACCGTCACCTTGCCGTCGCCAATGTCAGTAAATGACAGAGCTGGCGTACGAAAATTTGCACCCTCCCAGCCGGAAGACGAATTTCGGTGGTCATTCCAGGCCACGGTTGCGATGCGAGTAGTCGTTGGTGTCTCAATTGGGAATTTGAACCATATTCCACCATCTAGCCGTTGCTCGCGAACAGTAGAATCACTTTCTTGATAATAGAGTCGCAATTTCTTCAGGTCTGCAAGAGATGATAAGCAATTCAAATTCAAAATGCAACATGAAAACAGCTTGCCGTTTGTCGATACTGCTGAAAGTGCTGTAAGCAGCATCACATCACTAACGACTTTGCGGACGGGTTTCCATTCCTGGTGAGGAAATTTCGCGTAGACCTTCCCATAAATTGCGCCATCAGCACCTTGGGTAGAAAACATGGAACGGTGGTCCCGTAGGACTGGCAACAACAGCAATGGAAGGCCCAGCCAAACCTTTCACTGGTTCTACGATCCCGTCTTTAAAAGATACCTCAGAGCATAATTCTCTCAATGAGTAACTGGGTTCTTGAGTTTACAAACGGACGAGATTTTGCCACTAAAGGGAGATGTGAATGACGGTCGAAAATTATAGCCTGTTCTTACTCCAAATGCAGCTATGCGATCCAGGCAACGAACGTCGCCAGGGCCTCACCAGGAGTAATCGAGTATTTAAAGAACGCCCAGCGCAAAGGACCATCTTCGGTTTTATGGAAACGCCCACGGAAAACTTCGGCTGGCGATCCGTCGCAACAAAATTCATGAATAACGCCAATGTCGTTTTGTAAGTAGAGTAGTAGGCTTTCTCCAATGGAGACAGCCGCCAGAGACTGTCTTGATGGAGCAGTGGTTGATTTGTCGTTCATAGGATGAGGAACCGATAGTGTCCGCTCTACATCAGGAGCGGAGACTCTGCAACGGGATCGGATGATGGACTGACGATAAACCGAACTGTCTCGTCTCGAATTTCGGAAGCACTAGGCCGTTGATATGTATTGGGGCCCATGAGCGCTCCATAAGTGACCAGATCACAATGGTGAGGCCAACTTCAACAGCTCTGGAGTTGTCTGGGTGTTCGGGCCGTTCTCCCTCGCGAACGAGTAGACTTTCGTCCGTGGGACCAAATGGGACCAAACCTGTAAAAATCTGATAATCGAACGTTTCGGCACCTGTATAACTCACTGTGCGAAAGGGCTACTTGCCTCATAAGTCGTCATTGCCCATGCATAGATGTCGACCGGGGTAGCGAGCTGTTTGCCTTTCATCCGCTCTGGAGACATCCATCGCTTCGTTCCAGAGACAAGCACAGCCGTCGAACATGGATAGTCCAAAGTCTGCAATAACTGCCGTTTCATCCGCCTTGATGAGCACATTAGTCTGTGTATACCCGCGAGCATGAGTGGATAGGGAAATTCATCCGTAGGATGCTTTCAAGTCTCCATGTATGGTATAAGTCCAAGCGAGATTTGATGGACCTGCATTTAATGGGACGAATCAATTTCCAATCAACATTTATTAAAAGCAGGAGAGCCACCAAAAGCACTCGATTTGCAGTGGGTTTATCACGAATAAAGTCGAGCGCGTTTCCGTCGATCATCAGTTCCATGAAAATGAAGGGAGGGTCTTCGTATACTCTTGCCCATGAACTCTGAGCTAATGGTCAATGTCACCATGGGAATACTGGACGTGAACTTTGTACGAAGGGTGTTAGGGTGCCTAAGTCCTTCCCAAACTTGTAGATATTTCGAGTACATCGTTTGAAGGAGTAATAAACCCTGCTCACTGCTACTTCATTCATTAGCATCTAAGAAATGGGGAGTCAGATAGGGTAGCTGTGTGGTAGAAAATACTTGCCTTGGACGAAGTCGAGGGGGCAAGTTCTTTGAGGGCAACCGGTGCGCCAAGGTACGTAGCCTGTAGACATTTGAAAACCCACCACTGCCCAGTTTCTGTCCCTTGTTGACTTCAAATGAAGAAGCCGTCCATGATTCGGTTTTGACAACTTGACCACTTTTACGTTGCAATAAAGAGAAACTATGTTGAAGGAAATGACGTTCAGTCGAACGTTGGCTATTGGTATTCATTCTGATTCGGATGCTCTTGAAAAGTTGAAATGATGTGGGAAAAATGGAGAGAAAACTAGCCTTCTACATCGCACTCATCGCTGCCAGTATTGAGGTTTGCTGTACATCAATCTTTCCGAAAAGTTCTGAGAATAATCTGTCTTGGTTTTTCATGAGTTCCTGGAGTAGCCGTTCCAGGA
>Ga0307517_10012773_pt1 | contig 11484 bp, 14 predicted proteins | sample 23_EM_MG_FD_194515 | JGI IMG/M metagenome (GOLD analysis project Ga0307517, IMG submission 194515) | Populus trichocarpa ectomycorrhiza microbial communities from riparian zone in the Pacific Northwest, United States - 23_EM | ecosystem: Host-associated > Plants > Roots > Unclassified | place... | reverse complement strand
AAAATTTATATTAACCCGCGGCATAACACGGGTACTCTACTGATGACAACGATTGGAAAGGTTTAGCTTAAGGGACCTTTTGAGAACGTGCTTCAACTTGTGTTTTTAAAAATTTTAATTTTTTTTAAATTAATTATTTTTTTAGTGTTTTTGGATTTTTTTGATGTACTAATATGAAAAATAATTTTTTAAAAAAATAAAAAAAAATATTATTTTAATATATTTCTGAGTCAAAAATATTTTAAAAATCAATCATGACTACACCCTCCAAACAACCAATAACAATAAAAAAATATGCAAGAGACTTTCACTGTCGAGCCACCCAAAACAAATAGGCCAAAAAGACAAAATACTTAAAAGACAAGATAATTACGATGGAGGACCTTCACTGTTCATATGAACAGTGGAGGTCACTCCAATTCTAATAATATTTTTGTTAAGGTTAATAAACATTTTAATAGAGCCAAATCTTACAGGTTGTCCCACTTGGTCATAATTATAATTTGACCCCTACAGATTTGCAAATGTTTTACTTCTACCTCTGTAGAGGTTAAAACTTTCCAATGTTCCCCTTATCTATTGCAAAAAGTTTCTATATTACCCTTAATCTTTAAATGGTTAAATGAATTTAATGGCGAGCCTACCTTATATTTTTTTAGATTTTTTTTATAATAAAAGAATCCTTGAATCAACTTATAAACCATTTCTAGATAAATGACACTAATCATTATATCAGCCCATTTTTAATGTTTAGGAAATATTTATCAAGATTTTTTTTTCTATCATATTTGGAAACTTATCAATTTTTGTTTGTGCTTTTTTAGGAAATTTACAGGAGAGCATTCTTGGTGGTAAATAGGAAATTTCTTTTATTTTTACCTATGTTTTTTCTATTTTTGTGCATTTATGGAAAATTTTCAAGATTTTGTTTTAAAGTTTTTTTGTGCATATTTGGAAACTTGTCAAGATTTTGTTTGTACATTTTTGGAAATCTATCAAGACCTTTGTTGTGTATTATTGGAAATTTAATCAATATTTTTTGTTGTAATTTAGAAGTTTATCACTATTTTACAGTACATTTTTGGAAATCTATCAAATTCCATACACGAAATAGATATTATCTCTACAATTCCAACAAATAAATTTTATGGCTCTGCCACAATTTAGTCAAATATAATCTAGTGAGAAAAAAAATTAGAGTTGGCAAATATTTTAAAAGGAAAATACAGATTATGAAATTTATTTCCTTTTATATTATTTTTTTTTTGAAAAAATGGGAATGTGAAATTGATCCTGCTGTTCATAAACTGATATATAAAAAAATCGATATAGACATGGCTGTCAGCCTGTCACACAAAAAAAAAAAAAAAAAGTATTCACAATTCATAAAACTAGCTCTTTGACAAAAGTCGGCATAAGAAGTCTACATTCATTGTCTGCCTCTGTTTTCGTGAAGAATCCATTTCTCTGCCGACGGCCACACTTCAAAGCTCAAAGGTTCCTCTCTTTCCCTCTCTCTCACACAAACAGATACCCTTTTGAATGCATGATAAAAATTGAGCTCAAATGAACTAAATTAGACTCTAATTCAATGAAAGGATTCAGTCATTAATGCATTAGCAATGTAAAGTTTCGATTTTTTTTAATCTGGGTTTCATTTTATTTGCCTATAAGCGTAAAAAATCTACAAATTTTGGTGTTACTAGTCATTTTGTATTTCTAATGATCTTTCTTTTAAACTGATCATTAGTGGAGTAAATAAGTTTTGAGATTGGCCCACTTGATTAAATGCATTCAAAAGTTGATGAATTTGGTGTTTTATGTGACTTGATGGATTGAAGATGTGAATTTAACGTTAGTTTTTGCTGTATGATAGGTAAATGGAAGATGATAGTAAAATGAACGTGATAGTAGATACTAAAGTGAATGTGACAGTAGAGAAAGATATAGAAGGGAGGAATGATAAAATGGTAGTCGATAGTGATGAAGTGATAGTTATTAATATTGACGAGAAAGAGAGTGAAGGAGTTGGGAATGATGATGAAATGAAACCCCCTAGCATTGGAATGGTGTTCAACACCCCAGATGAAGTTCGATCCTATTACGACGAGTATGCTTGTCATGTGGGGTTTAATACGATAAAGAAAAGCACAAAGTCTGGAGATGATGGGAATGTGAAGTATTTTACGCTTGCGTGTTCGCGGTCTGGTAAGGAGTTGCCCTCTGCTAGTCAGACTAACAGGTTTAATTTTCGGAAGAGGTTGCCACCTAGAACGAATTGTAAAGCCAAGTTGAATGTAACCATAGGTCCTGATGGACGAGTGTATGTCTGTCGTGTTATTCTTGAGCATAATCATGAACTGGTTCCGGGTTTACATGGTATGAAAAAGAAGAAATCAAGGGCCCCTCGAGCGAAAAAGGTGGGAACAGGACAAAGCCAAGTGCCACATTCAGTTGTTCATGAAGCTGGGAGTTCTGCAAACCTCAAATCTGGTGAGCATTTTTTTCTTCCTGTAGAGAGAAATGAGAATTTAACATAAAAAATATTGGAAATATGTCATTTAATTGATTCTCTTTTAAACAGATTATGCCATACCAAGAATTGTCACCGATCCCAGTCAAATAATATTTGGAAGCAGCCATCTTCTCACTAAACGTTCTGTTAATAGGAATGTGTCAAGTGGTTCCAAGAGAAGAAATTCAGTATTTGCAAGCCCTGTGCTTAGTAAGTTTAAAAATCCTTTCTTTCTTGTTGTTTTTTAGATAGCTGTTATGCTCAATCAAGAAGCTGATTAGGCGATGCACTGGAAGTTATATCTGCTGTCAAGTAATTTCAGAATTTTGTTTCCGGGGTGCGTATAACTAGCATATTTTCCAAGTATGGCTTGAGTTGGATTAGTGACATGATGCTATGATACTGCTAGTATTTGGTGCTTTTTGGTGCCTTTGAAACTGCAGCCTTCTTTCATGACTAAAATAGTGTGTTTTTCTTTGGCTTCTTTCCTTCATGTTATGTTAAATATCTTGATTTGTTGAGTACTTACATGTGTGAACACTTGAAGATCAGGAATCAACAGAGCGCATCCTTGCAAGGAAAGCCGTGGAACTTGTGAAGTCTGGAATGGTAATTGGTCTGGGCTCAGGAACCACAATATCTATGGTTATGGAGGAACTTGGTAGACTAATTAGAGAAGGAAAGGTTTGTATCCCATAATAACCCAATGGGACTCTTATTTTTTTTTTGTTTCTTACCTTTTATATTTCTGTGGCTAACATGCTGGAGATCAAATGGATGCTGGTTTTTTTACTTCTTAGAATTCTTAGACAAAGTCATTGCAAAAGGCTTTTGATGCAAATCCTTGGAAGTTTCCTATGAAAAAGATAGCCTAAAGCCTCTGAGGATTAAATTTAATAAGAATAGTACTTTGAGGTTTAGCTTATATCTAATAGCATTTAAAATGCACACAATATTTTACTTCTAATGTTCAACTGGGCTTGGACTTGACCTGGGATGAGTTTACTCCTTTCCATTTTCACCAATTATTTTCAAAAGAATGTATTCTTCACAAAATATTCAGATCCATAAAATGCGAAAAGCCTACTTAGTTAAATCTAAATTAGTGCTGGAAAATGACAGACAATGAAGCTATCAATTAAAGGGCTTCCTGATTGGTTGATTCTTGGGCCACTCAAATTCATCCAATGCTCATGTTTTCCCTAGTGTGATGCTGCTCAGCCACTGACTTGAATGCCTTCATGTGCTAGATTGAAGCTGACCTAAAGTAGATTCCCATGTGTATTGGTTGAGTTGATTTAACTTGAGAATATTTTTTTGGTTTCCTCTCTCCAGTTGAAAGATATCATAGCAGTTGGGGGCAATTATCAATCACGAGTTTTGGCTACACAGTTTGGAGTCACAATTGTATGTCTATATTGAGAAAAAATGGTGTTCGCAACAATTTCTTTTTATTAAAAAGCAAAAAAGGTCTTAAAAGTTGTTGATCTCCCTTATGTTTCATTTACATGGCCTGCTTCATGAAATTGGTTCACAGGTTGATTTGAGTGGTGTTAGTAAAATTGACATTGCATTTGATGGGGTTGATGAAGTGGACTTCAATAAAAATCTATTAAAGGTCAGAATGCTTCATCCTTTCATCTGTCTTTTCAGATCTGCATTAAATTATCGTGGAAGTTCCTTCACTAGTTATCCTTTTGCTTTGCAGTGTGGAGGACCTGCACATACCATGCAAAAGGTACGCAGAAACATTTATCTGATGATGCCATATTTTCTTTATTCTGTGTAATTAGACAACTGTGGCATTGGTTTGGTGTGAAAACAGTCAGAGGAAATCCTTAAAATTTATGCCTTATCAAAGTTCTTGAATACTGCAACAGTCAAGTAGTTTTACTCATCTCCCCTATTTTGATTGCCATGATTTTATTTTTATTTTTGAACAGGTAATTGATTCTGTGGCAAGTGAATGCATCATACTAGTTGATCAACCGAAGGTTGTTCACCGGCTTGGCAGCGCATTCCCTGTTCCTGTCAGTTGATATTCCTTGTGGTTATTTATTATCAGTACACATTTGAGCTCCTAGTAGTTGATGCTCACTGCTGTTTTCATAGACATCTGAATACCAATTGTCATATGTTTTTGCTACAGCCAGATCAAATGAATATTAAGCATAACTATTAAGACTCAAGAACCCTTCTTTTACAATCACTGCTTACAGTACTCCTAATCTATTGTCCACAATGGATTGCTTGTTAGTTGAAAACAGATAAAAATCATAGGAAAATATTTTGGATTGAAAATATACTATAATAAGAACTTCAGTGCTGATCAGAGGTGACCCATAGAAATTTTTATTGTTACAAAAATGCCCCCTTTTTTCCTTCGCGGCTGCATGTTTGTGATCTTTATGGATATGCTATATACTAACAAGATATGTTTTAGGTCGAAGTTCTTCCTCCTGCCCTCACACCTGTGCTGAAGCGTCTTGCTACTCTTGGAGGAGGTTGGTTTTGACTAATACTGAGTTAAAAGAACACCCAATTTCACACACCAAAAGTTTTTGGACAGACTAGTTTTTTAGTTGAAACACTAAAAGTATACTGTTGGTGTTTTTTGTTTTTCAAGTTTTTTTAGACTCAAGAACCCTTTTCCAAGTTTTTTGTTTAACTGTCTCCTGTTGATGTTTCAGTTCCTGAAATTCGATTTACCTCGAATGAGAATGGTCCATTGTTCACTGATCTTGGGAATATGGTTGTAGATGTGAGGTATGTTAACTTTGTCTTTCCTTTTTGGCCTGAGTCATGATGCAAAAACTTGATAGTCAATTTCTAGAACCCAAGTACCATTAACATTTGTAAAGTGGATCTGAATCGACATCAAAATTGACAGACACGAGCGTTTTACTCATGCTCATGATATTCATGGACCCTAATGTTATCTAATCCTTTTACCAGCTTTCCAAATGGGATACAGAACCCTGCTGAACTTGAGAAGAACATTAAATTGTTACCTGGCGTGGTTGAAAACGGTAAGAACTTGCACTTTGTTTCCGGCATTTCTTTCGAGCATATTTATTTGTTGCATGTATGCCCGACTGAACATGCATGAACTTATGCTGGTAACCTTGACTGACATAATGAAAATACATACTGTACATTCCATTGTAACTAGAATTTGCCGCCAGACACGATACAGAACCTACCCTTCTCCTAGCATGATACTATAAATTACCTACCCTTCTCCTAGCATGATACTATAAATTCTTACGAGTGAACTTGCAGGTATCGTTACTGGAGTCGCTACAACTGTGCTGGTTGCTGTTAAAGAGAGAGGTGCTGTCAATGTGATGAATTTGGAAGACTATGTGAGAACTGTGCTTGACCGGAGGGATGTAACTTTGACAAGTTAAAATAAGAATTCCCCATATAAAATTTTGCTCTGTACATTAGCAAGGCACAAGTAGAAAGAGAGGGTAATTTATACAACGTGTAGACTGTAATTATCAATTGTTATCCATAAAGATCTGTAAAACCTCATCTTTGTCAATTTAAAGGGTCTCTCAATTTGTTCTTACCAGACAGAATCCTTAAGAGTTTCAATACTCTTTTTTAATCTTGTACTTTTAAGCATATCACATATGTTTACCAATTTTAAGATTGATGGTCTGATTAACTAAAAGTATCATGTTTAAATTTAAAAATTAATCAAACAATAATGTTGAACACTAGGAGACATAAAGAAAAAGCTCAAGAAGGTTATAGGATCATAAATCAGAATCTTAACGTGGGATCTAATGACGTGTCCAGTTATTCGAAAGATCCATGGTATTCTCGAATTATTATTTTTTATTACATAGTTATTAAATCCTATTGGCATATCAAAAATGTTATAATTTTTTATTATAAAAAGTTAATTAGTTTTATTAATTAGTTTAACTAGAAGTTGATTTTTTTAACCCTTATCTTGATTAAAAAACGAGTTAATTTGATTTCAGGATGATCTATTCAATCAAGTTTAATCACGATATCTTAGACTATAATTATTTATTTCCCTTTTTTTTTTCCCCTTCGTTTCAACCACAAGTATGATTTGATCTATAATCATAAGACTTTAGATTCACCATTTTTCAATATCCTTTTGCAGTCACTATAATAAGGCTACAATCTCAATCCTCTTCTAATACTTAGAATGCCAGAATCATAAATTTAGAGATTTAGGTTCTGAGTCAGAACATATCAACTAAATATAGTTAAGGTTCGAACTCCTCCGATATTTGGATTGTGGGAACTATAAATTTAAAGATTAAAGGCATCAAAGATGGTTGGAGTATGAACTGATTCTCAAGTCTTCCTTTGAGTGCCGCTGTTGTGGCGGGGCAATGATGTGGTATCAGGATAGGACTGACAAGGAATCCAAGGTTCTCCTTATGCTGTATGGATGGCAAAATGCGGCTGCCAGTGCTGGCAGAACCACCTCCGCTGTTAGCAGGATCGTTGGATCTTAACGGAGGTAGGAGGAGATCATCAAAATTCATAGGAAAAATCCATGGGTGGTCAAATTGATCGTTCAATGAACCAGGAAAGGGTGACATACATCCTTCGGCTAACTAGGCAGAATCATCACAGATCTGGAATCTAATTGTCTGCGAATGGTTGAAGATCACACCTCCTAGTAGGATCTAAATATTGCAGTCGTAAGCTCACAGTTCAGAATGCTTGGTCAACATTATGTGTTGATTAAGTCATTTTGAATACAATCTACAATCACAGTTGCTGGTTTTATTACTGAAAATCCTAATGAAGAAGCTGACTATGCTGTGACTAAATTTTGTTGTATAATAAGTTTATCTTAAAATAAATTCTTCTTACCATTTTTTTTTTATATATTATAATTTCTCCATTTAATTTTTTTTTTAAGAAAACTAATTTAAAAACATATCTTAATCATTAATAACAATTTAAACTGTTACTGCATATTGTTGACTTTTTATTGAAATTTTAGTTTAACTTGAGTTTTAAATTAAATAAAGTAAAAATTAATCTGATATGACATGATCAACCTAACAAGTTAATTCTTAACTGAATTAACCCGATTAAAATCTAGTTTGATTTTAATTTTTTTAAATAATATAGTTTTAATTTATTTTTTAAAATAATATTTTAAATTAATTTAAATGAATATGTCCAACCCATAACACCCATAAGAAGCGAGGTTAATAATTTGGGTGCATGAGGTGCGGCAGACCCCATTGAAGAGCACCACTTCAGACTTTCCATGCATAAAACCTGCTTGGAAACTCGTTCGAAACAATGTTTTTTAAAATTTTGATTTTTTGATTTAATTTTTTTATATTTTTATAATAAATTAATATTAAAAATAATTTTTTTTAAATAAAAAATATTTAAAAAACAACCTCTACTTTATTCTAAATTACTATTATAACCGGACCGGGTCCAGACACAATCAAACTCGAAGGAACAAATATCATGACATAGGGGGAGAGAAAAGAACGAACCCTAGAGACCGAGTGGAGTAGGATAGATAGAAGAGAGAAAACAAAGACACAGGTTCGTTTCTTCTACCCTCTCTCTCTGCTTGTTTTCGGTTCGATTAGTTTTTGCGTGTAAAATTAGTGGCTTTCGAACCCTAGATTCGCTTTCAATTTTTCTTCTGTTTTCTTTTTTCCCCTTTCTATTGTTAAATTTAGTTATGAAATAGTTAAATTGTTTTAATTATTGCGTTTGATGTGCTTTGTAGTTTTCTTGTTTTGAGTAATTAATTTATGGTGTATTTGTTGTTTAGGGTTTTAATGGATTCCGGCATTCAGTCTCCGCAGTTGGAGAATACTGAAACGAAAGCAACATTTCGTAAGCCTTCAAATGATATGGCTAACAGGAAATATCGACGCCATTCTCCTATGAATGGGTCATCCTTGTCTGATGGTTAGTTTGTTAAAATTTGGTTTTGGATTTCTGGGTTTGTTGTGGTTTTTAGCTTGATTCAAGTTTGGTATGGTTTCGTTAGAATGTTGTTGCTAGACATTTGTTATTGAGTTACAGCATTGTAGTGTAGTGAGGGTTGATTGGTTTTGTTCGGTTGCTTTTTTGTGTAATTTATAGGGAGTCCGAAGCGTGATCAAAGCTCTAGTCCGGTAGTTCAGAGGGATGATCCTGCAAAAGCTTCTCAGAGAAGGAAGGGTGAAGAGAAAGAACTGGATAGGGATTCTGGGCGGAGTCGGTATGAGAAGAATGGAGAATCGTATAGACATTCTGATCGCTATTCTTCCAGGAGCTCTCATGGTTATTCTAGGAATGATGACTATAGTAGACATGACAGGCGTGTAGATGATGGAGACAGGCATCATCAGGTGGTTTCTCATTCTGGCCGGGAGTCAAAGGATGGTGAGCGTGGTAGGTCAAGGGACTATGCTAGAAATTCGGAGAAATATTCTCGTGATAGACATGATGGTTCAGGTCACAGAAACATGGACAAAGAGAGGGAATTATCGGAGCATCAGAAGTTGAAAGATAAGGACTTTTCACCTGATAGAGTTGGATCTGGTAGGAAATATACTAGCATAGTCTCTGAAGAGAAGGATAGGGATTGGCACAGGCGGGACAGAGATGGTCGTGATGAGAAAAGAGATTATCATAGGAGTTCTGGAGATCATAAAAGTGATCGATCATCCTATTACGAGGACACCAGAGGATATCGAAATGACTCTTCTGGAAGGGATCGCCTTAGAGAGTCTTATAAGAATGACCCAAAGGAATTGAATGGCCTGAAGGAAAAGAAGAAACATGATAACTGGGAAACTAGCAGGGATAAGGATCGGTACAGTAAAGCACCAGGGGAGAAGAATGATGATAAATCTGCTTTTGGGAGTGAAAAACCAGAATCTCCTGCCAAAAAGCCAAAATTGTTGAGCTCTAGCAAGGACCCAGATTACAGTGGAGATGGTAATCATTTTGCTTTGTCTGATGTTTTGTTGAGTCACTTTACCTTGTTTGCATACTTGTTTTTACAAGTTGAGATCTATTAATTATGAAGTTTCTACAACTGTAGTTAATCAAAAGCAGTCTTCAAGTTCAATGCTAGCCCAGGAGGTTGATAATAAGGTCAATGTAGGACAAGCACATGCCAATACTTCAGAGGCAGCTAATGATTTAGATGCTGCAAAGGTTGCTGCTATGAAAGCTGCTGAGTTAGGTACACAATACTTCTACATATATGTAATTGATATTTGATATTTTATGACTGTGCCGTGGTTTTGAAGGGTTCTCTTTATATTGCATGCATTACTTCTTGGGTTGTCTGGCCCCATGATATGAAATAAGAAGATTTCTCAAGTGCCTCAGTCTTATAGTATGAATCATTCACGTACAGAGTGTATACTTCAAGAGGGATTTAGCTTGCAGTCTCATGCTCTTTTATGAATCCGAGGGAATGGAAACTTATTTTGTACAAGATCCAACTCATGTTTGGGGCCTCGACACATCTTTATAGAAATTGGTACATGTTGGCTGGTATTGATTGGGTTGATCCATTACTCCTGTTGTTTTCAGATATGTTTTTGTAAATGCAAAGTGAGCACAGGTTAGTATCCATTTAGGTATATTTTGGTGGTTGAAGGAGGAATACAGCAACATGATTTCCGGTATCAAGAGAAAAAGGCTTCTCTTGCCTCCTGTGGGATAATTGACTTGGCATTTTGCGTTTCCAGCTCACGAGGAAGTTTTTTCATAGATGAGAATGTTTTGGGTTATGTTGATTCTTTTTTTGTTTGTAGTTTTTTTAGTCACATTAAATGAGTGGCATCTTAGTAGTGCCTTTTTGTAGAGTTAGTTTTACTTATACGAATTATACCTCCTAGCACCCATGCTGCTACTATTGTTTTTTTTTGCACACTTTTTTTTTCCTTTTTATCTTTCTCAGTGCCCTTCATTTCCTCTTTTCTCGAGTTCACCATTATATATTCACCCTTCATTTGCACCATCTTCACTTATGCCAAGCAGGCCATTATGATAGAGCTGAATGAATGGAGTGTTTGGTGAGCTACATCTAGCTTCATGCATCGTTATATTTGAGAGGAATGTATGTTTTATTTCTGTGTGACACGAATGGATGGATCTGTCTCCATTGCTTGATGCCCATGGGTGCTATAGATGTTATTCAAATCAAATGATGCACTGACAGTCTTTTATCTCCTTGAACTTGTTTCAATTGAAAGTTTTTTTCATGCATGATACAGTTAACAAGAACCTAGTTGGAGTGGGTTTTATGTCTACTGAGCAAAAGAAGAAGCTGCTTTGGGGGAGTAAGAAGAGTGCTGCTCCAGAAGAGGTATCTCCTTTATTCTGCTTGTGTTGGCTGCTTCTTTCTACTTACCTGTTGAACACCCTCACTCTTTTTACAGACTGGTCGCCGGTGGGATACTGTTATGTTTGGCGATCGTGAAAGGCAAGAAAAGTTCAACAAACTCATGGTAATTCTCATTTCGTTTTTTCATGGTTCTTTCTATCTGTTCTAAAGTGGTTCTGCTGTCAGGTTGGTTAAGAATGTTTTATAGAAAGGATCCATTGTTGCTTGTGCATGTTTCCATTCTCAATTAGTTCACCTACTAACACAGTTTCAGAGTCTGAGTTTGCCTTGGTGCCTATGGCCAATTGTAGGGTGTAAAAGGAGATGTGAAGGTGGAGCCCCAACCCGACAGTCAAGATGCAGAGAAACAGAAGGAACTCCAGATGGATCTAGAAAAACAGTATACTGCTGGGCTTCGACGAAGAGATGGCCGCACTGTTGGATTGGGTCTTTGAGCATCTGTTTAAGATCTCACAAAACACTGTTTCCAGATATGTTGTTGCACTTTTGTGCAAGAATCACATTTTCTGTAACTATATGCGCTTGCCATGTTTGCCCTTGGACATCTCGCATTTTGTCTAAAGAACGGTCTCGCTTTAGAGATTTT
>Ga0307517_10012772_pt1 | contig 11485 bp, 3 predicted proteins | sample 23_EM_MG_FD_194515 | JGI IMG/M metagenome (GOLD analysis project Ga0307517, IMG submission 194515) | Populus trichocarpa ectomycorrhiza microbial communities from riparian zone in the Pacific Northwest, United States - 23_EM | ecosystem: Host-associated > Plants > Roots > Unclassified | place... | reverse complement strand
CCTAATAATCATGTTAGTTAGATCTAGAGTTTAGAGTTTATATGAAGATTACTTGAAGATTAGATGTTCTTTTTTACTTTGAATAATTTTTTAAAGGCTGAGTTGTCGGAAACCACAAGCCGTCCAAGTGTCCGGTCTTTATCAATAATTCACACGAACTGTTAGTGAGAAAACTTCTAAACCCTTTTAGGAGAAAGAGATTGCTATATCTTAGAGTGCTAACTCTTTTCTTTTGTGTTTTAGGTGTTTCTATATTGTACTTTACTCACAAAAAATAAGAGGTATAACTTTTTATTTGTAAGGAAACCTATAAATGGAAAAATATTAATTTGCCCCTTAAATAATATCACATATATTATTTTACGCTAATTTTAGAAATGTATTCAATCAAGTCTTTACTTGATTATTTCTAGATCTAAAATTGTAATACCTTGTATTAATTACATTGTAGTCCTCAATTTCTAAAATTTATTTACAATCAAGTCACACTTAATTAATGATTCCATTTTAACTTTTGACCAATGGTTCTTATATATGTGACCCGTTAGGTTCCCTAATATGTTGGCCTAAATATAAATCATAATTCTAAATAAAATATAATTAAATAATATAAGTATGATAAGTTTGGTCTCCTACCATTCAATATCTCATTAGAGTCTTATCAACATATTTTGATGGAACTCTATTTAAAAGGCGGAAGGTCTGCATAGCTCATCATGGACCGTGCCATAACCAATAGAGTATTATTTCTCTTTTCAGAAACTCCATTAAGCTATGGTGTTCTAGGATGTGTCTATTATGAGTGAATCCCATTATTTTTTAAATAATCTTAAAATCTTGGTTAAAATATTCTAATTGGATGCCATTTTAGCATACTGAATATTTGATCAGATTTTTCATGTAACATCCCAACATTCAACCCAATTTCACACATACATGATACATATACAATGAAATTAAGGTATATATATATATATATATATATATATATATATATATATATATATATCTACTGAAATTTCAGCAAAGTTTTCTCTATATCCGGACCATACCAATTTATCGACCACTTCATTCATAACACAACTAACTCCACCACATCATGGTTCAACCATCCTGGACCTTAATCCACATCAAACTCAATATCATTTCACATTAACACACAAAACAATTACCAAAAATAACTATATAAACATACAACATAATCTAAAAGTATAAAAATAAAAACATAACACATATACAAATAAAGGGAAAGAAAGATAAACAGAAGTAAGTAAAGGTGATACAAAATTCAACATTCATGAGCATACAAAAGGAAGAATTATAGGATAATTACATAATTATACCTAAGACAAAAACTACTCCTAAAACTATAACAACCTTGCCCTGTAGTATAAGATGAGCTTGCAAAAAAATGTCAAATTATATATTATATGAGTCAACAATATATATCTATATATAACACAAAATATTATTTTATAATTTTATGTAGCATTACCAATTATAACTCTTTATTTTTTTTTATACTTTAACTTAATCTTATCTTTTATTTCTATTAATATTAAATTCCAAATCACTACGATCTTAATTTTCCCCATATGTCCCCGTCTTATGTACTTTTAAATTTTATATCCTTTATAACCCTAACCCCACAACCTTGGTTCACCCTTGGTTAACCAAGTAATAATTCTTCACATTGATTCCACAATGGGCAAACCAATTAACAATTTATCACCTTGGTTCCACAACTAAATAATTATTCACTATCTTGGTTCCACAACGAGCAAACAAGTAACAATTCACTGCTTGGTTCCACAAACCAAGTAATAATTCATCGCCTTCATTCCACAAACCAAGTAATATTTCTATCAACTCAACATAACCAGTCATCCATTCATTGTCGTAGACACACAATTCATCTTTTTTTTTTCTTTTAACTTTCCATCATTCTATCCCACACATTACATAACTTTTCATCTCCAGCAATTTAACCAAAATATACATACCTATATTGTGAAAATTTAAGAAATTTAAAGAAATGAAAAGCGGTGCAAAGCACTTACTTGCTCCTCCAGTGGTGCGGGATCCCCTGGTGCCTCTTCTGAATTCAGAAAAAGTACCATAAATTAATAATTTTATCAGCTCATAACTCATCATTATTACATTTCATTAATCACAACACTATTTACATTTCTCACATATTTATTCTTTTTACTCATTTCTCCGTCTATAAATTTCTAATTAAATCAAATTCAACAACACCACATTCCAATGTCCATTTTCCACTTAAACTTATCTAGCCATAATGCCCCTTAACATAATTTAAATTTCCAACTCTACATTCAAATCTATTATTTAACCAAATCACACTCATTTTTATATTCATTTATTCCATCGCTAAAATTCACAACAATTTCAATATAAATTCATCAACATTAATAACAATAATATAATTCTTTAACATATCATTTTACATTAGTTCTTATCATAGTAACACATATACATCAAAACATAATTTTTTCTTCTCTCTACTATGACCGGCCACATGTCCTTCTTTTTCCCAAGGATTTCTTTTTCAATAACATTAAATTTAACCTTCGAAACATTTATCTCCACATGTTTAAGCATGCCTAACCACCAATTTACAAAATCCCTAATTTTTACACTTAAGAACCCTAATTAACAATTAGACAAAATTGATGTTAATTTTCCATTAAACTCACTAAAACAAGTATAGTTCTTATCACAAAATAATTTGACCTCCAAATGCTAGCCAAATGAGAGTTTCCCAACTTTCTCCTTTTTTCTTCACCTTCCTTACTTTCTCCCCTTACTTATTCTTCCTAAATCTCACTTACTCAATCCTGAAATATGGTTTTCTTAAGAGATAATGGAAGATTTAGTATGATCTCACAAGATTTCTAACTTTTTCTCACACTTTTCTCTCTCTTTTTTTTTTCATACTTTTCTTGCTTAATTTTCCTCCCTATATGGCTGGCCACCTTACATATATTTATAGGGAACAATTTTAAAAATTCATTTTATGTCCATTCCTTTAAACCTTTTCATTTTCCTTGGGTAATATTTCTCGGGTCCTAACGCCGGTTTATACAAGACTTATAACATGTGAATTCAAATTTCATTAAACTTTATGACACGATAATTTTTTTTTTATAAAAATTTTTCATTTAGTTTTTATCTGTGTTTTTGTATTTTTTATTTTTCAGCTATTTTTTGTAACTTATTTTCTTGAAACCCATACTTAAACGTTTTATTTTAATTTCTTCCATTTTTCATCATCCCCACGAATTAGTTATTCCTTGTACTCACTTATCATACTAGTCGCTTCATTAATTTTATATGTTTCTCCTTAGGGGTTTACATTTCATATCCGACCAAAATTAACCACTGAATTTTTAAAAAGGATTTTATAGTGGTTGTGCGCCACCAGCAGGGGTGTTAGCATTGCTAGTGCGCCTGGTAGGTTGTATGCAACATCAACACTATTGCCACTTTTGAGGGTTGCTGCCGACGTGACAACCCATACCGGCTGTAATAGCAAGGCTGCTTCATCAAGTAGAAGAAGGGGTGGAATTTGCAATTCTACCCCTGCAACTTATATCTAGGTATATTTGGGTTTGAAATTATGATTTTATCCCTCCATATATAAAATAATAATTTTATATTAAAAAACCCTAAAATAAATTAATTATAGAATTAATTTTTCTTAATAGGATTAGGATTGAATTAAAATGTTTAATTAAATAATATTTAGAGAAATAGTTTTTTCTAAAATGAAGAGAGTTTCTAAGTCGGAAAATTTTATTTCATTGATCTTAAATTAGTTTATGATATTAATAAGAATTTGAATATAATTAATTTTCTTCTTAAATTTTGAAAAATGGTTTTTCAATGAAAATTTATACTAAATAAAATTTATTATGATTGGAAAATTATCAAATTAGATTTGATTTAATATATCTAAGTGTTAGAAATATTATTTTAAAATTTTTATATAAAGTCAATAATTAGAATTGAAGTATGTAATATTTTTATTAAGCATATTAATATGTTCTTATGCATGATGAATGATTATAGACACTAAAGACCAATGTGTTTTTATGGTTGGATGATTGTAATATTAAATAGAACCTACATGTCTTGCCTTTTCTCTATTTTTCTTCTAGGGTTGTAAAATTCTTTTCTCATCTAATTACCCTCAAATGTAACTCGAGGTTTTTTAATTAATTATATAAATGTTATATAATTTAGAAATGTAGGAATTTAGATAGAGAACTTATTTAGTAAACGTAGAAGAAGAAAGAATGGTGGTGAATGATACAACTATGGTGCTTGCAAAGGACTTCTAAAGATTTACAGCAACTACCTAGGTTTTAACCACCTAATTCCCTTTGATGGCTCAAGAGAATTAGTTTAAATATATCCATAATTATCTAATTAAAATGGCTTGTGACGACAGTATATTAATATATTATTGTTATATATGATATATCAATTATGTCAGGAAATGAGACCTAATTAAAATTTATAATAAATCTCTTATTAATATATTAAATACATGTTAAGAACATGATTTGTTGTCTTCTGATTTATATGCATAAAATCTAAGTTCTATTCATGGATAACTTGTTGAGCTACTCATGATTATCGTTAATCGAATATGTTTAATGCTATAAAATTGAGTCTTACTTAACTAACTTATATGATTTAGACAATGAGTTGTCACCTAACTGATCTAGGAGTCATATGTAGATGTGATTGATAAATTATGTTATCTACCTAATTTAATTTATTTGGATTTGTTGAGTTACTCAAAGTCGCATAAATTAAATGGGGTCCTAACTCACTAGGAAAATCTAAGCGAGATTTTCCGAATTAATAGTGAGAACTATTAATTTGTAAGAAAATAGTGGGAGACCAAGTTAAGATTAAAAACCTTATTTGAATTTGAATTTAAATGTGTATGTATGAAACTAATACTCACTATCTTTACATGAACAGGTTGAAAATGATTTGTTATATTGAGAAATTAGGCCAATTGGCTTTGTCATATACTATGAGTTAATTGTTGACTTGGTTTTGCAGTTATTACCCTAAAACTTTTTGCATTTCATTATAAATTATCACATGAATAGGTTGGATAATATGTTGTTAAAATTGCTTAGTATACTTAAAACTACTGAAGGGAAAATATTAAAAAATATTATTAAACATTGAAAAAGCATGAATGAGCAGGCCATATGAACTTTATCCTTAAGTTTTCACATGTTATACCTTCTTCAAACTTGTTGGCTATAGGCCGCTATCTCCCTTTTTTCTTTCCTTCTTTCACTTTCCCATTCTATTCTTTTCAAAGCTTGCTAGAGCTTCTATGTTAAGTCTTTGAACCTTTATAGTAGGGTCTTTTTTACGGAGTACATCCTCATGTTTTTCTCTATTTCCTCTCTTTTTTTTCTTTGATTTCTATAGGTATTTATATGGTTTTTCTAGGTTTTTTGGTGGATTCCCTCAAATATTGATCAAAGCTTAGTTTTTTTTTTTTTATCAAAATGAGAGAGCTCTAGACTAATGTTAACAACTGAAACCTTTATCCTTTAATGGTTTTTGAGAAAGATGGTTTTGTCTAAATAGTTTTCTCTTTCTTAGAGATAAAGACATATATTTCTCACATTATAATCTTCAATGAAAGATTTATGGCCCTAAATAAGAACCCTCTAAGAGTTTTTAAGTCTGAACACAAAAAAATGTTAAGTGGTTTTACACAAATGAGTATCTCAGTTGGCCACTTTTGAGGCTTCACCAGAGAAACTTCAATGTAAACATCAAGGACAAGGTGTTGGAGACTTGTATGGAAGAATTAGGATATAATCATCCAATTTCATTGAAATAGGATGGTCTTCATTAATTTGCAAAAACCCTGAATGGAATTTCGAGGTTTAGAACTCCACAATGAGCTCTTGGAAGGTGCTAACCTAATCATCCAAAAATGCCAAGGAAGAAGATGAATAATGGGTAAACGACATGTCGTCTAAGTTAAACCCTAGAAATTAGAGTTTTTAATTTGAGATTTGATATATTTCATTTTAGTCTCTAATCTTGCAATTGCTTTTAATTGCACTCGTAATTGCCTCATAAACTCTTAATTTCATGCAATTTCACCCCTACTAAATTCAATCATCAGCCTCAAAGTTTAGCGCCATTTTCATCCTGGTCCTTGGTTTCTGATTTGTGCATTTGGACCTTTAATTGACCATTAAACTTTCAATTTGGCCCTTGATTTGGTCACTTCCAGCCATTGAAGTCTTATGCCTTTTACAATTTGATCATTGGTTTTGAATTTCTTCAATTAAACTCCTAATTGGCTATCAAACTTTAAATTTTTCACAATTTAGCCATTGCCATTGATTTGACCCAATTAACTTGCCAAAGTCCAATTTCAGTCCCTAAACTTCAATTTCTTCCAATTAACAATCAAATTGACTAAAAAAACTGATTTTCCTTGCATTTATGTTCTCAATAAAATTAATTAAGCCTTCTAAAATCCTCATTGTGTCTTTTCTCATTCAAATTTGTATTTATTTACCTCAAATAAAAATATTTTCATTGAATACATCTTTTGTCATTCAGAATTAGGCAGCTAATTTTGTCAATCTTGTACATTCCAGTCCTCCAACTTTACCACTTATCATTCTAGTCATTCACTATCAATTTGAACAATCTTTTGGACTTTTTTCATGTGTATTCTCTTGTATTTTTGGATTTTGTTTTTCTTTTCTTGATTTTTTATAGGGTAAAAAATGAGTAACAATATATGTTCTCTTTTACAATGCTTACGAAGCAAAATCTCAACAAGGTTTTGCACAGTGAGCTTGTAAAGAAAAAATGTTTGTCTAACTTGCTAGGTAATCCACTCATCCAAATACTTTGCTTCTAAAATTTAAAAATTAGTTTATTTTCACAGGCGACCTACTCTTTTTAAAATTCAAAAAGAACTTCAAGAAGCGTTCATGCTTCCCTAAAATTGATCTATTTTACGGGCAACTTGTCCATTTTAAAATTAAAAAACTGGTCTATTGTCACGGGCAACCTACCTTTTTAAAATTCCAAAAAGAATTTCAGCAAACGTCTATGTTTCCCTGAAATTGGTCTATTTTCACGGGTGACCTGCCCATTTTAAAATTCATAAACTGGTTTATTTTTACGGGCGACCTGTCCTTTTCATATTCTAAAAAGAACTTCAGCAATCATCCATATTTTTCTAAAATTGATCTATTTTCACGAGCGACCAGCCCATTTTGAAATTCAAACTAGGATTTTCATCAAAATCCTTCAAAACTTTCCTAAATCAAAATTCAAAATAAAATACCCTCTAGAGGTAAACTCTTAAAATGAGTGCCTTGTCTTATGACTTTAGTTATCCACACCAGATGGATGAGATTTCTTTGTCATTTCTTGACTTTTGTTCACCCATGCAGATTTCACCATCTTTCCTTTTGATCGACGAATCCTGCACCAATACTATTTCAAAGTTGAGGTTAAAGCATATGCAATGTATGTCTATCAAAATATAAACCTCTCATTTCTTCATAATCTCTTATTTTGATTGCTAAGGGTTGTAATTTTCGAGGTGGTCATTTTTGCCGGCTCATCTTCCCAGTTTACCTAAGCAAGTCCGTGTGAGTTACTTTCAAATCTTGAGTGTCGAGCTACCTTTGGAGGCTTCTATTTTTTGTGAGTATTTAAGTCATGACGAATACTATCCTAATTGGGAATGCATTAGAACTCCTTGTCTTATGACAATGTTGTTTTTTAAGTGCTTTATCAAATACATGTGACACACGTTTTGGTTTTATTTTAGGAAGTTTTCCCTAATAAGCATTTCATAAGATTTACTTAGTCTTTTTGAAAGCCCGGGATTTTTCAAAGTCATGTCAAGTAACAATGTTTATGCAACTCTCATGGTTTGTATTAGTTTTTGAAGAAATGTATTTTATTATGGTGATCGGTTTAGGAGATGGCCCATTTTGCATTAGGTTAAAAAAGGATTAAATACTTGTTTGAATTTTCTCAATAAAAACGAATAGCTATTCACTTTGTCATAACTCTCGTGAATGGTTCTTTATGTTTTCAGAGCGTATTTATTAGTCTTTCTCTTATGCTTGATTAGAATGGACTTTTTAAGGTATATAATAAAGACCGAGTTTCATGGCTACAAAAAAAAGAAGAAGGAATTCACATGCTCAAATGGTGTTTAAAAGTCTTCATGGGTCTAGGATCACTTTCACTCCCTTATGCCACTCCATCCTCTTTTGTTTTACAACATATGCTATGCTCTTAGAGACCTTCCCTCTTAGAAGTTGAGAAAATGGATCTTTCCCTATTTTTCTTTTCACTCTAAACCTTTAATCGAACACCAAATCAGCTTTGCCCAAAATCTCTTTATTTGGTCATATCGAACTTTCTATTAGAATCAAGATACTAAAGTCTTTTTCTATTTCAAGCCCTTGATCGAAAACCCAAACATGTTTCTTCCATTTATGAGTTCCTCAATAATTTTCCTTTTCTTTGTTCATCGAAGTTGAAGGAATAACGTATGCTTGCTTTTCAAATATCCGTATGTCTTTTTCAAGATTTGTCTTTTTCAAAATTTATTAGTCCTCGGTGTTTTTTTTGGATTGCTGGGCTTGCAGCTTTAATCAATATCTCGTGGATTCCGTTCACAAGTATTCTACCTTTTTTAATTTTTTCAACTACATCCTCGTCGTTTTTTAATACTTGCCTCTAGTGTAGAGTGTGATCTTGGCCAAGGTTATCTTACAAATGAGAAAACATTTTACGAGTTTATAATTCATGAAAACTTTATCCTTTTAATTCATGTAGCTTTTGTACGACAAACTTTGATGGTTGAGTCATCTATTAGGGTTTATAGGTATGTAGTCATCTTCGAAAGAGTTGCTTGGTGAATCATTACTCTTGACATATCATTGATTTTTCTTGAAATCGTTAGCCAAAGTTAAATTTTGAAAACCTTTGTTTAAAAGAAAATGATTTTTGAAAAGGATTTGTATTGAGCCTTTTGAGATCATTTGCGAAATACACAAGATAAAACGAGAATGAGTAACCAAACTTTATTGATTTAAAGAAGTATTATATTTAAAGAAGATGAATACACTCTGCATAATACTTCTTTATAAAATTAGAGTTCAGAGGCTAGGCAAGTCGTCTCCATCCATTTCTGTCAATAACAAACCTCCCCTAGAGAATGCTTTCTTCACTACATATGGATCTTTATAGTTGGGTGCCCACTTACTCTAATCTTTATCGGGTAGAGGTAAGATCTTTCTCAGCACTAAATCTCCTTCCCGAAATAACCTGGGTCTGACCTTCTTATCATATGCTTTACCCTTTCTTTATACAACTGGTGATGACAGATTATAACTAACCTCTTTTCATTGATCATATTTAATTGTTCGTATCTCATTTTGACCCAATAAGTTTCTTTAAGTTCTGATTTCATCAATACCCTTAGAGTTGAGATTTATGTTTTTAGAGGCATTACTACTTTTGTCCCGTAAACCAAGGAATAAGATGTAGCTCGTATAGACATCTTTATTCCAATGTGATAGGTATGTAGAGAAAAAGGGAGCATTTCATGCCAGTCCTTGTATGTGACTACCATTTTTTACATAATCTTATTAATATTCTTATTGATAGCTTCTACAACACCATTAATCTTTGGCCTATATAGAGATGAATTTAAGTGCTTAATTTTCCATTTTGAGCAAAGTTCTACTATCATTCTTTCATGAACGTTCTGAGTATTATCAATCATTATCATTTCAGGTGCTCTATATCGACAAATTAAATCTTGTTCAATGAATCTGTTCACTATCTTTTGAGTTACATGAGCATATGAACTGGCTTCCACGTATTTTATGAAGTAGTCAATGGCCATTAGGATAAACCGATGCTCATTGATGGCTTTTAGATTGACATTCCCAATTACATCGATTCCCCATATTGCAAATGACCATGGAGATGTCATATTGAATAAAAGAGTTGAAGGTGCATTTATCTTATCATTATGCACCTGACATTTATGGCATTTTCTGATATATTTTATGCAATCCTTTTCCATGCTCGTCCAGAAATATCTCACCCTCTATATTTATCTAGCCATCATATATCCACTAGCATGACTTGCACAAATCCTTTCGTGAGCTTCTTGGAGCATGTTTTTTGTTTATGTCCCATCCAAACATCTCAACAATGTTCCATCGGATGACCTCTTATATAACATTTTTGCATCGAGATAATATACCATGTTTAGCCTTCGCAGGGTGATGTAACCATATTATTCGATAGTTTCACCCACATCTACCTAATGTTTTGTCCATGTTTTATATATAAAATGCCTTGATATTCTTTGTTTTATGTTTTGAAGGCACTTTTGGATGAAAGATGCAAAAAGGAGTAAATTGGAGGTAATTGGCAGATTTGACCCTCAGTCGATGTTTTGTGCAGAGCGTGAGCTCTAAAAGTCAAAACGAAGTGATTCTAGTGACATTAGAAAGCTAACATCCATACCTTTCTGGAAATCTAAGTCAAGAAAAATAAAAATACACAGAGAATGGAAATCACATCCTTCAAAGTCAAATCTCGCATTCTGCCAATGTTGACCTTTGTCCATTCCAAATTGAATATCTGGATCTCTAGACATCCAATTGATGCAAACTCAATTGTTTTGGATTCCTGACTAAAAGGCCTACAAACGCTCCAAATGTCAGCACACAACGATGTCATATGAGGGAGATAGGAGTTTTCAAAGATAACAACTGAATTCTGCCAGCAAACAGGTTTCGTGAAGAAACGAATCCAAATTACATCCCGAAGCATCCAAACCGACATCCAAGTTTTAATTTCAGCAATTTAGCTCCTCTAGTAAATTAATCTAGAAGGTCAAGGAAGGCAGCCACCAACCTCAAGCCACCAACCTCAAATCACCAACCACAAACCAGCTTTCAGCCACCAGCCGCCAGCCGCCTTCACACTACCACAATCTATTGATGTTCACACTTGAACTTTGATTTTTCTTAGTTACAATTTGTGTATAAATAGACAACTAAGTTTATGCTATCAAGGGAGCCAAGAGGGAAGGAAAGAGAGCCAAGAGGGAAGGAAAGAGAGAGTGCAGTAGAATCAAAGAAAGAAGGGTGACAACCATAAGAGAAGAAACACAAACTCTCCCCTCTACAAACTAGAAATAATACTTTCTTCTATCTTTAGGAGTAGTTGTTCAATAGATATGCAAGGCTAAGCTCGTTTTCTTGGTTGCAAGGACGCAAAAACCTTCAGATTTCAAGAACTATGAGATTTATTCTTCCATTTATTTTCAGTTTGTATTATGAATGAGTATGTTTGTTTTCCTATGCATATTTCCTATGATTGTTTATCTTAATTGCTAGAG
>Ga0307517_10012771_pt1 | contig 11485 bp, 9 predicted proteins | sample 23_EM_MG_FD_194515 | JGI IMG/M metagenome (GOLD analysis project Ga0307517, IMG submission 194515) | Populus trichocarpa ectomycorrhiza microbial communities from riparian zone in the Pacific Northwest, United States - 23_EM | ecosystem: Host-associated > Plants > Roots > Unclassified | place... | reverse complement strand
AAACGCATTGACTCGGTGAGTTTCGCGGCATTCCGACTTCGACGCCCCGGCTGCCGAAATTCAGTTGCCTTTGAATTTCGGGTGATCCCTCTTGAGCATGTATGCTTCCGCTACTTGTTCTACATCAATTTAATATTTTGGATGATGGTTTAACAATTTTTTTTTGGAGATTTAACATTCAATTTGCAATTGATATTTGGCAATAGCTATAAGAAATAGCTATAAATAAAGCAATACAACTAAAATTCAAATTTATTAGTTGTTAAAATCTAATTTCTATTAGAAGTTTTAGTTCTTATCATAGATCATTGTGTCCTTTTGATTAACCAAACCAGGAATGATAGAGTTATTATATAATTAAAATGCAGATTAAATTTAACAGAACCATATGACATTCAATTCAATTCCAGCTTCTTTTAAATTAATAATTCATAATATAATGATTAAGTTCCTATATTAACAATAAAAAAAAGGTCAGATAGGCTTCTGGTTTAGGCCTTTATACCTTGTTTAGAATTTTTTTTATGGGATATTTTTTTATGCTTACCCTTTTATACAAAAAAAATTATAAAAAATTATAAAAACAAAAATGTGGTTTTGTATGTGTGTTTGTGCATTTTTAACAAAAAAATATAAAAAAAATGATTTTTTATATGTTTCAAAAATACAAAAAATAGATTTATGTTTTCTTGTATTTGTGGATTTATTATAATCATCGATAAATTTACATACGGATAGTTTTTTTCATGGTACATTAATCAATAATTATATTAACAATGAAATAAAAATTACCTACAATATATATTTGGATGATATTTCTCATTTGTTATTATGTCAGTAAATGTACTTTTGATGGAATCAGGAACACCGATAAAATCAAGCTTTAAATCAATCATTATATTCATTGTATATTAGAGCTACACTGCGAACACACTACCAAAATCTTAATTCGAAAAAAAATAATACAAGGCGTTCAATACAAAGGAAAAAGGGCTATTTTTAAGAGAAATTTTATTCATTGGCTGTGGACGCATTATTATAAGTGGCGTTTATCAATCACATATAGCGCGATAAGGCGCCAGGGGCCACATATTAGGATCTCCATATTTTAGAATATTCGCGTATTAAAATACCTTTGGCACTGCTTGATTTCTTATCCTGCAGTTTTCCATTTCTCTTTCCACATTGAAGACATTAATTCTCCATATTTCCAAGAATTATAGTCCGGTTGTTTTTGTAATCGTAAAATTAATTGGATCATATCGGATCAATCTTCATACAGTTTAAATTTTTTTTCACTAAAAAAAATACACATTAAAAACATCTAAATATTTTTTTTATTACATTCAAGAAAAGATTCATCTAATCAGTAACGTAGCGCAGAATAATAATTTAGTATTAAGTATGATACAAAAAAGAAAAAAAATCACTAAGTATATTTGATGGGTCATGATTTCTATAAATCAACCCCATTTAAAAGCCAATACACGAAAGTCAACCTAAAATGAGATTATGTCTTTTTCGGCGTCCAACTCTAAGTTAGGTAGGGGTATGACTGCACCCAACTCCCTAGTGGGCAAGGGCATGTCCGCGCCCAGCCCTAGGTTGGGCAAGGGACGCGTCTGCGCTCGATCCCATGATTGGGCCAGGGTGCGTTCACCCCTGACCCCATGTTGGGCCAGGGACGTTCCCGCACCCGACCCCACGTTGGGCAAGGGCACGTTCGCACTCAACCCCATGATTGTGCAAGGGCGCGTCCGCACCCGACCCCATGTTGGGCCTGGACGTGTCCGCGCCCAACCCACGTTGGGAAAGGGACACGCCCGCGCCCAATTTCATGTTGAGCCTGTACGTGTCTGCGCCCAACCCCATGTTGGGTGAGGGACGCGACCACACCTTAGCTCCATGTTGGGCTGTGACACGATCATCCCTAACCATTCTTGAGTGCAGTCACGAGATGGACCCGACTCCTCCTGGGCTCCAGGTGTGAGTTGAACCCAACGTCCCTCAGGTTGAGTATGCGACTAAAGGGTCATTCCACACCGAGCCTCCCATACCCAAAGTCTAAGTTAATAATTATGATGTCCATCATAATCCTATTAAATACGAACAAGCAGTCAATGCTTACATTAATTAGATGTGATGGTACGAGCAATAAGATAATATTATCTTACTCATACGAGATTACTTTTCTACCCCTCCTACATTGCATGAAACAAGTCAAGTCAGGTAATATAAAAAAGGGCATGGATATGCAAAAAAGGGTTTGAAAACCTATACTCTAGGACAAAAACACGTTCTCTGCTTCTTCTTCTTTAATTCTACATCTTCTTCCTCTTCCTCTTCTATGTCTTCATAAAAGCTCATTAATATCTTTATTAATATCATTTTTTACACAAATATTCATAGTACTGATTTGATCTTCGGAGGGTCTCCTATCAACAACCCAGGGGACTTTGTGTAGGCATTTATTCAGGAAGAGATTCACACCTCCTGAGGAGATCCATTAAAGAAGAAGTTAATGCATTCTTGAAGGGAAGATCGTAGAACACACTGTGAATGATGTGCAAGAATTTCAATGAATAATTCATCCCAGAATATTCCCTGTGATTTTTATAACATCATTAGTTGGCGTTGTTTGTGGGACCCTTACAAAAAGCAAATTACTTCTCCAGCAAGAAACTAAGCTTTGGCGTATGGTTCCATCTATTACACCACCATGGCAGATCCATACAATCAGGGCGTATCATAAAAGCCAACATTATTGTTGGCACGTCTGCCCAACCTCAGATTGATAAGATGGTTGAGCATATATGTTTGCTCTCTAAAGAGGTCATCAGATTGAGAGGACAACTCACGGTTCATCCTCAACCAGCTCATGATGTCCCAACACATGTCTTACAACCTCAGCCACAGAGAACCCCTGTAGCCTAGAGATGCCTCAACTATACAGAGGGATATGCGCAGAATGAGAAGGAACCACCCAGATGTCGTTCTCGTAGCCCAACTCGAGAACGTTCACATCATCCCACAGTACCAGTGAGAAATGAACATTCCCGTAAAGTTCAAACTAGCCACCGTGGGAGAGAAGAGAGTCATCACTCCCGCTGTTCCATGCTAAATTCATCCAGTTCATCTGGCTCACACCGGGAACGACCTAGAAGAAAGGCCGAGGAGAACTCACGACATCACCAACTTGCCCACTAGTATCAGGTGGAAGGCTTCCCAAGTCCAAAAGAGTTCTAGAAGCCAAGGTGCCTAAGGAATATCTATCAGCAAAGATGAACCTAGATAGCTACGATGGACTTACAGATCCCCGAGAGCATATCCAGAATATAAGGGGGAGCCTTGAGCTGGTCATCCATGACAATGACATCATGTGCAAGATATTGCCCACTACTTTCAGAGGGAATATGAGGACATGGTACAACAACTTGAAGTCGGGGTCGATCCTAAGCTTTCAAGATCTATATGCTAAGCTGGTAACACGTTTCAGCACTAACATCCATACGAAGAAAAGCTCCACTGAACTATTTGGAATTATCCAAGGCGAGAAAGAGTCCACCCAGGCATATCTGAGGAGATTTAATAAAGAAATGCTTCGGGTGGAAGACCTACTAGAGCCCATAGCTTGTGAGGCTTTGATCAAAGGGGTCAGAAGTGAAGAATTGTGGAAACAACTCCACCCGGTACAGAACAGAACTCTCTTGAGGGTGAAGCATATGATTGAGAGTCACATAAGAGTAAAGGAAGCCTTGACTGCTCGTAGAAGCTCAACTCAGGTCTATAGAGGAGGGATCAGTAACGAACCCTCCAACAGGAACCGTTCCCCTGTCAGACAATAGGAGGTTAAGAAGAAAGAACCCTTCAGGGAACATCTCAGCAGGCCCGAAAGGGTCTACCCCCTGTAAATACCAGTTACACGGAGATCTACATGGCTTTGAGAGGTCAAAACTTGCTTCAGTATCCTCCTCCCTTAAATCCTAACCCTAGCCTAAAGTTCTCCAAGAAGTACTGCCAGTTTCATAGGGAGAAGGGACATGACACCGAGGATTGTTATACTCTAAAAAAAGAGGTAGAGAGACTCTTGGCATAAGGATACCTCAGACAGTTCTTAAAAAAGGATCCATCTCTGGACAGGAAGGGAGGTGAAGTGAGATAACAGGGACCAACACTCCTAAAGGTCCTTATCATACTAAGGGGCTCATCAACTAATGTAGGCGTCATTAGCAATAAGAGGACAAGGTTGAGAGATCAAGTTCTAGTTACAATGGGTCAAGAAAGTTATTGGCATGAACCCATAACCTTTACCCTTGCTAATGGACAAGGGATTAAACACCCGTATAAAGATGCCTTGGTGATTTCCATGGTCGTGGAGGGTTACAAGGTCCACATGATCCTAATGGATAATGGTAGCTCAGTGAACATCCTATCAGCAAAGACCATGACAAATATAACATAGACGCCTCTAGAATAGCTCTGGTGCCAACACCCCTCATCGGGATAAAAAGATCATGAGTGCTTGTGAAGTGGGCAGTAGAGTTGATTGTTATTGTGGGGACTGCACCTTGTTGTGTTACTATCCAACAGACCTTCATGGTCATTGTTGTAACCCAATTTTAGCTTGTTGGCTTTTGATTTAATTTTACAGGATTTAAAATGTAAAATTAAAATATCAGAGATTTATTTCGATGAAAAGTGTGATTTGTCATCTTACGTAAAAACTAGGGACTACAATGTGCTTTTGTTATTCTATCCTTATCTTCAAGATAATCCCTATCTTCAAGATAATGATAGTTATCCGCTTTCAAATTTGATTCTTAATCAAATTCAAACTTCAAAGAAGAGAATGAGTTTCATTAAAACTTTGTTTCTACACGCGATGAGACTCTTGCACTATAAATATAGATCTCAATGTATGCAAAAAAGGAGGAGAGGAAAACCTAAAAAAGGAGAGCAAAAAAAAAAGTATAGGAGAGAATTAACTTGGAGATATAACCAAAAAAGAAAAAAAGCAGAGGAAGACGAGAGAAAGATCAAGCAAAAAAAAAGAGAGAGGAGCAGGAGCAAAATGGCGTTGTCCACAGTCGGTGTTACTTTCAGCCTTCGCCTCCAGCAGCGCTCGTAAACAAGAAGGCAAGCCTCCCTCACTCTCCCTTCTCGACCTTCACACACTACCCCCTCATGGCCTCTCCTTCTTCTCTTTCACCATAGTCCAGTAACCTCCCTCAAGACCAACCAAACCGGCAACAACAGCAGACCCTCTCAGTAGCAACATTAAGGTTTGGTTACTTAGAGTCACGGGAATAGTGGAGTCTTTATCATCCCGGCTGAAAATAACAGCTCCCTTAATGTCACTGCACCATCACCAGCTCCAGCAGCAGTCCAGCAAACAGCACTGCGCGACTCCTCTAGCTCCATCAACATCCAGCAGCCAACACTGTACACCGTGAGCATGCACCAACCTTAGCAGCAACAACCTTAGCAGCAACAACCTTCTCTTCTCAGTAGAGAGAGGAAAAATACACAAAAACGCAAAGGAGAGTAGGGGTGGCACAAGATGAGAAGAAACAGAGGAGAGAGTTCCTTTCCGGCCAGCAGCCTCACGCCTGGATCACCATCGCCCTCGACTTACAGCAACCAGGTAACTTCTTCTTCTTTCTGTTTTGCTAGATTAATTAGTTTCTTACTGTTACATGCATACGTGAATTACTCACCCATGCATGCAACAATGCTTTTTTTTTTTTTTTTTTTTTTTACCGAACCACAAAAATAAAAAAACAATATATATATATATATATATATATATATATATATATAAATAGTTTCTTTTTCTTGTAATATAAATTTTGCGGATTTATTCACTGGCGCCAGAGTCAGGAATACCGTACTTTGTGGGTTGCACAATATTTACCAACGTCAGAGTTGGAAATATTCATAGGTGAATATTCACTAACGCCAGAGTCGGGAATATTATAGGATGACCATAAGAATGGAACACAAACAAACCTTTAGCAATTTAAGACAAAACCAGCAATGCAACTTGCCTAAGGTAGGACGCTTAAGGAGTGATAGTATCTTTCCTTTCGCGTAACCAGTCCCGTACCATAGAATCTATGTTGACCAGTTAGGGTTCCTAGTGACCATAATACTAGGTGGCGACTACTTGAACAAGACCTTTTCCCCTAAAAGAACAAGATGCCAGATATCTGTTCTTTTTCCAATCTTGTAAAAAAATTTTAATCGATTGTCGTGATGTCTAGATGTGACAGTCATTAACACCCATCTCCCATACAACGCCATCATCGGGAGGCCATTGCTCTATCATATCAGTGCAGTGGTCAGCACCAAGTATTTGACCATGAAGTTCCCAACAATCAAAGGGGTAGCTGTAGTGAGGGGGAACCAGGAAGCCTCAAGAAAAAGTGCAAACACCTCTCTAAAGGGCAAGAAGGCCCTACTGGTCGATCACCTACTCGATCACCTACAAGGCTCTGATCTTCCTCATGCGTGGCACTCAGACCACTTTAAGCTATATCCTTCTTGAATACATAAATAAATAATGCATATTTTTATCACTTATGTTTTCACTTAATTTTTACGTTCCTTTCTTAGGAATACTTCTTACCGATCCAATCGGGGTTACACACCCTTGTGGCATCTGGGACCCACTTCTCTAGGACGGTAGTGAAGTTCTAAGTGAGCATCAACCTCTACTGTCACCAATCGGGGTTACACATCCCTGTGGCATCTGAGACCGACTTTTTTGAGGCAGTAGTAAGGGATCAATGCTTCACTCTTCAGGATGGTTTTCAACACCCCCTCCATTCCTCCTGTCTAGCCATTTTAGTTAGAAGTAAACGCACTGGAGCGGCCTTATTAGGTCTATCCTGTCTGTCCAAACGGGCTACTTACCCATGTGTGCGGTCTGAGACCCATATCTCTCCTAGACAGCATGAGACCAGTCTCTATGACATTTAAGAGTGTTGGGACGGCCTTATCAGGCTTACACCGTTTATCCACTCCATGTTACACACCCTATGTGCGGTCTAGGATTTACATCTCTCCTGGATAGCATAGGTACCAACTTCTACGACATCAAGTAGTGCTAAAACCAGTTCTCCTATAGCAGCACCTCTTATTGGTCCAAACAGGGTTATACACCCCTGTAGTGTCTAGGACCCACTTCTGCAAGGCAATAGTGATTGTCCAATGCTTCTCAAAAAAAGGACTGGGAATACATCTTGAAGATTCAAACAACAAACTCTCCGAGAACACAATCCCTACTAGTAATGCCGTGAAAGGGGGAGTATAAAGGACATCCTAATCAGGATTACGACTCAACTAAGGTTATTAAAAAATCTCTTTAGCCTTAAGTCTCCCCATTTCTCAAAAAATGAGCAGACTTAGGGGGCTACTGATGGGTCATGATTTCTATAAACCAACCCCATTTAAAAGCCAACACACGAAAGTCACAACCCAAAATGATATTATGTCTTTCTCTACATCCAACTCTAAGTTGGGTAGGGGCATGTCCGTACCCAACTCCACGTTGGGCTGTGATCCAAAGTCCCTCAGGTTGAGTGCGCGACTGAAAGGTCATTCCACACTGAACCTCCCATACCCTGAGTCTGGGTTAATAATTATGATGTCCATCATAATCCTATTAAATACGAACAAGCAGTCCATGCTTACATTAATTAGATGTGATGGTATGAGCAATAAGATAATATTATCTTACTCATACGAGATTACTTTTCTGCCCCTCCTACATTGCATGAAACAAGGTAAGTTAGGTAATATAAAAGAGGGCAGGAATATGCAGAAAAGGGTTCGAAAACCTTATACTCTGGGATGAAAACACGTTCTCTGCTTCTTCTTCTTTAATTCTACATATTCTTCTCCTTCCTCTTCTCTGTCTTCATAAAAACTCATTAACACTACAAGATTTCACAGTTTTACCGACGGCAAAATTCCGTCGGTGTGTGATTAGAAGTTCGTCGGTGATTTTTTTACCGACGTCATCACCGACGGAGTACGTCCGTCGGCTTTACCTTCGTCGGTGATTCCTCATTCTGTCGGTATATCAGTCGGAAAAACAAAAAAATCATTTACCGACGGTTTTACAGACGGAACGTGCGCGCAAAAAAAAAAAAAGATTCCCGCTTGAAATATACCGACAGATTTTAATTCCGTCGATGAAATTCAAATTACCGACGGACAATATCCGTCGTTACATCGGTCGCCAAGAAAATGTAACGTCATAACTATTAATTGTATATTATCCTTATATTAGAGCTACGACGTCGACGTCTTGCTACACTACGATCACAACCAAAATCATAATTTGAAAAAAATAAAAATATAAAATATAAAGCGATCAATACAAAGGAGAAAGGGCCATGGAATTTGATATTTTTATTATTATTTCTTAAGAGAAATTTTATTCATTGGCTGTAGGCGCATAATTATAAGTGGCGTTTATCAATCATTTACAAGGCGTCGGGGCCCACATGAAACACACCATACTAACATCTCTTGGAACGAACTTATCAATCATTTTTAACGCGAAAAGGATTTGACGCCCACATGAAGGGTCGACGATTTTTGTGTGCAGAATTTCATGAATATAGCATGGTGGTCGAACTCCGGTTTTGGTTTTTTGGAGTTCTCATGTCTTGAGAATGTTGTTGAGAGAGGGCTAAATAATAATTTTTTTTAATAATTAATCATTATTGTACCCCACATATTTTTCAATTGTTGCTATATCACTATTTAATGCATCTTTTTAACCCTTCTTTTTTATTTTAGGAAAATAGGTTACTAATTCTATAAAAAAAAAACTTATATAGTCTCGTAAATGTTTCGATTTTCTATAAATACACCTCTAAAATCATATCATTTTTTAAAAATAGTATGCCAATAATACTAAATACATAAAATTTGAAATTAAATGCTTAACTTCTTTTTTTTTTTTTTATCTTAAATAATTGTCACAAGAAATTTATAGAAACAAGAAAGTAATTTTTTGAAAACGAATTAGTTTTTATTATTGCTGTATGTGTGGATCCTGAGTATTCTTTTGATTAACCAAGCAAGAAATAAGATTTATTATATAGTTAAAGTGTAGATTGAATTCAACAAGACTATATGGCATTCAATTCCAGCTTCTTTTAAATTAATTAATAAGTCATCATATAATGATTAAGTTCCTATATTGACAATAAAAAAGGTCAGATGGGTTTATGGTTTAGGTTTTTATACCTTGTTTCGACCCTTTTTTTTATGGGATATTTTTTATGCTTGCCCTTTTATACAAAAAAAATTATAAAAATGTTATAAAAAATAAAAATACAAAAATTTGTTTTTGTATGGGCATATGAACACATCCCAAATAAAACAATTATACAGAATCAAGCTTTAAATACCAATAGAATATTTCGTCGTTATTTTGCTATTTTCTGTTGATGAATGTGCAGCAAAACATTATATAAAAAAATTATTTTTAATTAATTTTTCATTGCACTACCAAAAATTAATATATTTTTCATGAATAAATAATAGCTGACAACAAAAAAATATTTTGTTTTAAAAAAATTCATAACTAGAACCTTCTATTTTCTTGCTTATTTTTATTACCCAGTCAAACATTAAAAAATGATTTTCAACTCATTTTTTTATGATATATTTAAATATTAAAAAGTAAATTATTTTCTTGAAAATCAATTTTTTTTTTATAAAATTCATCTTCCAAAACTTAATGTACGACTTAAGCAAATATAAAAGAGACAGGTAAAAACATGATTTTTTTTTAAATGGTTGTTATGTGATATAATTATAAACTCTCATTAGTGCATTTTATAATTAATGTCATAAAATGGTTTGCATACATGCATGGTGACCACAATTGCCATTACAAATGATGAACCTTGTTACATTTTGACCTTAACTACTATTAGTCTTTAATAAATTTATTTTTTTCTTTCAAGATATTATCAATATTTCTTGGTTATATTATGTATTCACAATTAATAACTCGATATTAATTAATTTATATAAATATCAATCTATTAACCAGTAGATCTCTTGTATAGCAATACTTAGTTTTAATTTATACTTTGAAAAGATCAAATCCTTTTTAACATCTTCAGGAAAAGATAAAATAATATATAAAAAAATATAAAATATAACTTCATCAGTTCAAATAATATCTTATTAGTATAAGAAAAGATCAAATAACTTCATCAGTTCAAATCAGCATGGTAATACAGCTGTAATGCTTCATTAATTAATAATTATTGATATTAACTTAGATATAAAAGAAAGAAATCACAAAGTATATTAATTATATATCAGAGCTACGACGTCTTGCATGGAATGTAATATTTTTATTTTTATTTTTTAAAAGAAATTTTATTCATTGGCTGTATACGCATAATTATAGGTGGCGTTTATCAATCACATATAGCGCGATAAGGCGCCGGTGCCCACATTTATGACGTGGAAACGAATTGACGGCCACATATTTATATCTCTGACATCTTTTTAGAAAGCTCCAGCAATCTTGGCAATTCCTTGCTATTTTATTCTTCAGGCCTGTCTTGTATCCTGCTGTTATTGTCTTTTCCCTGAGCATCAACTCCATCTAAATAGGAGGGCGCATGCAGCATTGTGCGGTTCAGCTTTTCCAGAACCTTAATTTTCACAATATCTTGTATGAATTTTGCCTCATGTCCACAGAAAGGAAAAAAAAAAAAACAATTAGAAAACCCACATGTAAAAAAGAAATGGTTTGTCACTGCTTCATTGCTCTTCTTTATCTCTTTTGTCACTACTTGATTTCTTATCCCATTTGTCTTGCAGTTTTCCATTTCTTGATAGTTAAAGGAAAATACAAACTAAAAAGGATAGCTTTTATTAAAATCTAAAATATGATACACGTGGCTATGTTTATTCAGCCTAGCATCTAGTTTCTTTTCACTTTCTATTATTTTTTAAGATTGTGTTTTTTTGTCAAAGGAACACATAAAATAGCTAACCAAACTAGGAAATGCTGTAAAACTTCCTCTATGTTATTATTTTTTCGTGACATCGAATTAAGAAAACCAATCCAAGATGAAATTAAACAACTCCAAGCCCCTGCAAGAAACACAAAAATTAACCACACCAGAAACCGGGCAAGGAGATGGCAAGTGGGATGTGTATTTAATGACCATTGGCTCCTAGCTAACCAATCCAAAAAAAGGCTCGTTAAATCTTGCAAAGAAGCTCAATCTTAGACCAAGATGCACCCCCAAATGACCACTGGCTCCCAGCTAAGCCCAACCAAGCCATCACTGTTAAGGCATTTCAATAATGAAACCGAATAAAACTTGTTGTAACCTATTTTTGGGTCCCCACAAAATATATATATAAATATATAGTCAAAGGAGGTTAGAAAAATCACAGGAGGCAGAAGCGCTCAGAAAATGGTTGGAAAATTGGT
>Ga0307517_10012769_pt1 | contig 11486 bp, 7 predicted proteins | sample 23_EM_MG_FD_194515 | JGI IMG/M metagenome (GOLD analysis project Ga0307517, IMG submission 194515) | Populus trichocarpa ectomycorrhiza microbial communities from riparian zone in the Pacific Northwest, United States - 23_EM | ecosystem: Host-associated > Plants > Roots > Unclassified | place... | reverse complement strand
AGGATAACAGTTCCAGAACAATTAATCTATCACATGATGAATAGCTAGACACACCAAACATTATTGATGAACAATAATTTAGAACAGGAACTAGAAGCAATTATTCAACATGGTGCTAGATCAGGAAGTGTTACATTCGGACCTATTGTGATTAATTGGCTAATCAATAATCATATCATAAAAGACAAAAACCAAATCAACATGAATGAGAAATATTTAGCAAATTTGTGGTTCCCTGTGTTTGTAAATGATGCATGGTTTTCTATTAAGTGTTAGTATTTGTTTTATCCCTCTATTTCCTTTTGCTAAATATTTCCACTTGCTAGACTCGTTTTTCTTTTGATATACTTGCAGAAGCGTCCTCTCGATACATCAACATGTCTTCTCTTTAAAAGAGAAAAATAAAATAAAATTTGTGCTCTGAAACTGCTCATCTCATTTAGCGTTTCTTGTTATTTCATAAACACTTTCAGTGCATAGCAGATTCCCTTTGTTCTTGAGTCGGTTTTCTCAATTCTAGTTGAAATGGCCCCTGAGCAGACTTGCCAGGGGAAGTTATAAGAATTGCCTGACCAGAAATGACCTGTACACAAAGTAGCAAGTGGCTGTCCAAGTGATCAATCCCAACATGCAAAGAACATTTACCTGTTTTCTTAAGCAATTGCAGGTTTTAGCTATTAATGGTATAGTTTAATACCGTAAGAATTACCTGAACAATTAATTTATGAAATTAAATGATAAAGATTACAGGCAGTAATAATATTAGTTTAATGATATTTCTCAACAATTGTTTAGTTAGTTTCTCGGAATTGGAATGGAAATCATTAACAGAAAAAAAAAAAAGAGAATACCATTAACAAATTTGAAATAACTCTTAAAAACTGAACATTGTCCACTCAAACTTGAAAGGAACAATAGTTAACTCAATTTAGTAGCTGTAATATTGCAAAAAAGATGAAGTACCTGGCTTATAACAGTGGAATCTAGCTTCTCTTTCGTTTCGAACCACTAGTGCAAACTGCAGCTTTCTACAAGAACATGACAAGATCCAGTAAGGGGAGGGGCTAGAATATTCAAAGAAAAAAAACAGAGAAATCCAACAGAGCGACCAGTAAAAGATACCAGAAGAAGAATATAATTTGATTGTTCAAAGTTCAAACTGCAAAGAAAGAAATTAGGGTAAAAATTTAGCTTTCCTTTTGCTTTCCCAATTTTCCCGAGACAGTGAGTTAGTATATATAGTCCGGGTCTCACCCGGGTCAGGCCGGGTCACCCGGGTTTTTCCTTGCACCGGTCTTTTGTGTTGCCCGGACCGGTCCAGGCCCCAGGTCGACCCGCCGGGCCGGTCCGAGTTTAATAACACTGCTTTGGAGAGTTATGCAATTGTCCTAGGAAAACTGAGTTGATTCCTTTCAAGGTAAATTGTGCAATTGTACTAGGGAGAGATGTCGTATCAATTTCATCCATAGAAAGTTGTGTTATCACACTAAGAAGACTAAGTTGATCCCTTCCAAGGTAAGTTGTGCAATCGCATTAAAGAGTTTAAGTTCATCATGTCATTGAAAGATTTATAGGGCCAATGCATTATAAAGATCACGTCAATCCACATTACTAAGGTCTTCTTAATCCCATCATTGGAAAGTGTGCAATCATACTAGAGAGACCATGTCAATACCTTTCAAGGTAAATTGCACAATCGCACAAAGGACACGAAGTTGATCTCTTCCAAGATGAATTATGCAATCACACTAGGGAGATTAAGTTCATCTTATCTTTGGAAGGTTGTTGGTTGTTAACCTTAAGTATCTATTGGAGAAAATAGAAATATTGTTACTTTGAATAAATTGATTCATATATAAGAAACTTACATTCTTAGTCATTAACTACGATATATTTTTATTTCCCTCTTAGGTATAATTAACTCCATGACTCAAATATCTAATTTCTGCTAAGATCATAGTCTCAATTCTGTAGAGTTTTTTCAATTGGTGTCTTCTAGGTAGTTGACTTACTTTCTCTTAGATAGTTGCCAAAAGAGACTTCACATCTTTTATGATTTGAACCAACATTCCACTTGTATTTGTTAAAGGCTTTTAAGCTCTCGAGATTCAAATGATTTTTATGAAGTTGACAAAAAGGTGTGCATCAAATTTGTTTGTCTTACCAAGTCCCTGAGAAAAATAAAATAAAAATCATATTCTAACTTAAAGCAATAAAAATATTGCATAACTTTCTGATTCTCTTACAAAATAGTGCAAATCCAGTATTCATAGTAGATCATGCCTCCCAAGTTGATATGAAACATTCTTGATCATTAAAGCAGTCTCCTGTGCTGATAAACTTTATTGATACCATTAACAAGATCATAAGAATGAAAACCATTTTCTTGGTTAATTGACGTTGTAGCTCCGCAGAGCTTCTTTTGGCTAGTATACTGGTGCTAAAAAGCAAAACAAATTTAACACAGAGACCACTAAAAACCACGATAGAGGCTGGTTCCAACTTACAATATCGAGCTCGTTAGACCTAACAATTAATTTGAATAACTAGCATTACCTCCATAAAGAGTCAGACTTGAATGAAAAGTTATTAATGCTTATAATAGAGTAGTTGTGCAAGCAACCCTAGGAAGGCCCGTGGCACATCTCATTCTAGGCTTGTCTTGATTATTTGCCATTAATAGCGATAAGAGATATCAAAAACCAGTTCAGAAAAAACAATTGATGACTTCTTGATTAGGTTCCCATAGATGGAGCCAATGATGATGTCCCAAAAAATCCAAATAGCTTATGAACAAGGTTTATATGTTGGATAATTGGTTAATCTCTTGATTCTAGCAATTTGATCAATTATCTCTATCCAATGTGGCTTATGTCTGGTGCTTGGTGCCTGGTAAGTCATAGATGGAACCAATGATGATGTCCCTAAAAATCCAAATAGCTTATGAACAAGGTTTATATGTTGGATAATTGGTTAATATCTTGATTCTAGCAATTTGATCAATTATCTCTATCCAATGTGGCTTATGTCTGGTGTTTGGTGCCTGGTAAGTCAGGATGGTTGGTGGCCGGTACTTGCAAAAAGTTCTATTTGGTGGATTTGGGGACTCTTTGATACTTAAGTAAGTATTTTTTTTAGAGAAAAGACAATGATATTTTAGAGAGAGACTCTAAAAATAAATATATAGTAAAGAATAAATATTATGAAACTTTTTCATTGAAGGATTTATAGGGTCTTTATAGCCCACGAGTTTATTCATTTTGTGAAGATGAGGGGTTGAAGTGTCATCTTGTCTTGATAGCATTAATGAAAAAAAAAAATATTTGACACATGTATTAAAGAGATATAAATATTTGTTTCACATCATTAATGAAAGATAAGTATCTCTTACACATCATTAATGTTGGATAAGTGGTAGAACCTTTTGAAGACTTTTGTACACTTAAAGGTGTAGAGAGATGAGTATCATTTACCTTAACATCTTACGTTAAGGGTCATAAGAAAAAAAAACAAGCGGAGTCTGGTGGTCCAATATAGAGCCTTGAAAGGTCGTCAATTCAACATCCATTTAGGTTTGGTGAGATGCTGAGCCTCAGGAGGCTAGTTCTGAAGCTTGCCGGATCTACATGTAGTTGGGGTTAGCGTGTAGCTTAGTCAAGAGATGTTGGGTCATCACCCTGTTTTTGATCCTTTTAAACATGGATTTTAGAAGAAGAAAAATAACATATATAAAACACGTTAATCTATTGACATCCATTAAATGTTCGAACACATCTAGAGCACATATTCACTTTATAGGAAGATGTTATTCATATTTCATATTAGCATGGCATGAACCTACATTCCTCACACCTTTCCTGTCAAAGGATCATCAAATCTTTATAGGTACTGCATAAAGGTAAAGATATATTAAAATGAATAAAGGAACTTACCTTTCTTAATCTTTTCAAAATGCTCATGATAGCCTTTTTTGGTTTAAGATTTTAAATTTCTCTTTTTTTTTTATAGATGTTTGCTCATATAATTTCTAAAACTTGTCCATTAGCCCTTAGCATTTACTATTTTACAAATTGATAAAGTATCAAAAAACTCAAGTAGCTTAGGAGCAAGGCTTATATATTGGATAATCAGTTAATCTCTTGGTTCTAGCAATCTGATCCATTCTTCTTAACCAAGATGGCAAGTGGTTGATTCTTGATGTCTGGTAAGCCAAGGTGGCTAATGGCTGATACTTGCAAAAGGTTTTCTTTGGTAAATTTGGAGACTCTTAAATGCTCAAGTAAATATCTTTTAAAAGAGAGAAAATACAAAAATATGAAAGAAAAAAACAAAAATGAACCCAGACGCACAATTTTAATTTTTTTAAAGTGTTCGTTCGCCTTTATTTTTCCTTGAAATAAAAAATAGTTAAATGATGTATCATCTGCGAACCTAAATTTCAGCAACCATTGTATTGGTTGGAAAATCAGTGTAGTGTTTCTTTTGCCCTAAAAACCTATTTTTTAAGCTATTTATATATAAAAAAAAAACCTCACAACACCGTTGGAATACTTACAAACCAAACCATTAACTTGGAAAACCCAAAAAAACAGTTAAAAAGCACGAAATCAAACCAGATTAGATTAATCTTCCTTAACTTGGATTTGTTTTTTCAAGTAAAATTGAAGCTCAAAACAACCACCATCAACCCCCTTTCATTGCATAGAACCCGTAAACACCAAAAAAAACCATTTTAATTGTTGGAAACAGTGTGAAGAGTGACTTTCTCTCTCATTGAAAGAATTCAACGATCTCTCTCTTCTCTTTCTAACTACGAACTAAAAAATGATATAAATGAATTTTCATACCGAATTTGATTTCTGAAATTTAAATGGACCTAAATTATATAAATTGTATTATTTTTAAAGATGGAGGATATAAGTATATTTTTTACCAAAAATCTGGAACGCCATTTATTTTTTGACACTCCTTTCATTTTGGTTTCTCTTCTTCCAATTTCATCATTGCTTAAGAAATCAAAAGCAATTGGCCTTTAATTTGGATTAATTTGTCGAAAATAAAACTTTAAAAAACAAAATGAATTAATAAAAAATAAAAAAATGAGTATTGAGAGTATGTGAACAATATTTCTCCACCATGAAAAAGCCATATCTTTTAGTGTTTTATATATTTATTTTATTATTGATCAGATACACACTTATTTGCCCTTGTAAAGTAAAGTAATACCTTACCATTGATACTCGAAAAGCGATTAAAACTTCGAGTTCTGGTTTTATGTTCTTTGTGATCTGATTGGAAGGGAAAAAGGAAGAAGAAAAGGAAAGCACTGCCGAAAATTATTATTAAGAAATTTCATTAGATTCCCTTTTCAGCCTTTTAAATCTTTTAACTGCTCACATTTCTCTAAAGCAATTTTGTAGCCTTGCAGATTAGCACTTGTTAAATATCAAGTTTTATCTACATGTATTTCCATAGGCATTAAAAAATAAATTCAAGGAGTAAGAAGTACCAGAGAACCCCTAGTTTCTGGCCTACTAAGAAACATGACGAAAGAAATTCTTGTTTGTTTTTGTGTTTTAAAAGTATTTTTAAAAAGAATTAATTTTTTTTACTTAAAATTATTTTTTTGATGTTTTCAAATCGTTTTAATGTACTAATATTAAAAATAAATTTTTTTTTGAAAAAAAATTATTTTATGCATTTCCGAATAAAAAATACTTTGAAAAGCAATCACTACTGCATTCTCAAATACTCTAACACCCTGATGTAGTCCAATAGTAGATAGAAAAGGGCAAACAATGTAATGGATTAGTGACATTGAATCAAGATCCTTGTCTTTCTGGTTATGCTTTATGAAACTTATTTTTAAAAAAAGTTTGGAGAAAAAGAGAGATCCTTGTTATAAAAAGCAATTTCCTTTTTAACTACAAGTTTGTGGTAAATTATAGAGATCTACAAGCACATACATTTTGATGACGCATCAATCAGAGTGCCGACCGATTTGAGACTGCCCGTGTGAACAACTGCAGAAAGACATCCATTTTGGAGGCTCAGACAACCATGATAAACAGCTGCAGAAAGACAACCTCCTGTATTCACTATATGAGATTGACGCCGGCCAAAATCAATACGGCCAGCAGGCTTTGGAACTTCTCGAAATTGTTCATCTGCAAGGTCGGCATGCCAGCTTAACACGCATCAATTTTCTATTTTTATTTTTGTCATATATAGGCTGAAGATATGGAGATTGTCAAGATGTAAGGAAATTCGAGATATGAAAAGAAGGATCAGTGTCTTCCTGAAGAAAACCAACTTGAATAAAGACCAAGAATGTTATTTTTTTTTTGTTAGAAAATGTTTTTAAAAATTAATATTTTTTTTCAAATTATTATTATTTTTTAGATTGTTTTGATACACTAATTGTTAGAGAATAATATAAATCATATTTTAGAACCTCACTTAATAGTTTAAGCTATCGGGTTAAGATGATTATTTGATATGGTATCAGAACCTTGATGGTCAAGCGGTTATGAGTTCGAATCTCACTATCTCTATTTATTTTATAAAAATTAAACACAAGATTATATGAATCTGTGCAAGTTTCAAGACCAAATGACTTTCACTTGAGGGGGTATGTTAGAGAATAATATAAATAATATCTTGGGACCTCACCTAACAGTTTAAGCTATTGAATTGAGATGATTATTTAACACTAACTATCAAAAATAAATTAAAAAAAATATTATTTTAATATATTTTTTTTAAAAAAAACTAATCACTGTCACATTGTCAAGTTATACCAAAATGAAATACAAGAACGCGGATACCATAACCAAATCCCCGGTTAAATAATAGTCATTGATATTAACCATTAAATTTAAAATGATAATAATTCACGTAGACTAATACTATTATAGTATTATGCTCTAAGCAGGGAAAAACGAAAAAATGAATGTGCCAAACCCGCAGCTCCAGCATGGGCCCACGGTAAAAATTTAGTATCAGCTTTTTCAAGATATCCTGAGCCGAACAAAAAGAAAGCAAGAACATGGACCCACAACAATATTTCAAGAGGTAAATATTTGTCGCTCAATATTTTTAAAAAAATTTAAAATTTAAAATTTTTTATTTAATTTAAAATTAATATATTTTTTATGTTTTTATATTATTTTAATGTACTGATATTAAAAATAATTTTTAAAAAATAAAAAATATTACTTTAATGTATTTTAGAATAAAAAACACCTTACAAAGTAACTGTTACTGGACCCTTAAACACCCCAGAAGTATTACAGCGAGACTATTGATTGAAAAAATTGAATCCATTACCTCGTTGAAAACATTTTAATTATAATAAAATAATCAATTCCAACATTTTAAAAACAAATTAAAATATAACATTTTAAACATGTCTTTTATAAGGCTTTACGCAATGAAAACTACCTCGTTGAAAAACTTAACAAGAGAAAACCAAGTGGAGAAGAAAAAACTTGGTTAAGAAAAAAAAATACATCTCTATTAACTCACCCTCATAAAAGTATCACCTTAAATCTTTAAGTTATTGCATCCCAATATTGCATCGCAATCTTTCAAGCATTGTAGTTGGTAATGCTTTAATGAACAAATCTATTAGATTATTTTTTGAGCGGATTTGCTGAACATCAATATCACCACACTTATCAAGATCGTGTGTGAACAAGAATTTCGGTGAGATGTGCTTTGTTCTATCTCTGTTGATGTATCATCCCTTTAATTGAGCTATGCATGCAGTATTATCTTCGTACAATATGGTTGGAGATCATCTGCTGGAGAATAAACCACATGTTCCATGAATATGTTGAGTCAATGATCTCAGCAACACTCTCTCGACTGACTTTATGGATTACAAGTATTTCAACATGATTAGATGAAGTGGAAACCAATATTTGCTTTATAGATCTCCATGATATAGCAGTATTACCACACATAAAGAGATAACCTGTTTGAGATCGACATTTTATGTGGATTAGATAAATATCTTGCATTAGCATACACAAATAATTCATGATTAACATTATTTGAATAAAATAATCACATGTTCATAGTTCCTTGTAGGTATCGAAAAATATGCTTAACTACATTCCTATGTCTTCGGGTAGGAGAAGAACTATATCTTTCTAGAAAGTTTATAGAATATGTTATATCACGTCATGTATTATTAGCAAGATGCAATGGCGCACCAATTGCACTGAGGTATGGTACTTCAGGACCAAATGATTTTTCATTATCCTCTCGAGGTCTAAAAAAATCCTTTTTCACATCAAGTAATCGAACAACCATTGGGGTACTCAATGGACATGTTTTATCAATATAAAATCTTTTAAGGACCTTCTCTGTATAAGTTGATTGATGAATGAGAGTTCCATTTACTAAATGCTTGATCTACAAGCAGAGATAAAATTTTGTTTTTTTCAAATCTTTCATCTCAAACTCTTTTTTTTTTTTAATGACTTACTATCTTTGGTATCTCTCCGGGAGTTCTAATAATATTTATATCATCAACATACATGGAAATAATAGCAAAATCAAATTACATCTTCTTTATAAAAACACATGGGCATATAATATCATTATTGTACCATTCTTTCAATAAATATGCACCTATAAGGTTATATCATATTCATCTTAATTGCTTTAATCCATATAAGGACCTTTGCAACTTGATCTAGTGAACTTTTTAGGGATTTGAATTATATGCTTCAGATATTTTAAATCCTATAGGTATCTTCACATAAACATCATTATCAATTGACCTATATAAATAGGCTTTAACTACATCCATCAAACACGTATCTAGTCTTTCATAAGTTGTTAGGTTAATAAGATACCAAAATATAATTGCATCTACTACAAGAGAATATGTTTTATTGTAATCAATTTTAGGTCTATATGAAAACCCTTATGCCACTAGTCATGCCTTGTATCCTATTATTTTATTTTTCTCATTTTGTTTTCGCACAAATACTCATTTCTATCTAACTTGCTCTACATTTTCAGGTTCTTGGACTACAAGTCCAAAAACTTCATGTTTTGCAAGTGAATTTAATTATATATGGATTGCGTCTTTCTATTTTGACCGATCATTTCTATGTCAATATTCTTTAACAGATTTAGGCTCATGGTCCTCATATCAAGTGATATATTAGGCCAATCATATTAAGTGATATATTATATGAAAACATATTATCGACAACTATCTCATTTTGATTCCTTTTTTTTTTTTGTAGAGATATAATTTATCAAGATATTTTTATTTTCACTGTTTTCAGGTACCTGAACCTCTTTTAAGGTCATATGATTATTTATGTCTATATCCTTATGAATATTTGCCTCCTCAATAATGCTAACTTGATTATTTGCATCTTCTTTTTTTCGATGATTTTTATCTTTTAAACTGGTTAGCCTACCACGCTTTTAGCGTGCTTTAGATTCATTTGCTACAATTTTAGTGGATTGTTCTATTGAGACTTCAATTTGGGTTGGAGCATTTATAGCTGGTATATGAGATTTGGTTACTCCTTTGAGTCAGTGAATGTATTTGGTAGTTGATTTGCAATGTTTTGCAAGCAAAATATCTTTTGAACTTCTTGTTCATATTGTTTTGTACGAGGATTAAAATTCAATAATGATAATGTCTTCCATGTAATATCTTTATCCAACTATTTAATTTCTCCCTCTAATGCTAGAAATGCAGTCTCATCAAAATGACAATTAACAATATATATATATATATATATATATATATATATATATATATATATATATATATATATTATGAAACTGTTTTGTGGATCCATCTTTGTACATAGTGGTGGATAAATTGGAACACAAACAACATAACCAAATATTCTTAGATGGAAAATGTTTGACTCATGATCGGAAACCAATTATAATGGGAAGAATTTGTGATATGATGTTGGCCTAATACATATAAGTGTTGTTGCATGTAAAATAACATGTTTTCAAATAGAGATATAAAGTTTTGTTCTTATGAGTAATGGCCTCGCAATTAATTGGAGGCGTTTAATAAATGATTCAGCAAGACCATTCTAAGTATGAATATGGGCAACAAGATGTTCAATGTTTATCCCAAGTGACATACAAAAATCATTAAATGCTTGGGATGTGAATTCACTAGTGTTGTCATGAAAAATTGTCTTGATTATATGATCTGGAAATTATGCTTGTAATCTAATAACTTGAGTAAATAATCTTGCAAATATCAGGTTATGAGTTGATAATAAACACACATGTGACCATCTTGTAGATGTATTTATTCAAACAATAAAATATCTAAATGGTTCACATAGTAGTTGAATGGGCCCACAAATATGACCTTGAATACTTTCCAGGAATCTTGGGGATTCAATCCCAACTTTAGCTAGTGATGGTCTAATAACCAATTTTCCTTAAGAACAAGTAACACACGAGTATTCTTTAAATTAAAAAAAAAATCTTTTGGTTTTTTAATAGGTGACCATGATAATTCTCAATAATTCTTTGCATCATTATTGATCCAGGATGACCTAACCGGTCATGCCAAATAATAACATTATTTAGTTTATTGAACTTCTAATTCATTATTGCATTGACTTCAATTGTACTTATACATGTATAATATAAACTTGAAGATAAAACAGGTAATTTTTTCAATATTTGTTTTTAAGAAGAGACATTCCATATAATATGAAGATATTTTATACCATTATCATTGACAGTCTCAATATGGTGCCCGTTACGACGTATATCCTTGAAACTTAGCAGATTTCTTCTTGATTTAGTGGAGAACAAAACATTATCAATTATAAATCTTGTTCCTCTATGAAACATTATATTGGCTCTTCTAGAGCCTTTAATAAAAGTTTGTTGAACCTGATATTATATTCACATTTTCTTTCATCATTCTTAGATTTTAAAAATATTGTTTATGCCTTAGAATCGTGTGTATATATATTTATCACCAATATTTGACTCATTTACAATATGATTCAAGTTTATGTTTTTTTCATGAAAAGAAAAAAAAATAAGTTCATAAGAAAACATAGTTCTTAAAGTTGCATATGATAATTATTATAACACAATCTTTTACATTAAATAAGCCAACATGAAAGGAACAAACTAAAATACAGTGAAATATACTAGCATAAAAGAAACACACCTAAAAGATTAACATTATTTTAAATTTTAAAATCCTTATATTTAACTAACTAATTATTATCATTACAAGAAATATCAACTTTATAATCATTTTGCTTAAAGAAATCGACAACATCAAGGTGTGTCATATCCAAATGGTCAAAATAAATATCTTTATTATCTTGATATGGGTAAGCAAAATGTATTTCCTTTTGATGTTTGGTCATACGAAAGGAACATGACCAATGTCCATTCATTCCATACCTATATCAAATATTTTCTATCTTCTTGGTATCTTCGCTATGTATATT
>Ga0307517_10012768_pt1 | contig 11486 bp, 13 predicted proteins | sample 23_EM_MG_FD_194515 | JGI IMG/M metagenome (GOLD analysis project Ga0307517, IMG submission 194515) | Populus trichocarpa ectomycorrhiza microbial communities from riparian zone in the Pacific Northwest, United States - 23_EM | ecosystem: Host-associated > Plants > Roots > Unclassified | place... | reverse complement strand
GGCTTCAACTCATCTTCACATGGACCCCATCAACTGTCATCTGTTACCTTGCATCCACATGTCAAAAACTTAAAGTCGGCTAATTGAGCCTAAGTAAAAGTGACTGAATCACTGGGACAATTACAGCTACCATATATTAGGGGTGTTACTATCACCAGTTTACCTGAAGCTATCCCAGCTGATCAGAGTATCACAAATCTATGTTTTCCCTTGTATTATAGATAAGTTACAAACATGATACATTTACAATGAGATTTTGGTACACAAAACTAGAGGCATGAATAAACAGAATACATATACAAAAGATCTCTATTGGTGGAGCACATGATTGAAATCCAGAATCAATACCTCTCCTGACTTATAGCCAGCAACAAGGTACTGACTGTCCCATTTTGCATCAACCAGCCCCACAAACCTTTTAGGAAGCCACAAAATCTCCTTTCCAATAACCCTATCCTTGATTTTGCATGGACTGGTGTCCCACCACTGGATACCACCTGTGAAATGGAGCCGGGACCCATTTGGAACCCCATTGGATAGTGGAATAGGGGATGTGCCTGAGATTCCAAAGTCCCAGCCCTGGGTCTTCAACCACTTAGAATGAACCCAGACTCTTGAACCATCTACAACAAGGGATTCTGGGGATGGAAAGGATATAAGCCTCACTTTTCCCACAACTTCTCCTGTCTGTATTGACCAAGCCTCAACAAACCCTGGATGTAGCATGAAAACCTTAGAACCATCTCCTGATATCTTGAGGTCCTCAAAATTGGCCCCAGGTGCATTCACTGTTTGAAGGAGTTCTCCATTCTCAGTATCCCAGATACAAATTTTGTCATCTGCATGCCATACAAGGACTACCCTGTTGTTAACCAGCTGGATATCTCTCTTACAGGAATTTCTGGCTGGAGTTTGGAAGGAGGCTTTGCAGTAGCCAGTCAAGATATCCCAGATCATTACTACCCCATCTGAATCACTTGAGATAGCAATTCTTTCTTTTGCTTGGAGAACAATGGACTTAATTGGAGCTGAAGCAAGTGCTACAGGTTCCAGATCAGTTGTAACTGAGTTTGCCAATGGGGTATCAACTTTCCAGAACTTGACTGATTTATCATGGGATGCTGAGATGAGAGAGGAGGAGGAGGGAAATGTGAGGGAGGTAGGACTGTTGGTATGCCCAGTGAAGGTTTTGATGAGACAAGGGTCTGAGCCAGTTATGTCCCAAACATAGACAGTGAAACCAGCAGCAGTGGCTATGAGCCTGCCATCAGGTGAGAAGCAGCAGCAAAGTAGGTAGTTGACATCCATATGGAATTCAGTCAGAATTGCTCCAGAATAAGAGCTTCTAACTGTAACAGTTGCCCCATTGCATGAAGCAAACTGAGTGCCATCTGGGGAAAACACAACACAGGAACCATAATATTCAGGTCCAATCTTGTGGCCAGCAATGTCCCACCACTGGATTTTTCCACCAGACACAGATATGAGGTGTTGAGGGTCTGTAGGGGAGAAACTAACACCCATCACCCAAGTCTGTTGTGCTATGATACGATAACACTCCTTTGTTGGAATATCCCATAAACGAATTGTGTAATCATGGGATCCTGAAGCAATGGTAGTACAGTCTGGTGAAATGGAAACAGAGAAAATCAAGTTGGTGTGACCATGGAAGGTCTTGATGACCCCACCAGTCTGGACATCCCAGAGCTTAACAGTCATATCATGGCTTCCAGATACAAGTAATGTCCCATCCAATGAGAAGGTGAGAGAGTTCACTCTGTGTGTGTGCCCAGAGAGAACAGCCACCTGGCTACCTGTAATCCCATCAAGGATCACAATATCCCCAGACCCAAGACCAGTTGCAATGGTATTATTCCAACATGAGAGGGCATATGGGTTGTTATCCAGCAAAACTGTACGGAAACACATTCCCCATTTGGCTTGGAGCCCCTTGACAACCCTAACCTCCTGTGTGAGGTCTGCAGTATAGTACTGACAAAGCCAAGATGAAAATGGGGAAAATGGGAGGGCAGAGTGGTAGACATGGGAGGGTGAGCCAAGGATGACATCAAAGTGTTCTAGGATAAGTCTCTGGCTATCAGTTGTCCACTTGCATAAAACTCCTATCTGAATAAGTGTAAGTGAAAGTCACAATAAGTAATAAGTAGAGCACTCACAGAAGCATACCACTGCTCAATGTCATTTAAAGCATGAACCCCAATACCAAGATTCCCTGTAAGTGCAAGGACCTCAATCCAAAACAGCAAACATGTTGTGAAGAACTTGTCAATTGCTTTCTGCACTTCCTCAACATAATAGCTGCTGCTAGGGGTCCTCAGGAGGTGTTTTGTCCAAAAACAACATGCATACTCCAGAGCATCCCCAATGTGGTCCCTCTTGCAAGTAGAAATATCCTTGATCTCACTGAGAGTAGCATAGTCATCCAGATTGCAGATATTCCTCTTCAGCCTTCCTCTCATCAGGTTGAGACATGAAAGTAGGATTTCTGTATGATGGACTCCAGGATCCACAAAAAACTGTTCATCCTTGCACCGAGATGGATCCACAAGGAAGTCAGGAAATGATTTGTGAAAGGCACAGATGGGGTCTTCTGCACTTTCTGGGATAAGGAGGAGAGAATGGAGAGAGCGGAGGGTAGTGGAGATACTGGGTATTCTTAGTAGGTCTGAAAGTGCCATTGTTGAAAGGGGGTTGAACACAAGTAGCGTTGCCCCGACCACAGTCCTGAAACGAGAGTAGATTTCCCTGGCATCTGTATCCATGTCGTCGACCGCTTGCTCTAGGACCTGGGTGTAAAGGAGGTCAATCCCGGACCTTCCTTCGTGAGCGGTGCTTTGTGGAAGAGAGATGATTCGATCTAGCTGTTCGGCGGGTGTACGATTCCTGAATGCGACAAATTTGACAACCGTTGAAGCGTAGATAAACAGCCCTGCTGCTTTTTTACAAAGAATGTCGATGTCGGATGGATTGGGCCAATCTTGCGTGAGATCACAGTCGCTTCGGGTTTTTACAATATCGTTTAACCGAGTTCTAAAGAACAGTTTGATATCATCATCCACTGAGGAACGTTTGACATCTTGTAACCTGAGGACTTCCGTGATGGGTCGGATCGACTGGAGACGAAACCCTGAACGAATCCGGGGCTCTGGACGACCGGTGATGAAGAATTTGACATCGAGGATCTGGTCAATGTAGCGGGAGAGTACAGAAAGGATTGCGGAGGCGGGTTCTTCATCCTTACATTCGTCGAGGGCATCGATGATGATCAGAGTTGCAACCTGGGTGGCTTTGAGCGGGCGGACGATGAGCTTCTCCATTTGCGAACAGAGGGACTCCCGTCCGACATTGGGACTTGCCCTCAGGACCTGTAGTAAATTCTGCCGGAAACCCGGGTATTGATAGGCAAGCTGAAACGCGAGCGTTGGTAAGATCGCCTGAATATTGCTCCGGTTCTCAAAGCCTCGCGAGCAGAAGAAGCTGGCCCCGAGCTTCCCGTCCGCAAAGGCCATTTCGGCGAACGTTTGGGCGATGGTCGATTTCCCCGTCCCGGCCAGGCCGTTCAGCCAGAAAATGCGCTGGTCCCGTCCGTCCGTCACCCAACGTTCGATCTCCTGGAGGACGTCCCTCCTTGTTCCTCTCAGGCACCCCTGCCTGTTCCCGGAAAGGTGACCGGCGTCCGCGGTGTGGTACATCCTGTCGAGGAGAGCGAGGTCCGCGGATTCCTACCAAACGGTTGGCCCGCGAGAATGTGAGTGAGGGGGTGAGACTTACAATGAGTTGGCAACTCTTGTTGTAGATATCTTGTTGCAACGAAGTCTATCGTAAATGTTAGACGTTGTTGGAATGAACGATATGATGTGTACCTGATATTCCATTATTGCATCGCGAATATCCTCAACTATACCGCCGATTTTATCCACATTCGCAGCGTTGTTCAAGAAACCTTCAATCTTCCCTTGTCTCCTCAGGAAGGCCATATCCTGATGAACGCCTTCCAATTTTCTAGAGATACCTGTATGTTAGACCCAGCTGTCGATATTTGACAGTGCAGGCTCACCGCTCCAACCTCTTTCTCCTTTCTCGCTCCTCGATACCACCTTCAGGAATGGGTGCGCAGAGCGAGTCAGCAAGCGCTCTGACTCGGGGTGCCAATGATTCTATTGCTCGTCTGTTCGCCTGTGTTCGCTAGGACAGCTGTAAGTATGGTGGAACGAGTGGTGTATAGGATATGGACCGTACCTCGGTATTCTCCAGGATAGAACAGAGAGCTCCAGCGACTGACTTGAGCGGAGGGAAGGCATCTGCTGAGTCCCTCACCGCAAGAAGAAGTAGCTTGGCTGTGGCAGATGCAGTAGACTTCCAGTTCGATTTGTTCTCATCCGCTGCAGCACTCGGCCCAACGCTCCTATCACGATGAAGAATTACTGATGCACGGGGGGTGTCCGCATCATCTGAAGGAACGATCAGAGGCAGCGACTGAAACAAACCATCCTCACATACCGTCTGGGTTCCACTCGAGCCTAACTGAGGGAGTGAACGGGGGAGGGTCAACTCTCTCCACACCTGCATTAGCCCCTGCCCTGTCCAACCTGAGTCTGCTCCTCGCTGTTCGGCGCTTGAACATTTTCTTCAGGCCAGAGAATGATGACTGTACGTCGTCCATGTCGATGACGAATCAGGGCAGATGGTGGTGCGATAGTGGGTACTATAGTTGGATTGGTGGCTGTGATCCTATTACCCAACGCGAGTGCGGTACAGCTACAACGCGTTATCCTGCAAGAGCCTGAGAACGTCCTCCTAGTCTCCTCCCGACGAATGTGTGGGTGCGCTGTCAACGGATTACGACTGAGCGCTAGAGCGAAAATTCCCACCAGCCACGCCGTTTTTTACCGATCCCGCCTCGAACGAGTCGACCGCTACCGCTCTCGCCTCCGGATCCCTCAAGTTCTTCCAGCAACGCGAAGCAGACCATCGCGGATCCCATCTCGGTGGTCTTCCCAAAAGCCTACACCGGGCCTCGTTTCTGGACGCGGTCCCACGGTTCTCAGACACGTTTGACCCGAGGCAAAGGCGATTTTCTTCAAGGCGTTCTCTGGGTGGTCTCGCGCCGCCATCCCGTTCCCCACCGACACCTCAACCATCGTGACCAAGCCCATTTTCCCTTCGGTTCCTGAATGCCCCACACCCTGTGTGTGGATTACGAATAACGGATACCAGATTACATCAAGGTGCACATGGCCACCGGTCGACCACTAATTCCGGCTCTGGAAGGACCTGCAGATCCCACCGCGAGGGTAAACCTATCACTGTTGTTTCACCCCCATGCCGATTCGGAGAGGGCGTCTGGGTGGTGGACCTTCGATGGAGGGAACGATGGAACGACCTTTCAACTGGCATTCATTCGAGGAAAGTTTCTCCTCGCTTCCCTTCGCTTCGTGTTGTTTCCAGGGTCACAATACTTGGGGTGCCGGAGTTGACCATCGTTACCCTCTATCCCTCCCGACCGAACTGTGCGGTAATTACAGTACTTTTCCCATCCAAATAACGTATGACGGCCACTTCAAGTTCATCCCAGCAGGCCGTGGCCTAGCGGGTACCGAGATCGCTTTGGTTTTCAAAGAATACACTACCGATGGTGTCAATGCGGGCTTCACACTATAACAGCCTCTCCGGAGCATGCCGAGATGAGTGTCGAGGCCAACGTTCACTTAAACTCGGACGCGACGATCGAGATCGAGGTGGGCCGCGCAAGCGATGTAGGAGTGGGTACGGTGACCCAAGAAAATAACGTGTAGAAGGACCAAATACAGTAGATGTATGCGTGCATGTGTACGTACAATTGTTGGGAGGAGATATATGTCAAGATCAAACAACGACCAAGCTGACCAAAAAAGAGAGATGAACAATGCAATGAGAGGGAATCGGACGATGGGTGGATGAGAAAGATTATGGCTGGGGGCATCAGGGATGGCGCGTGGTCATTAACAGACGGGGAGGTGGGTAGGTAGATGAAAGACTGGCTCAAGTGCCGTGGCTTTCCTCGCCAGAAAAAGGTTCCTCCCCATCGTCATCGTCGTCGTCACTCCCACCATCATCACCCGACAGTCCGTCGTCGACGGTCTCTGCAGCAGTACCGCTGTGAGGTCTGTCCCGTACCACCCTGGCTTCCCTCCCTCGCCGTTTTATCTAATCCGAACAAAAAGGGTGTTAGTATGGGTGGAAACACATGATTGAGGTCACGGACAAGTTTAGCATAAACTAAACCACATGCGTTGCATAAGGTACGCGGACCTATACAAATCACCCGTCAGGTGAGAGCTTATCCATATATAGACTCCGGGGTCACCCACCCATGGGACCACGCCTCCATTCTGGCGTTGAGGTAGCTTTGCACCCCAGGCACGTTTGACCCTCGGGAACTTGGGAAGATTCGTCCTAGTGTCCGTTCATTAGCCACAACTAACAGAAAGTGCTCGAGGACATTGGACCTACGGTTGAAGCGGTTTTCTCAGCGGATGAGCCTTGCGAGTCTGGAATCTTCATCTCCACAGGTGACGACACATGAATCTCCTGGATTTCTTCCGGTCCCCTCAGAGTCTCCAGCAAGGCAAAACTGGTGTCGGCCATGCTGATAGCCTTGTCAAGAGTATCTAACGGTTGGGCGCCGTTCGGCATTTGTTCACCGTTGAACAATTCCGCAGATCGCATGATAAACCGGTATGATCCCAAGAGCTAAAAACAAATGCGGGATTTGAGCCCAGTTCATTCAATGTGTTGGTACCTGCGTGCCTTCAGGAAATCAAACTCCTCTGGAAGTTGGGTTCCATGAGTGTTACCGTTGATGTACGGCTTTTGCTTATCCTGAGACGCCAAACCACCCAAATTTCCATTGACTTGGACTTGACTTTGCGATGGTGGCAACTCTGCCTCCGGCGGTTTCGGAGGCTGCACGAGGGGTTGTTGAGGTTCGTGCCGAGTCGTCTCAACCGGTGGCGCTTCCTGTCGAGGGACCACCGACTCGGGTGGCGGCTGCCCAGGAGCAAGAGGATAAGGTATATGAGCAGAATACGGCTGCCAGGTCGCTTCCCATTGTTGTTGCTGAGTCATGACGTAATGGGGAGGCGGGCCATAATGGGGTGGATATGCCGGCTAGGAAATGTGTCAGAAGAAATGGGAATACACGTGAAAGGCGGAGGGACTTGGCGTTTACCGGGTGTGGAGGTCTCTGGGGGGCTCCAGACTGACCATGAGGGTATTGAGAGTTGTCGTACGTGTTGGGCGGGTATGCGCCGTAGTCATAGGACATGTTCGGGGGCGGATGGGGATACATATATCGTCCGTCGGAAGGCATGAGGAAATTTGACCGTTAAGAATGTCGTAATCGGATGTACACCTTGAGCGAGGGCTTCCGCTGTCTGTAGCACAAGGTCGCTTTGGTTAGAGAGTATAACTAACGACGATAGGCCGGCGAACTGCAGAACATGGGAGTTGTCGTGGTGGAGTGGCTCGCGTGTAACCGAGACCAAACCAGCGAAGTAGCTTGCGCGCGCAAAAGCACAAGATGAGAACTACCTTGGCTCTTGCAGACACGAACGAAAAAGAGTGCGATTGTCGAGGAGAGTGGTTGTTTAGGAAGAAAGAGTTGATGGGGCCGTCTGATGAGCGGAAGAGTCAGCTTACAACGGGATTCGGTGCACCGGGGCAAAAGCTTTGACGGCGACCAGACGACGGTGAGGAGCCTCGGGATGGCCTAGAGCGACCAAGGCGATGGTCGAGGGAAGGAAGGGGGCAAGAGATCGAGGCGGACCTCGGAAGGTGACTGTGTGGGCAAGTCTAATCCTCACGTGCACGCGCTCAGGAGTTCTCTCCGGTGACGCGCAACTTTGATTTCCGAATTTTCCAAAACTACTGTGCGGTATAGCAACAAGAAAAAAATCTAAACCCTCGATCCGTACACGTCTTTGGCCGTAACGCCCGATTGTCCCTTCTTGAAGTTGGCTTGCGCCCATCTGCGGTTGGGTTAGCATTGAGTGAAATACCGAACGAGGATCACCACGCTCACTTTTTGATGCGGATCGACTCAATCTGGATGAAGCCGGTCGTGTCAGTCGGCTCAAATCCACCGAGTTCGTCCATTGAGGATTCCTTCTCGTCATACAACCCCTGATAACAAAAATATTTAACTTTGATTCCTTCCCGATCATCAGAGAAGATAGAACCCACCTCATCAGACAAACGTCCCTCGACGATAACGTTCCCCTTGTAGAGCTTCAACCTCACCACCCCATTCACCGTCCTCTGACTGGCAGGGATCGCAGACGTTACGAATTCCCTCTCAGGAGTAAAGAAGTGACCGTTGTACAGAATCCTGCTCAGCTCGATGGTCACGAACTGATCACGGAGAGCTCGGACGTTCCTATCAAGAGTGAGACCCTCGATATCCATGTGTGCCACCCGGAGGATGGTGGCTCCTGGAGTCTCATAACATCCACGGGACTTGACACCAATGAATCGGTTCTCGACGATATCGATCCGCCCAATACCATGCTTACGTCCGAGAGCATTGAGGGCATTGAACACGTCGACGGCATCGGTGTAAGACTTGTTGCTATCCGAAAGAACAGAGAGCTTGACAGGGAGACCCTGCTTGAACTCGATGGTGATTTGATCAGGGGTGGTCGGAGCAGATTCTGGAGACTCGGTCAACTTCCACATATCGCTCGGAGGAGTGGTATTGGGGTCCTCGAGGATACCAGCCTCATAAGAAATGTGGAACATGTTCTCATCCGTGGACCACGGCTTAGCAGCAGTTTGACGGACAGGAATCTGTTTTTGAGCGGCGTATTCGAGTAGGGCTTGGCGACCAGCGAATCGGTGGTAAAACTCTAGATAAAGTGGTTCCTTTAGTACACAGCACCGCGACACGACAACGTGCCCCTACCAGGAATCCTCCATGGGGCGATAACTTTGATGTCAGGTTTCAACCCATAGAATGCTAGCTCGAATCGAACTTGGTCGTTTCCTTTACCGGTGCAGCCATGGGACACGAAACTGAAGTGAGACATCAGGACCCTCAAAACGGAACAAAATAATGAACAATGACGTACTCGCAACCCTCCTTAGCGGCGACTTCAATCATTCCACGGGCAATGACAGGTCGAGCGAGGGATGTTCCGAGGAGATAGACATTCTGTAAAATTGACGTCAAAATCACACACCATAAGGCACAGGTGACCGCAAACGGGATACCTCGTAAATGCAATTAGCCTGAACGGCGGGATAGATCAATTCCTCCACAAACTCCCGTTTCAAATCCTGAAAATCAGCTGTGTTTGAGCCTCTCCCCTCTGGAAGCCGGATCGGAAGGGATCGGAGACAAACCTCAAGGAAGAATTTTTTGGCACCAACTTTGAGGGCTTTCTCCCTGGCGGCATCGTAATCCTATGTAACTGCGTCAGTCAGTACCGCGAGCGCACTCAGACCGTTTCACACCTCTTCCTGTCCAACATCGGCCATGAAAGCGTAAACTTCATAGCCCTCCTCGATCAACCAAGCAAGAATACACGATGTATCTAGGACGATCCAAAAAAAGTCAACGTGCCATCCAAGATAGAACACCCAAATACCACGAGCGATCAGATCAAACGCCCAGCGGCCTCAGCACACTGGCTGATCTCCGCCGGGGAAGGGATCTGAGGTCACTAGTTTTGATAAGGATTGTAAGTACTGACCCAAGCCACCAGAGTAAGCAAGAAGAACACGGCCTTTCGATCCAGGAGCAACCATTTGTGACTCGAGATGGGTGAGATGGTGGAAGAGGGGAAAAGAGGGATGTCTCCACTTTTTTTCCTGACAGGTACAAAATCGATCTCGTGAACGGGTCAATCCCGGTTTCTCCTCGCAGCGGGGTTCCCGATATTCTACCTCCGTCTCCCCGGTGAACCCCGACAAAGGGCGGAGCTAATCCCGTGACGTCATGACTGATAATGGAATGTGCACAAATGATGGTGAAAATTTGCGGAAGAAAAGGGCTACAGTAAGTACACGAAACGATTTCCACAGAATAGACATCGTGTCGCAGCTTGTAGGACCCCAGCCATCAATTGGCTTTCTGCAATCGTGGATGGGTGGCCCCCTAACCCAGATTGAAAAGGAGAGAACGCCTTGCGCGTGCATCCAAGGCACGTTCGCACCTGGGAGGTCGCGAGCACGAGCGTCGTGATCGAGCATCGGGCTGAAGCGGCCGCAAACCGGTGAACAAAATCGTTCCGGGGGATCGGTTCGGGACTACTCACTCCAAGGGTGCCCATTCTTACAGGTAGCCGTGCGGATATCTCCAAAGGGGACCTCGGACTTGCAGGCTGGACATTCTTCTCCAATCGGTAACTCTCCAGCAATGGGCATCGTCTGAAGCAATTGTTCCAATTCCAGTGCCTTCGATTGGACCAGTTGCGACTCCCCATCGGATCTCGACTGGAGAATGACACGGCGAAGGAATACGCAGTCACCAGCTGTTGAAACGTTAGACCGAGGGACTATTTTTCAGTTAAGTTCAAAACTTAACCCGTCAGAGATGGTGCCTTGGCCAACCCAAGAGTGAGGTGGACCAAGAAAGTCCGGCGAGATATCGCGCGCAATATAGAGACAGCCGCCTCGCCACATAATTTCTGCATGTCATCAACACCGTTTAACCATTTCTAGACAGAACTCATTAACCCGACCCTCTCTTCTCGAAACAAGGGGAACATACCCAACAGAAATCGGCGACACACAATTTCATACGCAACCGACCCAACTGTTGATCCCAACATAGGAGGGTCGCAAAGTGCCTCTGAAAGGGGTCAGATGGGTGAGAGACGTCCGGTACGATCGGTTCTTCGTCAACACCCGACTTGAGTATGCCCAAAATCTGCTCCAGGGACTTCTTCAATCGCTCGGTATTGTGGAGATTTAAGAACGTCGAAAACAAGGACGTTATCGGTAGTTGACCTGGTACCCGCATTATGGACTCGCACAAGAGTGGCTGTACGTGTGGATACGCACCGGCTGGTGAAGCATCGAGCGCCGCCCTTAACCCATCGGGAACGCTCTCATCCACAGACTCCGAGAGTGGGGTAAGGACGAGGTTGATGGCCCTCTCTGCCTTGTGTTTGTAGCTGAAGTCCGTAGGCCGAACCGCTCTGTCCGAACGGTGTTCAGCATGGCCCGAGGGTGAACCATGGTTTTCGTCGTACTCACTCAGAGACCCAAAACAATATCGAGCCATTGCATATGGAAGTCATCCCGCTAATCTTGCCTGATACCGTATCGGTTACTCCTCTCCCTTCGTTCTTCAAGAACAAGTCCCGTGCCAAACTCGATAGCCCATGACTCGACAAACCTGATTCCGCAGAACCGACGTATTTCGGTACCCCACCCAAATCACCAACGACATGTAGAGATCCATCAGCAATCGCCACGATCAC
>Ga0307517_10012767_pt1 | contig 11487 bp, 7 predicted proteins | sample 23_EM_MG_FD_194515 | JGI IMG/M metagenome (GOLD analysis project Ga0307517, IMG submission 194515) | Populus trichocarpa ectomycorrhiza microbial communities from riparian zone in the Pacific Northwest, United States - 23_EM | ecosystem: Host-associated > Plants > Roots > Unclassified | place... | reverse complement strand
ATCAAACCTAGATTATGAGACTAAATAACCCAATAGAAAGCAAATCAATATAAATTATGAAACTCAATTCACAATCAATCTAACATTGAAAGATAAAATTAAAAAAAATAGTAAATTAAAAAAAATACAAAGAAAACTCTAGACAACCTGGTTTAAACTACTAAACCCTAGATTCAAGTCATAAGACTGAATAACCTCATAGAAAGCAAATCAAATTAAATTATAAAATTTAATTCTCAATCAACCCAGATGATGAATGATGAAATTGAAGGGGAAAAAATCAATCACAAAAAAGGATTAAAAAAACCTCGAGTTAACTAGGTTAAACATCATAACTCATGACCTGAGTCAAGAGATTGAAAAAAAGACAAGGATGAAATTGAAAAAAATAATTAAAAGAAGGATAAATAAAATACTCGAGTCAATCCGGTTTAACCTGCTAAATCCTTGACTGGGGTCATGAGATTGAGATAGCCTCATGAAAGCAAACTAAAATATATTACGAAGCTTAATATTCTCAATCAACCCAAATTATGAAAGATTAAAAAAAATATCAATTACAAAACAAGATAAAAAATACTTTAGTCAACGGGGTTAACCAGTAAAATTCATGACTCGGGTTATGAGACTAAGATAACTTCGTAGAAAGCAAACAAAAAAAAATCATGAAGTTTATTTTATAAACATTATGTTATATTTAGGGGTGAGCAAAAAAATAAAAAAACTAATTAAACCGAGAAAACTGGAAAAAAAATAACCGAAAAAACTGAACCGTAAAAAAAAACCGATTAAATCGATTAGAATTTTTAAAAAACCAACCAGTTCGGTTTTATAAGCCTGAAACCCAAAAAACCAAATTGAACCGAACCCAAACCGAAAATAACCAAAAAATACCTGGAAAAAACCGAGTCAAACTGGAAAAAATGAGGCAAATTGGAACCGGTTGATTGAACCGGTTTTGTTCTAAAATAACTGAATAGAACCGGTTTTGATTTTTTTAAAAAACCGGTTTGGTTATTTTTTTTTGATAAAAACCGAACCGAACAAAAAATGATGACTCCTAACTATATAATTAGTTGTCTTTTACCTCATCTCATATGACACGAGTCCGTTATGTTTTGGTATCTTTTTCAGACATAGTTATTCTAACACATATTTTATTAACGAAAACACAAAAAAAAAAACAACAATATAAAGAGCTAAAATTAAAGTAGAATAGAATTGTCATGCGCAACCTTAATTTATAATTTTATTTGTGAGAATATAAATTTGATATATTCTGCCCAAATACAAGTAAAATATCTTTATTTATACTAATACTAGGTATTATGGAATTATTTTAGAGATTTTTAAACTAAAAAAATAAAATAAAATTACTACTATGAAAAAGATAGACAGCTGGGCTATAAAAAATTTAAATGGCAGTCCTTTAGTCTCCCTTGATGAGATTAGTGGGTGGCAGCAGCAGATCAGAAGTTGTCTTGATTGCCTATATTTAGTTTGGGTTTGGTGGACTGTTCTCACGTGGCTTATTTTTTTTTTAAAAAAATTTTAGTCTAATTTAAATTATTTAATTAATAAAAATTAAATAATATTATAATTATAGTTAATAATATATATAAAAAGGTGAAAATAGTGGGCTCGAGATTGCTTTCCCTAGCGAAGACAAAATTAAACTAAAAAAAAAAAACAAAGAAAGGAAAGAAGAAAGCGCGGGGGGAGCTAGGGCTACCGTGTCTGTACCTAACATAATGGCGGGAAAAAACGCACCCCTCAAGAATTGGCGGGAAAATCTCCTTATTATCATCATCATTTAGCGCGCGAAGCCAGTTTCACTCTACACAGATCTGAAACTAAAACACAAAATTCAGATCAGAAAATGGTGGGACCAATGTACGATTTCGTCGCAAACCCTCTCGGAGCCGTCCGATTAACATTTGACAAGACAATCGGGTCCGGATCGGACCCGTCCTCCTTCGACGGCAAAGATTGGGGCGCCGTCGACCTCTTCCGCCACTTCCTCTTCGACCAAGCCCGCCTTTCCCAGGTAAGTAAACACAACCACAACTTTTCAAATCCCTAAAATTCGTGTTTAAATTATAATTACGTAGTTGGTAATTAAATGCTTAATTAATACGTGTTAACCAGTAGTAATTCGATAATGTAGGTTCCAATTCTTAATGGTGCAACAATAAATTGGATTAAACCGAACACTCTTGTTCGGTTTCGGGGAATGATACAAGACATGTTGGGAAATGAATTATATGTTGGTGCTTATAAGGTATAAACTGTTTTTCTTTTTAATCTCTATGATGTGATCATGTCGTACTGTCCTTTTTTTTAATTGGTGAAGTAGTTTGTGTGTGCGCGTCGTGTTTTTGAAGGATGGCTCAGTTTGGAGGACTAACAAATTCATGGATATCTCTCAATGCCCCGTGGAACTTAATTCGCCTGATATGCGTCTCTGGGAGCGTCGTTTATTGTACTGTGTTCCGGTAAGTTTCCTACACATCATTTTCCCTGCATTTTCTGTCCCGAGCTTCATTTTGTTAGAGTAGCACATGGATGTGTTGATTAGTTATATACATATATTTTTAATGAGAACTCAACAGTGCTTCTGCGTGGAATTGTAAGCTTACTTGATGATTGGATTGTTCTGAGGTCTTCTTTTGCTGGCTTTCTCTAGGTTCCGGGATTAAATTCGTGGGCTGAATCTACTTCTGAGGTAGCGGTAAATATGTGCATGGATTCGACTTCTGAACAAAGAGATAAGCGTAGGAGAATGGACATTGAAGCTGTGGATCACAATGATTTTCCTGTAATTCCTATCTCTCTAATTCCTGTCCTTTTTCTTTTTACTTAGACAAAGTTTTGTCCAAGTGGTAGAAAATCTCACAATTGGTATTTAGTGAAAGGTAGTTTCGATAGTTTCCTGTTTGTTCAGCTACTTCCATTAACTTTACACCAGTGTGTTCAATGTAGATTATTTTCATCTCAGCTGTAGCATTCTTATTATGATGATTAACTCTACCATTGACGCTGGATTAGATTTTTGAGCCACAATGTGATAGTCACTACTTGATTGATCGTAGTAGTCCTTTGTGTAAGAATTCTGAAAGTGAAACCTGTGTTTTGGAGGTGTGTCCTTATTATGTTATCTTGAACATCCTTGTTGAATGACAGGTCTCAGGTGATGAATCTGAAGATTCTCCTAGTGCGAAAAGGATGGTTAGTGTAACACTTTCTGCCTCTTTGTTTTATCTTTGTAGATAAGAAATATGATTGTTTGCATTTCATGAGTGAGAAAGGAAAAACGATGATTTTGAATTCAATGTTTAATAATCTAGTTTAGTTTGTTTTAGTTTCAAATTTTAGTGCAACAAAACAGACTTTGAGAATTATATGATTGCTCAGAAAAAAATGTATTCTATATTGATTTGAATTTATTGAGTTTTAGAGTGTGGCTTGTTCATCCGATTTTGTTCGCCATCATTCTCTCCAAAGCATTATACTGTTACGTCATGGTTTGCCCATTGCTTTGCATCACTGTCAAATGAACACGGTAATCAATTAATTACTGGCTAATATTAAATTTTGATGAGATCTAAAGCCTTGTGTTCTGAAGGATAAAATGCAAAAAAATAAGCATGAGTTTTGCTCTAGATTTTCAGTATGGGGCCTCAGGCTTAACAAGATTCTAAACTCAGTTTTCTGTAATTCAGTAGATTATAGTCTTGCATTTCCAATCCGTTGAGTTTGTTTTCAAAAGATCACTCTTTCTGATGGATAGATCCAAATCATTAAATAATACGCACTTTGCTATGTACTACTGAATTCAGAGTTAAGAGTTACTGACATTTTTTTCCCTTTGCTAGAGAGAGGATCCCTCATCTTCACAGTACCTGGATCCTAAAAATGAAGGGCCTTGTTCAAGCCATGTTATTCTCCCAGACGTTGATAGAGATTCTCTTCCTTGTCTAGTAAAGGTATAGTTGCCCTATTCTTTTCAAACACTGGTGTATCTATAAAGTATGTTGAAAGGTGCTATTTTTTTATTTTTTATTTTTTTGTGTGCAGATATATGATTCTCCAGAGTCTGAGTTGAAGCTAAATGATGTTTTTGAATTTTTCGGGGTCCTCACTTTTGATTCTGAGCTTCCATCAGAGAAGGTTGATCAGGATGAGTTCTCTAATGGTCTTTGTGATGACGTGTCTGTCAATTTGCCACCCAACAAGGTATTGACTCCTGTTGATCTGACTAGCTTGCTTTTCTGTATCTACCAACATTCTAATACTAGCGGTCATTAGAATTTGATGATGCTGCAATAAATTCTCATTAACAAACTGATGTTTGTTTTATCCAATCTCATAGAATAGATATTGATTCTGACTACTTCACATGTTACAGACACTTCCATGAGATACCATGTGTGGTGCTTAAGTAATTTATCATTTCCTTGCCAAATTTCTTGTCGAAACTGCTCTGTTTGTTGTCTCCACATGATGTCTGATTTGCAACGTGTAGTTACATTAGTTCCCTTCTTTTTTTGGTGCAGGTGCCACGCCTCCATTGCGTTATTCATAGGAAACTCACAGTCTATGACTTTCTGCAGAACTCCCCTCCAACAGAGGTGATTTATATAGAACTTGCTCTCATTTGATTGATTGATATAATTGTCTATATGCTTTTTCTCTGTTGTACTTCATGGGATTCTTGTGTATCTCTAATCATACCATATCATACCTATTGTAGACATGTTCTGAACCATGCTTGTCTTTGATCCTACAGCCAAAACCCCATTTAGTCAAAGAGGCAAGGGAAGCACTGTTGAGGCATCTCACATCTGTTCTTGGCAATGATGGGGTAGCAGCTCATTTCATGTTGTTGCATCTTCTGTCTAGGGTAAATGATTTTCTTTCATTCTCACGGTTTCAGTTATAGTTCATCCATGTTGACTCTACTTCTTTAGTATATTCCATATCTTTTGTGGACCTGTTCTCTTCCCACGTCTGGTAATTCTGGCCTGTAAAGTAATGAGTTTTCTTAAGCAGGTACATGCCAGAGCTGATAATGTTGCTGTTGGGAAGCTTTCTTTGAACCTTACTTGTATTAGCAAAGAGATCGCATCTGTATTTGGCACTAAACTAAATATTGTCATCAAGAATCTTCTTCCCTTCACAAAATGCATACCCCTGACTGTGGAATATCTCAACACGGCTTCTCTTGCTCCCAAAAAGGATTATCAAATAAATAGGTAGTGAATTTGTAAATTTTGCTACTGCAAATCAGTTGTCCTTTACACAGCATGTTATATTGGGACCACCAATCTCTGGATAGTGCTTGACAGTCTAACATGCTTGATGTTTCAGACTGATACCTGGAGTTCTACAGCTAGCTGAGGGCTCACACTTAATTTTTGATGAGACATGTTTGGAAACAGGAACCCTCAATTCTGCTGGGGTTGAGAACGCAAGGCTGCTAAAAGCCCTGACAGAGTTGCAAAAGGTGATGATCATTCGTGAAGTGTCCTCTTTAGTAGATAGTTAATTGGATTGGAATGTTCTGTTTGATTATTTGTGCCCTTCTCCTAGGAGGGTGACTTCCTGTTGTAATCATTTCTTTTAATTAAAAAGGCCTACTCTTAATATTATAGTTTTGACTCAGGTTTAGTCTCGAATCACTTGCACTTCATTACTTCATTGGGAGTAATGAGGTTACTCACTATCAAGAAATTGTTTGTCTCAGGTTGAGTATGATTTTAAGTATTACAAGATGGAGATGATGGCTGATGTCCAAATGCTAATATTGTCAGAGGGGAAATCAAACATCATGCCAGCTGATATAATTATGCCATTCCAGCCTTCTTCGGCAGGTTCCTCAGACGTTGTGCCTGCAGAAGTCCTTGAAGCTTGGAGATGGTACTTGGCTACTGTTAGATCAATGCCTCATTTGATCGAGGCAGAAATGCAGAAGGTATGTGCTAGATTCATTTTGTAACTTGCATTGCTAGCATGAGGGTGTTAGTTTTATGGGCCTTCTCAAATGTGAAAAAAAGAAGCATAAGAGGAAGAGCATCATCGTTCAGCATTGATACTTTTGCTATTGGTTCACAGGTGGTAGAAAATGACTTGGTTACTGCTAGGCAAGCGGATCGAAGCTTAGGCAGCCAAGACTTCAGCAGGTCATGAGCTCCAGAGTTGTCCCTTTGCATGATATTAGCTCTCCGCACCCTTATCCTGGTTTTGTTAAACCTGTAGTCTTTCTTCTCCTTGCAGATGGCTGACAATGGGCCGCCTCATTTCTGCCAGTTTTGGCGAGACCTCACTCTCATTGGAGCACTGGCAAATGGTAAAGGAGCTGGAGAGGCTAAGGATGGATAGACTCAAGTGAAATATGCCTTTCGATGCCGGCACTCAAACAAGTAAAACTAAAGGCATTCTAGTAGTAAATACTTCGCCTGCTTGTGGTTGCAAAACAAAGACGTCACATGATATCACCGAATTTTAACCTGACCCTCCTCTTGCAGAGCTTGGATTATCGGGCATTTCCTTGATTACATAAAAGAGGAATCCATCAAAATTTATGTGATTAAGGAGGCACTGCATTGGGAGTACCTTATATTTTATTGGAGGTATTTATCAACTTAGGAGTAACGAAAGGGTGTTATTTGATTGTAGAGAATTTATATAGACCATTTTTCACGAATCCAAGATATTCTCCAGTCCCATTTGCAAGTGCATCATGGATAATGACCGATTTATATCAGAGAGACACAATTAACATAGTTCTAAAAAAGAGTGACAAGGGAAGGTCTTCAAGGAGCAGAGCTTGGTGATGCCAAATTGTGTTTGAAAAGGGAGGGAGGGAGGTTTAAGGTTTCTTGGCTCTTTTCTTTTTCTAGAAATCTTTTATGTTTGTTAAGAAGAATTATGGATTTGATAAACAAGAAGAAGAATTAAGTATTGATAAGACAATTGGTGAATTAATTACAAATTAAAAATTGCAATTCTTATAATCCTAATTGTTGTACCTAAATGCTAGAAAACATTTTATTTTGAAATGGTTTAACTGAATGAAATGTCAAATAGTTGAATATGGTCAATCTTTTAGGGTAATAGTTTTGAATTTTTCATGTCATCCATGATCATTTTTTGATTGATTTGATTGCATAAAGGTATATTGATATTTCTTTATTTACTTTAAATAACAAAAAATATAGAAACATTATTTATATAAAAAAATAAACAACCACATATTATTTGATTAAGAACACCGGTTATTCATTTTATAAATTAACTATTTATTAATAAAATCAACTATCAATCAATGAAAATAGCTAAGATTTCAAAATTAAAAAATATCAAGTCGAGCCATTAACAAGATAATTAATGGATATTACAAATTGATACAAACATATAATACTAGTAGAATAAATGAAGAATGCGTGGGAGTATAAAAAGCATAAATTATATTAGGATGATGATTATATAGTCTTTATCTACCAATTTGTATAGGATTAATATTTTATATTTTTGTGAAATTTTATTTCTAAAACAATATAAATATAAATAGGTCGCTTAGAATGATGGCAAATCCATATACAGAACTTCTTCAATTAATTCATAGCTTGCTTTCATTTATTATTTTGTTTCCTTTATTTTAATTTACAACATTTTTTTCTTTTTTTCTTTTTATTTTTTTCTTTTCTTTTGTGTTTTTTTTAGTTTGTTTTTTTAGCATTATCCCTTTCTTTTTTTTAATTCTAAACTTATTAAGCTCAAGTTTAGAACTCTATATCATGTTTGATTAATGAGGCTACTATATGCCGTCATTCAAGATTAAGTTCTTAATTATAATTTTTCATTCTTCAAAGAAAAACATGACAATAAAAAGCATGTTGATCCAGTAAACAATTGATAATCATGTAGGGGATGATCAATTTTTAAGATTATCTATCATATCAACAAAATTGGAATGAGTTTGAGCATAATTCAATTAAATGATCTAAAGCCCATCATCGTTAAAAGTGAAGAATTGAGTCTTTTTTAGAATGAATTTGTAAGTCATTTTATTTCATAACAAGCACATATAACAAGTTATATAACTTGTCATAAAAGCATGACTTTGAAAATTGTTATTTAAGTCAAACAAATATGAAATAACTTATTTTTGGTAAGATATCTTATTATATATTTAATTTTTATTTTGGTATAATCAATTTATTACCAGAGAATTCTTACGAGACTAGTCTTAGGTGTTCTAGTTGCTAGTAGAACGAGGTGGTGATTTCTTTATTCCTCTTCACACCTTTTTTTTTTGGGTAGAACCAAGGGTATCCTGAGCGCTGGCCCAGACTAATCCCTTTGCGCACCGGGTGGCAAGTGCTCCCCAAAGGGCCGGCTGCAGACGAAGAGAGTGGTCGAATCCCGGACCTCGTAAGCGACGAGAGCGCGCCTAACCGCTCCGCCAGGACCCCATAGGTATTCCTCTTCACCCTTTAAGTTCGCGATATATCCCCTATGATAGGAAAAAAATTGAACCTACCTACACACCATATAAATACACTACACGTCCTCGTACAACCACACAGGCATATCCTAGTGGTAAGAGTTTGGGACCAAGAGATTTGCTTCCTCTGTTGTCTCAGGTTCGAGCCCTATGGTTGCTCATGGGATGGCTACTAGAGGCTTATATGGTCGTTAACTTCAGGGCCCGTGGGATTAGTCGAGGTACACGCAAACTAGCCCGGACACCCACATGAAACTAAAAAAAAAAAAAATAGACTAAAAAAAAATTAGAAGTAAAGAGAATAATAGTAGGATATGACGTCGTTGACCGTGTTATGCACAGACCAATCATGATCATCCATTTAAGATGATTTTGTTGCCACTAGAACAAAGTAATCTGACCGCCACAACATTTTCATTCACCATGAGTATTCCTCACATGCTCTCCCCAACGTGCCACACTCACCCTTTTCTAGTTCCTGCCTTTTTGTTTTTTATGCAAATATGTCCATAGATTTGTAGCTTTTCTAGCTATTATGTTCCTGATCTTTCAATTGTGACATGTCTACCGTCGAACATTATTCTTCTAGTTTAATTATCACCCTATGCTAGTAATATGCTAACTTTTTTACGCATGTAAAAATTAAAATAACCAACAAAATTAATACATCAAGAGCCATGTTAAGGTCATTTGGTTAATTTTAATTTTTGTATGGTCATATTTGTTTGATCAATCATCCTCACATGCTTGATTGCCCTACTTTTAGTAACTTTATGTGATTATTTAATGCTATGCCAATGTCGGTCGGGATCTAAGATTATTTTAGCTACAACAACAAGGCTTTTTCATGTTTACTATTTATTTACCTTATTATTTTTCAAGACCATGTTCATTTATTTGATTTCTGTTTTTATTATTCTTAAACTAATTTCTTACAAAGGTTGAAAATTATTATAGATTAAAAAATAAACGGTAATCTCCTTAGAGCATCTCCAACGGGAGAGCTAAATAAAGAGGCAAATTTAAAAAGTTATACTTTTAGTTTTTGTTTATGTTTTTATTCACTCCAACGGCTCAGACAAATGAATAGCTGAAATATCTATTCATCCTTTAAAGAGTCATTTCTACATTTCTCTGTAGAAATGACAAAAGAAAATGATCGTTGGCCAATGTCTATTTTTATAGCCGTTGGCCAACTGTTTATTTTTTTTTTAAAAAAAAGCAGAATGAAAGAAACTTGTAAATTTTAAAATCTTGTATTGTGCCTCACCCTTCTCTCAAATTTAGAAAAACAAGAATCAATTATTCTCCGGTTAATTAATAACATTGGTTGTGTTAATTAGCTGAAATTAAAAGGTATGCTTATTTAAAAGTTTTTTCTATTTTCCCTTTTATATCTCTTGATTTTTTAGATATTTTGTTGTTAATTTGATATTTGTGATGATTTTTATTTCTTTGTTATTTTATGTTTTTGATATGAGTTAAGGAAGACAATTTTTATTTATGTTGTTATCTTTGACAAAATTGAGAGGAAGTAATAATGGTAATTGATATTGATAAAAATATAAAGTGACATATTTAAAATTTAAAATTTATTGTTTGTTTTAATTTGAGGTCAATTATATTTTGTCTTGTTGAAAATACAATTAAACCAGTATATCAATCCTCTTTTAGTTCCAAAAAATGGTCAAATTGTAATGTTAGAACAAGTAGAAGCCAATGCTTATTATTAATTCACATGTATGGAAACTACAAAATTGCTAGACATTGAATGTGAGCTTCTTTTACACTCTCTTATAAGGTTTTAACTTGAGTTTTTTTTTTTTAATGTAGATGGATTCAAATTTCCCAAGCTCTTTTATCAACTTTCTTATGAGTGAGTCAGAAGATATTCTCTCTCAACTAAGTGATTCTAATCAATTAATTGATGACTTAACATACTCGAATTTAAATGTCCATACAATAAAAAAATCACAAAGAAGTAAAAACTTCACACCAGAGGAAGATTGTTTACTTGTCTCTGCATGGCTAAATACAAGCAATGATCCAAATACAGGAGTTGAACAACAAACAAAATAGTTCTAGGCTCGAGTACATGCTTACTTTGTAGAGAATGGAGGAAACTTGAATAATCATTCCTAAATAAGCATCTCAAGTAGATGACAAGAAATAAATAGAGAAGTTGGTAAATTTGTTGGATTTGTTACTCAAATTAAAAATCATCAGTAAAATGGAATGACCAAAGAATCAAGGGTAATTTTAATATTTATTTTCATGTTAAATTGTTTAACACATATTTTAACACTATTTAATTTCTCTACTTTTTTACCAGATTAATGATGCTCGACAAATGTATGCTTCTTGCGTTGACAAACGATTTCAACTAGAACATTGTTGGTTTATCTTAAGAAAAGAACCCAAATGACAATTTGAGCGTGCAAGTCAACATCAAAGGTCAAACAAGAAATAAAAAAGTCATGTCAATGCAAGTCCGGCTTCATCAGCTCCATCTACCCCTGATTCTGTTAGTTTAGGAGAAGACAGTGAACCGTTGATTTATCAAGATAGACCAATTGGTCAGAAGGCTGCAAAGGAACGACTTAAACGTAAACAGGAAAAAGATAAAGTTGGGGAGGTAACTGTAACAAATCTCTTACAACAATTCAGGGTACTCTAGTTGAAATTGAGGATCAGAAGAAACAAGACAGAAAAATTATATTAGAGCAACAAGCTATGATGATTCAACAAAGTCAAGAGAAACAAGAATTGGTCAGGATTGAGAAAGAAGAACAAATTATGAAAATGAATATTTCTAATTTGGATCCAATTTCTGCAGCGTATTTCAAAATAAAAAGTTAGAAATTATGCAAAAGAGGGGTTTTAATTTTTAATTAACTAGATTGATTTATTGTTTAATGTAATGTATTTTTAATTAAATATGTAGAAATTTCTTGGTTATTTTAAATATATTGTTATAA
>Ga0307517_10012766_pt1 | contig 11487 bp, 6 predicted proteins | sample 23_EM_MG_FD_194515 | JGI IMG/M metagenome (GOLD analysis project Ga0307517, IMG submission 194515) | Populus trichocarpa ectomycorrhiza microbial communities from riparian zone in the Pacific Northwest, United States - 23_EM | ecosystem: Host-associated > Plants > Roots > Unclassified | place... | reverse complement strand
TGAAGAATTAAATTGAAAAAAAAACTAACAAAAAAAAAAGAAAAAAACATGAGTCAACCTGTCAAATCCACTATCCATATCATAAGGATTGAATAACCTCTTAGAAAACAAGTTGAAAAAAATCACGAAAGTCAATCCTTAACAAACTAAATATTGAAAAAAAAAATTGAAAAAAATCATGTTAATTTATCAAATCCACGACTTGAGTCATGAGGTCAGGATAAACTAATAGAAATCAAATGCAAACAAATCATGAAGTTCAATATTTAATAAACTAAATATTGAAAGATAAAATAGAAATTGAAAGAAAAAAAACTACAGAAATTAATAATATTTTATAAAATGAATTTTTCTATGAGATGGTGCAAAGTGAAAGGAACCCTTTTTTCAGAGGCTGTTTGGAATTGCGTTTCAAACAATGTTTTTTAAAAAATTATTTTTTATGTTTTTGATCGTTTTAATATACTGATATTAAAATAATTTTTTAAAAATAATAATAAAATATTATTTTAATACATTTTAAAATTAAAATATTTTAGAAATGCTGCAGTCTCCTTCCCCCACTCCGGTCCACCTATGATCCATACAGCATAGACATTTAAACCTGATCACATATTTACCACCTCCAGAGGCAGCTTACTTACAGGCGACCGCATAAAGTCTAAACGTGTTTCTCGATGATCATGGATTGGCATCCCGAATTTTCCTAGATTTTGTAATGAGAACTCTGAGCTAGTAGAGTTGGCCGATGTTAGACTGGTCATCGAGCAAAATGCAGTTTCAAGGGCGATTGTATACCGTATATGTTATTTGGGTCGATCCAAGTCCTCATTGTGTAATTTACAAAACAAAATATTTCAATCACTGGAAAGAAAAAGAAAAATAGCTCCAGATTTACTGCTTGATTTAGCTGCTAGGAAGTTAATAAGGATTTGATCACGTAACAACCCTAAAAATATAAACACAGTAAAGTTGCGAGAGGAATCTGCTAAATTTTATCGATGGGAATTAAAAAACTAAATGTCCATAATTAAAGTAAACAATTATCGACGAAGGAGAATGAATAAAGATAGAGCTTGAAATTCGAAATAGGCACCATCGATCCTCGAGGCATTCTTAGGCTTCGAATAACATGAAAGTGGGAAAACATTATTAAAAGCACTAGCTTTCCATGAGACGCCAAATATCTTTTGTCGACGTCTCTCGACTGTAGACCGACCGTGAAGCTTTAAATGAGCCACAAACACACAATTGGATGAGAGATTGTGGCCGGTAAAAGCTAGAATGGCAACCTTACAAAGAGATGTTCATCATGCGGGGGAAAGCAGCCTCGCCACTGGCTTGCAGCAAATAGCTGAACCCCTCGGTATCTGTTATTACAGCTCCACGAGTCTTGGGTGCGGGCCGGGTATAACAAAGTCAATTAAAAGTCATGCCAATATCGCAGTAGTGAGACGCACGCCAGTGCAAGTGCAAAGTGAAAGGATCACCTCTCTTTTTTTATCCTACGTGGACAATTGTCTACTCTTTTGAACTATTGTGTTCTAGTTGAAGAGGATCATGGAAGCTTTATTGATTTCGACTATAGTTGTGGATATAGATATAGCCGAACCACTTCTAAGTTACCGTGTTGCGTGATTTTTGTTCTTGATTTATCATTATATATATTCTCTGTATTAATTACGTGTATGATACTTAACATATATAAGAGAAATCAATTTTGTTCTTAGATCAACATATCAATATCTATGCGGTGTTTGTAATTTAATGGTTATTCGAGAATTGATATAAATAATTGACCTAATTAATTTTGTTAATGTATAAAAATGATAAACAAGGCGAAACTCAAATTTCTTTGCATGTCCATTAATCCTCCCTACTCTAGATCATGGATTAGTATAATCGAGTATATATTAAAGAAACGTTAATTCAGTGAAGAATATATTTGTTTTCCAGCTGAAGAAACGGAGAGGCCATGAAAGCCCTGCTACCATCACCAAAATTCCCTGGTCAAATTAATCACTGCTCGTATTTGAAGAATTTATTTCCAAAGCTCTAGGATCGTGTTCCATCAACGTTTATCGAGAGTCAATTATCATGCCAACCATGTCAAATATTCTAACCCACTACACTAATTCACTCATAATTAATTAACGTGCTTCTCTAGTATTCCATTAATGTGATAATGTGATGGAAATTTTGAAAGTCTTATAAATAGGGTCAATCCAATCATGATACGTCAAGGATAAATTACAATAACTTGGAAAAGATAGTACTGATTATAAAAACCATTTGAAAGTTTGAACACTGGACAAATTAAAAACCTCCTTCGTGTTTTAAAAAAAATATCATAAAGAACTCTTTCTGAGCTTTATTATATCCAAAATGCCCTTATATAATTATTATTAGGAAAAAAATAATTAAATTAAAAATATATATTAAAAAGGAAACTCAAAACAACTTTGAATTATGATTAAATAATGCAACTAATATTGTTCATGCACTACAAAAAGTCATGTCTTATTTTTTTATATTCTTTATCTAATTTCTTAAGATTTTAATTTAATCATATTTTTTTACAGTAATTAAACACATTTTAAGCATAACAGGACTCGAAAAGTGGTCTGTACAATTTTTTAAAAAAAAACGTGAAGGAAGATTTTTGTTGAATATTCAAGTGTATAATAATTTTTGTGATATTTACAATATCTCATTGGAGTTATTGTTATAATTATCCGTCCAATTTGAAAATTCGAGTTATTAGATTCAGGGGCAGAGAGAGGGGGTGCAGGGGCCCTAACCCTTACAAGGAATTTGTTTTCCAGTCCATTCCTTAATAATATTTATAATTTTAGATTAAATAGTAAAACAATTGAAATCTTGACCCTTTTAATTTTATTCAGTCAATCCTAACTCTTTTTTTTTAAATAATATTGTTTCATAATTATTATTTTTTAAATTTATTTTTCTAATATTAACCTAGTCAAATTTAAAATAGATTTAGCAAGTAAACTGGTTTGATAAAATAACCCAACCTGAATCAAGTTTTGAGTCGTGAATCTCCTGGATAAACGTATCAAACTCGTTTTAAAAACTATAATGATTATAATTTTCTCTGTAATTAAATTTCAATTCAAAAAGGGTTCTTACATGGTGTCCTCAAAAAAACATCACAAAAGAAAGGCCGTTAAAGTGTCCTTCAATGGTGCCAGTACTGTAGGTTATTTTCATGACCGACGATTCCTATTTCCTAGCAATAAACCTCATCCGGTTTCCACTATAGTTTCAATTTTTTTTTTTTTTATCTGATGTTTGTAGTATGCGAAATCGACAAAAATCTGGCTGCATTTTTTTTAATGGTTACAAGTAGATATTTTCTAAAGCTCTTCCTGGGTAAGGCAGGTCATTTCATAGCAAGATTCAAACATTCATGAGACTTTTTTTTTCCCTCCCTTGTAGCATATTATCCTTAAACTTGAGTTTTTTACCATTAGAAGAAAAAAAAAAAAAAACGCTTGCTTGGACAGCTGACTCCAAACTAATGAAAAGAGGAAAGAATAGCTAATCAAAGAGCTTGCTGCTCGTCAACGATTGTCCTTACCGAATTGCTGGTGGGCTGGAGCCCATATAATAAGGGGGGGCCCCTGATTTCTTCAAGTCATCTCTTATTCTATATCAGGGTTTGAATTACGACTCGAATGTCGTATCTCTAACCTCTTTTACCGGAGCCTAATTTTGCTAAACTAACCTTGAAGCTCACCTTTTTGTGCGTGTATGAGCCTATTTCGAGGGAAAAACGAATCCAGCACACATATTTGATATAATTATATATAAATAAAAATGAGAATTAAATCAACTTTAATGCAATATATATCATTACATGGACCGGTGTTAGAGATGATGATAGACAGACGGATTCATGGAATTTGTTTTTTCAAATGTGAGGTGAAAAGCATAACCGGTAACGTACCTTAACAAGAGTGTTTAGGTTTATTTTTTGTGGGCTGGACTGTATGTTTGTTGGGCTTTTGCAAGCTTGAAGCAGCGAGGGTTTTTTTATGGGCTGTATCTCTTTGTTCGACGATTTGGAGGCTGGTCCTTCGTTATCTCTCTCCTTTTTTCCACGATGTGGGGCTTCCAACACGAAGTGCCCATAAGCACTTAGCAAAACCTAGGCATAGATGCGTCCAAACAGTTACTTTCATCTCTTGGAAACTCTCCTCTTTAATGGAGAAGTTTTTCTAATATTCATTTAATGCTATTTATGCGAAACCAACATCCTCATCGAATCAATTTTATCCATGGTTTTCAAACCAACACCCTCGACTTTAATACGGTGTGTGTGTGTGTGTGTATATAATTTGATCTCCATTTCCTATCCATAGATGGATCGTTTGACACAAATTAATAATCTACAACCTATCACAGAAATCTTTTGTGATTTCTCCGTTCTTAATTAGTCTCAACTGAAGTTGATCAAATGCTGTAATACCAACTAAACACAGTGAGAAAACATGCATGTTGCCGTCTTTGCATTCCCATTTGGTTGCCATGCTCTTTCTCTAATTAATCTAGTGCAGAAGTTAGCAAGGGCTGCGCAGGAAACACAATTTTCCTTTCTTAACACAGAAGAATCCAATAATTCAATCTTCTTAGCATCAAGAACCAACCTGCCTGATAACATAAAAACCTACAATGTAGCGGATGGCGTGCCGCAGAATCATGTATTTTCAGGAGATCCAATAGAAAGAGTTGAGCTATTCATAAAAGAAACGCCAAAAAACTTTAAGATGGCACTGGACATGGCGGTGGCAGAAACTGGCCAAAAAATAAGCTGCTTGATAGCAGATGCGTTCTTGTCCTTTTCCGGATCAGTCGCTGATGATTTGAGCATTCCTTGGATCCCAGTTTGGATCCCAGTGCCCCATTCCCTCTCTACACACATTTATACTGATATGATTCGCCAACACTACGCCAATTCTCTTAGTTATGGTTGCAGCAATAGTTGCAGAGATGGCAACGATGTAGAGCTTGAAGAAAAAACCTTGGAAATCCCAGGATTATCTGAATTGCACATTGCGGATTTACCTGTAGAAGTGTTACCAAGAGATGCACAAGAAACACCCTTTTCTTGCTTGTTAGGTCAAATTGGAAACATGGTGCTAAAAGTAGATACTCTAGTTGTGAACTTTTACCTAGAGCTCTACCCTAAACCCCTCTTAAATGATCTCAAATCCAAGTTTTCGAACTTGCTAAATGTCGGCTTTATTAGCTTGTCTATGCCTCCACCATCGTTGCCACCGTCAACTGAAGATACCACAGGCTGTCTATCATGGTTGGATAGCCAAAACTCTAAGACGGTGGCGTATATCAGCTTTGGAACTGTAGCGAATATTCCTCAAAGTGAGATAGAAGAACTAGCAGAAGCTCTTGAAGTGAGCAGAATTCCATTCCTTTGGTCTCTTAGGGACAATATAAAGGATTGCTTGCCAAATGGGTTCCTAGAAAGGACTATAATGCACGGAAAGGTGGTTCCATGGGCACCTCAGACCCAAGTATTGGCACATAGCTCAACAGGTGTCTTTATGACACATTGTGGAGCTAATTCTGTGTATGAGAGTATTGCAAATGGGGTTCCAATGATCTGTAGACCATTTTTTGCGGACAATAAACTGAATGCACGATTAATAGTGGACGTTTGGAGAATTGGTGAGAGAATTGATGGAGGTGTTTTTACGAAGACCGGAGTTGCCAAGAGCTTGGACCTCATTTTGCAACATGAACAGGGGAGAAGAATTCGGAGCAGAGTCCAAGCCGTTAAAGAGCTTGTATTGAAGGCATCTGCGCCTGGTGGCCATGCTACACAAGCTTTCAAAACTTTGGTGGAAAAGATCACATTGGTGTAACGTGTCCTTGTATAGTTAATCTGGAGACATTATAAAAAAGGCATTTGCATGTTCTAGCTTTTCGACTGAGATTAAGTTTAAAAGTGTTTTTGGAAAAAAAAATTTGTTTTGAATTTGCTAATTGAAAAATAAAGTTTAAAAAATAAAAATAATATTATTTTAATATAATTCTAAATAAAAAATATTCTAAATACTAAAGTTTAAAAAATAAAAATAATATTATTTTAATATAATTCTAAATAAAAAATATTCTAAATACTAAACATACTGTAAACAATATCCTTCCTGTGCTTCAACAACACCCAAATTTCTAGTGGTAAGAAAATAAAAAGAAGAAGACGAATCGGGATGAATGGAAGAGGGATAATTTTCCAGGGAATTAATTTCAAGCTACTGTCATGGTATTTTCCTGCCCCCACAGAAATAGATGCTATTTACTCTATTGTTCTAGAAGTATTTATTTAAACAAAAGAATTGAACTAACAAGAAAACTCAATCGAATTGAATCCCCTTCCCTTTCTTGTCCGAACAGGGTGCAACCGAGTCTTGTTCGCGTACACATCTGTACTCCAGTAACTTATGCTGTCTTATGTTTCCGCTGCCAGTAATCATCTACAAGTACTCGCCAAATTCAACGAGAATATTAATATTTTATCAAAGGACACGTTTCAGTTACAGAAGGCGAGTACTCAAGCGAGTAACTATATCACAGCACACAAAATTAGGACATATTTGTCATTTCGTAAATCAACTGCTACAAAAGCGACTTCTTCGTTTCACACCTTCACTCTCCTAGGAAAATCTTTCTACCCTCGCTTTCCTCAACAATGGTTCCTTATTAGTTAAGATCTGAACTGAAGTCTTGCGAAGATCAAGTAAGCTGAGAAAAACTTCTCGAAGAGGCCTGCGTTCATGATGAGTTCTGTAGGGCTTTTGAAATTTGCTGTGAAATGCCTTGATATTCTTGCATGGTATGCATATGTATGTGTATCTTTACTTTGGCAATACGTACAAATGTACTGAAAATTCATACTTATAATATGGTCTTGATACTTGATTCTAAATTCTTACATCTCTTTGTTACTTCTAACTAACTGAAGTCTCAATTTCATATTTTATGATTGATTATGAGCAATGCTTGATTTTAAGCGACTTTTTTTTTGCTCCAACAATTAATTAGGAACGTCTTGTTTTCCTTTGCTTTGTGTTTTCATGACTGTGATGATCACTTGTTTCCGTTATGTGGTTGCAGGCCTGTTTTTGGTTTGGGTTATCCTTTGTAAGTCTCCCCTCTTTGTTTGACTTTGTGTGTGTGTGTTCATGTTATTGACGATACAATTTCAAATGATGTTTCAATTATGTTATTCAGAATGTCAAGTCGGTATTTATTTATCGAAGAAGTGATTAAACATTACTAATTACCCGTACATGAACAGATGTGCTTCCATTCTAGCGATCGAGACTAATTCAAACTCAGACACCCAGAAGCTGATCACATATTGGGTATCCATTTCTGTGGTTTTGCTCTTTGAGCATACCTTTCAGCTTCAGTGGTAATTTATTTTATTTTCTGTGTTTTACATTATGCAGCTCTGTTTTTGTAGCCAATTGAAACAAATAAAAACATGATCTCTTGCAAGTCGAAACAATTTCAGTATAGTTTCCGATCTAGGGGGATTTTTTTTTTGTTCTGTAATTACTCTTGACTACGATCAATTAATGGGGGTTTATGTGTTCAACATGATTTTGGACATCGGTTCAAATTGTTGGAACAGGGAAATATGTTGTGTTATACTTGATTAGGACAAGAGGCAGTACATTACTGCTGAATCTCCTAACTCAGTTTCTATTTTTGAATCTCTATATGCAGGCTAGCCTTCTGGCCATACATCAAGCTAATGATTGTCGGCTGCTTGGTTCTGCCTTACTTTCATGGTTCCCTTCATGTCTATAAACACCTTGTTCTTCCATGTCTATCCATGGGCCCTAGAATTATCACCTGCCAGTTCAACAAACTGAAGTTATTTTTCAAGAAAGATGATTTTCTTGTTGAGGTGAAGAGGTATATGAAGGAAAATGGCTCTGATGCTTTGGAGGATCTCATTGCTTCCACGGTATACATCCTTCTTCATGGCAACAAGACCTATGGAAATCTTTTGATTTGCACCTGGAATCAATTGGATTAATTTAATTTTACTTTCTTATAACGTGCATAAAATTGCATGCATGTTATGGTTGGATTGAATCAGGGTGATAATAAAATTAGTTTAATAGATGCTGTCTATACTTGATGTAATAAATGTGTCTTTCTCATCATTGCTGCCCTCCCAAAAACTGTCGCTTTCTTCCAGAAAATGAGTGCAAAGCCTAATGTCGCTGTGAACGAGATCAGGGCAGTTGCAGCAGAGGATTGGGTAAGGCCACTAATTTCACTTGTATATTGTTTTTGTCTCTTTACGTGACTTCCTCGATCCAGATGTATGTAGAAACACACCTCAGCTAATGGTGTTGTAGGAACGGTATTTATAATGAGAGCTCGATCAAAGCAGCAACCACATAATTCATGTTTCCTTATTATCCATTTGTTATTATTTATTTTTGAAAAGAAGTCCGTACTTATGAACTAATTCAATGTTCTTGTAGAAGAGTGGTTGTTAAGTGTGATGCTGTGGTAAGTACAGGGATTTATTTCTGAGCAATCAAATTAGCTGTTTTCAACCATCTGAAAAGAAAGAAAAAAAAAGGAGCTGATCAAGAGTTTGATTCATGCAGCCAAAGTCCGAACAACCAAAACTTCCAGTTCGATATAAAGACAGTAATGCTTTCAAGATAACAGAGAAGATAGAAATTGCATCAACCAAGCAGGTAATTTTGTTCAACTGTTGGGATTTTGGGCACTTTTAAAGGAAAAGTCAACCTGTGCATTTGGAAATAATATTATGAACTGCGAAATCTTACTGCCTAATAAGAAATTTGAACATCTTCTGATTCATGCAGCTTAAGTTGGAACAACCTAAACTTCCAGTTCGACTTGAAGACAGTAACGCTGTGGAAGTAACAGAGAAAAAAGAAGTAAAAGAAGTTGCATCAACTGCGCAGGTTATTTTATTCAACAGTTGAAAAATTCAGCACAGTTATTTTATTCAACAGTTGAAAAATTCAGCACTTTTTATAGAAAAAGTCCACTTGTGCTTTTGGGATAATATTATGAACTTTGAACGAAATGTTGCTTCCTAGTGCAAAATTTGAATATCTTTTGATTCATGCAGCTGAAGTTTGAACAACCTAAACTTCCAGTTCTATTCAAAGCTGCGGAAATAACAGAGAAAAGGGAAGTCACATCAACCAAGCAGGTAACTAACTTCATTCAACAGTTGGATAGTATTATGAACTGTGAAATGTCAGTGCCTAATAGAAATTTGAATATCCAAAAATATGTAGGAAAGAACAAAAAATTTTGTGGAAAATAATCCAGGAATGTTGGCAAGGCCCAATGAACTAAAACAAGTATTGGCCACCTATACGTCCCAACAGAAGTAAATGGATGTAACAAAAATTAAAATATATAATATTTGTACTTCAATCCAAACAATCTAAAACTTCTTTGGAACTTGTGTTATTTGATAAAATTTTCAAAAATTCCCTTTCTGGGTATCACAAATTTCCTTCCCCTCTATGATTTGAAATTTTACCTTTCTTTATTGGTTTCTTATTAGTCAATGTTCTCGTAAACATTGTATATTTACCATGTGCATTTTTTTTGACATCCTCTAAGCATCTATATTTACCGCATTTGCAGGTTAGACAAGTAGAATCTAACATCAGTCAGACAGAAAACAGTACATTTCCACCTCTGGAGTTCATAAACACAGTAACAACAACAGAAGGAGGCAGAGATCTTTGCGAGATACTACCTCCCGAGAAAGTCCTAAATGTATGGACTTGTGCTATATGTCAAATGACAGTCCAAAGTGAGACAGTTCTTAATTCACACCTCCAAGGGAACCGACACAAGGCTGCTTGTGAACGGCTAAAAGTCAAGAATCAGATACCAAAAAGCGAGGTTCCCCCTGTTTCAGAGGGAAAGAAATTTAATGTTACCACAGCAACCACAGGGATTGATGTTACTTGTGTTGTATGTCAGTTAACACTTAAAAATCAGATAGATCTTAGCTCACATCTTCAAGGAAAAAGACACAAGAAAGCTTGTGAGCTGCTGAACTCCAAGAACCAGTCATCAAACAGCAATGTTTCCCCTGCTTCAGTGGGAAAGAACGCTAATTTTCCTGAAAGCAAGGCAGAGAAGTGTACGGTCAACAATAGTACTCCACCTGAAAATAGAATACATGAAGCGAAGAAGCTAGAGAACCTGATGAAGAGCCGATTTGTAGAGATTAGAGATTCTAAGTGGTGGTGTACAATCTGCAATATAAGTTGCACCGGTGAAGGAAACATGCGAAGTCATCTTAATGCGAAGAAGCACTTGGCTAGGATGCGAGCATTGGATGGTCCTGGAAGCGGTGTCCATGCCTGAGTCACTAAATATGCTCATACCATTATTGCAGAAGACGTTCTAATCTGGAGGTCAAGGTGGCTGTGAGCATCCAAGGTACCTGTAGATTAATTAATCACTTAGATCTTAGCCCCCAATTACTTTCTGTATCCCTGAATCCATCTTTTGGTTTCTAGTTACACAAGTAAACTTTTCAAGGCAAGCGTGTCATGGTATAAAGATGAAAGCATATTTTCCCTCGGTCCATGGTATACACGACTCAGGGTCGCCGGACAAATAAAAATTAAACAACCACTGAAGGCAAAAACTTAGAAGGCATATGTAGGCTAGCATTTAAAATTGAAGGCGTTTATTAATGAAAGAAGTTTCACTGGTCCAAAGGAAACAAGTAGGAGCTTATACTGACAAAAGCAAGAATCCAAATAGGATTACAAGAGAAATAATCAGAGAACTAGCCAATGATTCCATTTGCATATTGCATGTGAATAACGGACCTCTATGGACTGCTCGTTGAATTCTTCTTCATATGGGAACTAACCGACCCAATGATTTTCAAAACTGAAAATGAGGTTTCAGATAAAAGAGAAGGCTGAAAAAAGGGGGGGAAATCTGTCACGCAAAACCCTCATTTATTGGCGTAGGCATTGACTTCATCAACTGTTGAGGTGCGAGCATCTCAAATGGATTGACGATTTTGACAATGGAATCTGAACCCGTGCATGATAGAGAACCAGAGTGTTGGATAGGAGAGCTCTGTCCATATTTGCAAGGGTTTATGTCAAAGAGAACCTCTCAAGTTACTCTTTCGTCAAAAGTTCACATACATTCGCTCTTGTAGACTTCATGCTTCTTCCGTTCATACTGGGTCCAAATTCTCTAACTTCAGAGTGTTTGGGAAGGTCAGAAAAACTAGCAGAGAATAGACGGCGATATATAAAGGAAGTCAAAGAGTCCCATAAAATGTGCAAGGATAAATCTGCTCATGCATGCATTAGGCAACTGTCTTTCTCTCGGCTCAATGGTGCCTGAGAATCGAATATTTCAATATTCTTAACAGGTCTAACTAAG